>WBZL01000388.1_pt1 | contig 49369 bp, 40 predicted proteins | sample 5204291 | NCBI WGS metagenome assembly WBZL01 (sample SAMN12344345, study PRJNA552823) | activated sludge metagenome | biome: Activated sludge suspended growth; feature: Nitrification reactor; material: Wastewater; isolation source: activated sludge from nitrification reactor of wastewater... | reverse complement strand
GACAAGCCAGAGCGAAGGGAGGAACCCGACTCAAGACCAGCTGAACATCCGCGAAGGGTGGGGACTTCCAGTTGGCCACCAGCGGGGACCGCAACATGGCCATTGACAGCACCTCTGGTCATCCTCGTCCACGAGGCTGAAATGACTGCAGCGGGTGCACGCTCCATCGCTGCCCTGATGGGCGCCGGACGCGAGGCTGTGATCTTGTCTGAGAATGGTGTGTCAGATGACGTTGCAGGGTGGTTGCCAGAAGGGTCAGTAGTCCGCTTTTGTGCAGTCGGTCCCAGGACCCATCAGCCCAGTCAAACCAGCACTACTTCGGCCAGCCAGCCGTATTGCGATCTCCAAAGCGAGCCGCCCCGGTGGTCGGAGGAGCCCGAAAGGGTGCGGCCTGCGCGGTACTTCTGGGACGGCTTCAGGGAGGACTCCCTTTATCAGGTGTACGAGGGTCGCCAGGGTGGGGTTTTGGTGGAGTGGTTCGCGCATGTGCCGATCGAAGGAAGCGCTACCGCCGCAACAGTGAGGTTCATCCCGACCGCAACCGCGGCCGGTCCGTGCGTGGTGGTGGAGGCCGCTGTAGGTCAGGCCGGCGTGCCCGCGTTCGATGACGAATGGCTGGACGGCTTCGCCGATTCGGCCCTCGCCTTCACGGAGATGCCGGACGGCCACACTCGCCTCGGTAGCGGAGTCAAGGATTCCCTGACTCTGCCGGATCTACGGACCACGAGTGACTCGATCTGGAAGGACTTCCCCGACGCTGGTCGTCCAACAAGAGTCCTGCGGTCTGTGCCCAACGGTCAGGACTGGTTCGTGACCCTCACCTACGTCGTGCCTGTGACCGGGCATTTCGATGTGACGCAGCAGTGTCTGCTCAGGTGCGTGGATTCCCTGACGCGTGTGCGGCGTCTGATCCAAGATCCATCGACAGACCTGGACGGCCGACGCAATCCGAAAGCTGGCGTGGAACTCATCAAGTTGCTGAACGCGGTTGACTTGCTGCCGGTGCGATCGTAGGTGTTCGGGTCGAAGGTCTTCTATCGCGTTTCCCATAGGATCTGAGCGGCGCCCCCGTACGAAACAAATCCGACACTGTCCAGGAATGCTTGCAGTGAAGCGGCCTGTTCCGGATTCCTGCGCCCGTCGAGATCCGTTGAGGGATTCCACAGGAGTCGATGGGTTCGTGTGATCGCGTCGATGCAGTGCGCGAGCACGCCCGCGTTCACCTCGGTGTCGGCAGCGATGGGCACGAGATAGGTGAGGGTAACCGCGCTGAGGCCACCTGGCAGGGGCGCCTCGACAGGCCCCTGTGGTCCGACCAGGAGAACAGTGTCCGCAGAGGTGAGATCGAGGTAGCGAATCGGAAGACTCTGCATATCGACGTCGCCGAATGCGGACTCCTGAGTGCCGCGCAGATCCGGGATGTTCCCCCAGCGAGCTCCGCCAATTGTCCGTGAGATCATCGCTGTGGCCTCCGAGATCTCGCAGAAGGCCGTCACCTGGTTGGCGAACTGCCGCTGTTGCTTAGAGCGCGGTTGATCAAGACCGCTGCCTCGGACTGGGGCATGCCCAATGACAGAACCAACGGATACGTAGCCGTGCCATCCCTCCCCGATAAGCAGACTGCCGGTACGGAAGTACAGGACCAGGCAGCCATCGGTCTGTTGGTCGAACAACGACCAACGTCCGACCCACGTGGTAGGAACCCCGGACTGTGGGGGCTGGAGGGTGACGTTCACGCCTCGCTCAGCGACGAACCGGTTCCAGAAGTGCAGAGCCTCGGGCGATTCCTGCAGATCCCTCAGCCTTGCAGGATCTGAGAACACGCAGTACGGATCTGGGAAGTCAGGGGGCTTGGGAAGTAGCCACGAGCCGTCGTCGGGAAGGTGCAGGTCAGTGTCGACGGCCGGGGCCGCCGCATCATCTCCAACGGTCACCGGCTTCGGATCCTCACGCTCTTGGTCCAAGTCGTCGATGGGGCTTTCCTCAGTGATGTCATGGACCGACCTGTGCGGATAAACGACCACGTCGTCGCCGAGCCAGGAAGCGACCTCGGGCTGGAGCGGGCCGTCCGTGACGACAGATACCTCACGCCCCGCCCCGGTGAGAGAAGCCACCGCTCGTGCCGTTGCCGCCGTGATCTGGTTGGCAGACGCAATCAGGATCACAGGCGGGCCGACCGGCTGAAGTCCGTCAACGTGCGAGGGAGAAACCAGGTCCGGGCTGTCCCAGCCCTTCTGGAAGGAGACCTTGCCGGCCTCGAATACGAGTTGTGGGCTCATCGCCGGCGCTTCATCGTTCACGGTGCCCCTCCTTGTCCACCCGTTGTTTTTCTCGCGTCAGTCCATCGCTGCCAATCCCACTCAGTCTGTCGCGGGTTGCAGGCCCGGCGCTACCTCGATGACGAGGCCTGCGAGGGCGGCCAGACGTTCAGAGGCGGACCAGGCGAAAGCGGGCTCTCCACCAGGTCGAGCGCGTCGAACTCCGCTTCGGTCATGGAGCCATCGGCTATGGCGATGGACCTTCCTCGCCGGTGCCGCTCGTCGAAGGCTTCTGCAGCGAGATCGCCGTAGGCGCTGAAACTCAGGCTGGCCTTAAGTTGCTCCACTGCTGCGCCATCCGCGCTTTGATCGCGCCCCGGGAGATCAGACCAGCCAGGCTCCTGCAACAGGTGCAACATCCGCAGCAGGCTGGTCACCGCAGTGATCGCCCACCTCTGGAACACGCCCCACTCTTCGAGAGGTACCCAGTACTCGAAGAACAGTGGCGTGAGCGCTCCCAGCTCAATGGGCTCCGAAAGAGAAGAAGGTTGATGGCGGTAGGCGACGAGGGCGTCTGACGTCGTCAGTCTTCGCTGCACGCTCCCTTCCCCACCTGGGAAACACGCAGATTCCGGCGCCGGAGTTATTAGGAGTTCCGATGATCGTCTGAACCAACCCTTGCGTTCTTCTCCTTGCCTGAGTGGCTGTTCGCACCACCTGAGCACATGCCAGGCGAATGCGGTGAGAGCATCGCGGGTCCACAGATTCGCAGGGTCTATGCCGGCGCCGATTGGAGTCTCAATCACCATGTAGTCGCGGCCCCCGCTGTGCGCTGAGGAAAACTCGATCCACGAGGAGATGCCGGCTGGAGTGGTCGGCATCTGTGCCGCGAAACAGAGCCCGTCCCTCACGCCCTGCAAACGCAGGCTCTCGATGAGGTGGGTGAGGTATTGGCTTCCGCGCTGGCTGCTGCCCCCGCCTGACACCGTCACTCCGGCCCAAGTGACCAGACAATAGTCCCCGTCGGTCGGTGGCAGGTCAGGGCGAGGAGTCAACTCGTCCTTCGGAGATTCGGCTGTCACCACTGGGTCAAGACCCTCGTCATGTGAAAGGTGGACTACCTCGATCTGTTGGCCGAGCCAGGGCCGAACCGCGTCGTTCAACTCGCCGTCTGACAGCACGATCAGGGTCGGTCTTCCCGCTCCAGCCAACGCGGAAAGGGTGCGGGCTTGCGGCAAAGTCAGATCCCCTGCATCCAGGACGGCCACGATCGGCGGACCGGTAGGGTCGAGGTACTCGAGGTCTTCGACCATGACCAAATCCGCATCGTTCAACCCACGCTCCACAGCAAGCCATCCGGCGCGGAACATTGGCGATTCGGTGAGTGCGGGAGCATGAGCACCATCGGTCATTGCTCAATCCCCCTTCTTCACGCGCTAGGCCGACTCAGACACTACCTTCGGGCAGTCAGTCGCACGCAACTCCTGGAATCGCCAACCGTGTGAGTGGTGAGTCCCCAATTGCTTCCATCCGCAGTCCGTCGCAAGGGACGCTAGGCTCAACCTCACTGGTCGCGTGAAGGGGGACCACGATGGGCGTCGATCTCACATTCGAAGCGGGTCGGCTCGCTGAGCGCCGTGGCTGGCGGTCAGCCGAGGTCGTTGAACCGGCTGCCCTCGACTCGGTTGGGCCAGGGTCGGGTCAAGTCATAGTGACCGCCTCGGAGGTGGGACTTACAGTGTCAGAGGCGCGTGCGGTGGCAGCGCTGGCAGCTAGTGGTAAACAAGTGGCTGTCGTAGCGGACACTGCGCTGAATGGCGACGTGGTGGCATGGTTACCTGAGGGCAGCCTGTACCAGGTCGGCCAGACGCAAAGGACGGGTTGGGCGGTGTCCGAGGGATTGGTCACTCTCACGCCGGAAGGAGGCGATTTCTGGGAGCTCTGGGATGAAATGGTCCTTGAGGAGGGCCCGTCGATAACGGATGCGGCAACCCTCGCCGACGCCCTGAGGCTCGTGAGAGTGGGCGTGGCGTGGGATCGGCCCATCTTTGTTCCTTCCACCCGACTGTGCGAATCCGGCATCCTCAACATCGCCGGCAGTCAGACGCCAATACAAGGGCTGAGGGCTGAGGAGTACCTCCGATTCAGATTCGAAGAAGCCGACTTGGTGACCGCGATGTGGAGCAAGGACCAAAACCCCCTGAATTTCTCTTCGGGTGATGGCTCAACCATCAACGCCGTCCTTACGCTGAACGTCTCGCTCGATGGAGTGCCTGTCTTGTTGGTTTGCGGTCCCTTCTTCGAGAGTCAGGGACAGGAAGACCTTTCGGGATGCGTCGTCCGAGAGAGGGAATGGAGCCTACATTGGTTCCGCGTAACGCCCGAATATCGCTTTCAGTTCGCGCGATTACAGGGTCGCCCAGGAACGTGGCCGGAGGATCTGGAGTCTCTGCCCCCGTGGCTCACGTCGCTCCCGTCGGACAGCCAGCATGTCGTTTTGAGACTCTTCGATTCATGGGCCAGTGCCTTCTTTCGGGCCCTCATGGATTGGGGGATTGATGGGCTATGTAGGCACGGAAAGGCCTTAGACACTGCCCTGCAGGTCGACTGGGAGATGCTCATCCGGCGGCTGGACAAGATAGCGACGGAGAAGTCCGAGTAAGGGATCGCAGTCGGCGGTGTTGTCCTGCGCCGGGCGTACGTTCCCATCGCTGGTGGCGCATCGGAATGGGGATGTAGAGACGCTACCTGCACCCTCCCAGCGAAGGTCGCGAGAGGATCATCTCTGAGGTCACACGGGCCAACGATTCACGGGTCCAGGAGCCTCGACGGGCTCACCATCCGATCCGGCCAGTCGCGGTCCCGCCAATCCGTAAGGAAGGGCCCGCTGGCTAGACAGAAGGCGGGTTATGGCCGGTCCTTCACTCTGAACATCGCGTACTGGCGAGAGGTTCCATTGGGGTTGGTATAGAAGGTGCAGGACCCTTAGAAGACTCGTGATTGATGTGGATGCCCACTTCTTGAAGGTGTGCCAGTCGACCAACGGAAGTCGATACTCAAGAGTGAGTGCAGATTTGTGCCCCAGTCTCGCCATCTTCGTTCTTGTCACATCGTCGGCCCTGGCCACGATGAGTTGAGTCGACAGCGACATGAAGCGCTGGGGTCGGTCGCCCCGTCCCGGGAAGCAGGCTGCCTCGTCCTCGAAAGGTTTCGCGGAGGATTGTGAGCGCCCAATCCACCGGGCAACGCTACTCGTCTTCTTGGGTACCGGCTGTTCCGTCCACCTCAGCACGAACCAACCAAAGGCGTCCCTTTCACCAGACGACCAGTACTGCCCGGAAGGCGTCACGGCAATCGAGGTCCGGATCGTGATCTTTTCGCGACCCGATGCTCGGCAAGCGCCGAACTCGACCCACGAGGCAAGAGTGTTGGGCGTACTGGGAAACAGCGCAGTGAATGTCGCACCCTCGCGAGTTCCCTCCAATTTGAACTCGCGCGCAAGGCGATCGAGGTAATTCGATCCCTGTGACCCACCCTGCGCAAGAGGGCCAGCCGCCCATTCGACGCCGCAGTAGTCACCGGCAGCATCCGGTGGGTCGACCCCGTGGAGATCGGGAACCTCGGCAAACGTGCCGTATTCGGACGGCCCTTGCTTTCGCAGTTCGTGCGGTGAAGATCCGTCGACGGTCGTTTGTTCCTGGATGTCGACCGATGATGTTCCGGGCTCAGACTCCTGGGATGGCCCATCGGCGCTGACTGAGGATGGGTTCCCATCTCCGGTGCTGGAACAGAGAACCTTGATCCTGTCTCCCAGCCAGGGTCGAGCGTCCGGGGGAGTCTCTCCAGTGGGTGAGATAAGAAAGACTTGGCGGCCTGCTCCCGCTACAGCGGCCAGAGTCCGAGCCACCTCCACAGTGATGTCGCATGAATCGATCGCAACGAACAAGGGTGGACCGCTCGGATCGAGCGCCTGTAGAGATTCCTTAACAGCTAGTTCGGCGTGCTCGAGGCTATGCTCCTCGGCTAGGTAGCCGGCGCGGAAGTAGAGAAGGTCAGCTGATTTCTTCGGGTCCTCGCTCACGACTTCTCCCCGTCGCTGGATGGAGCCTCAGACTAACCAAGACGCTGACGCCTAAGCCATCACTGGCACCCGTGCTACGCCGTCCATCGGCCATGCCGGCCGCGGGTCAGACTGTGACAGCACGCAAATGGTGCAAGCAGGAGACGACGGTCCGCAATCCGAGATCGTCCCGCAACCAAGGACCGCCGACCAAGTTGTAGACCTTCTCGAACACTTGGTCTCCATCGACCCCAGTTACGCATGTGCGGCGGCCTTGGAACTTGAACCCTTGGCTGCCTCCTGCGGGTACGACGTTCGGGAGCCCGAGGAGGAACTCCTTGCGCAGGGATTGACCTCGCCTAGCGGCGCCGCGTCCGGTCCGAAGGGGGCGGCCTTGGCTGAGCTTTCGCGTCCTATGCAACAGATGATGCACCGAGCGACATGGAAGGTGTTGACGGAAGAGTCACTCGTCAAAGTCATTCAGCAGGTCTACGCGCGGCTTGGCCTGCGGATCACCAAGGCGAAGTTGGCGCAGACAGTGCCCGCCGCAGGTGTGGTTTTCTCGGTGGGCATGAACATGGCGCCAGTCCAGGCGGTGGCACGGGATGCCGCACTCGCATCCAGACTGCGCTTCCTGTCTGACAAGTACGGACTTGATCCTGAGCAGGTCGTTCAGGATGCTCGACGTCGCTCCGGCTGTTCCGACGAGTTCGGGGGCGACTTCATCGCCTTGAACTAGTCAGAGTCCGTCGCGTGGACGGCATCGCAGTCGGAAATGATCACGCGCCGTAGTCACATGGCGGGGAGTTGAGAAGGGCGGGCGCAAGAATCTACCGTCTCGGGTATCAGCGCTAATCGTAGAGGGGGCCGTCCGGTGAACGAGGGGCATCAGGGTCCAGCCTGCCTCGAAGAGACGCTCGAGTACCGCTGCTATCTGTCTGTAGCACACGCGATAGGAGCGCTTGGCAGCGACAATCTCGGTTCCGAGGGTGACTACGACGACTTCGGCTACTACGACGCGCACCTCACCGAACTCCTCGGAGCCGACATCGACGAGGTGTTCTCTTCGCAGCATGTAGACGGAGTCTTCGGAAAGAAGAGATGGGCCTTCGTTGACCCAGCAAACGCGTACCGAGGGGACGATCTGGAGGCCCGGCTCTACTATGACCGGGACTTCAACCTCTACTACCTGATGAACCGCCCGACGAAGACGTTCACCGACAACGTCAACAACGTCATGACGGCGGTGGGGGCAGGTGTTCCCGACAAGTTCAAGCAGGCGTCCCAGCTCATCGAACTCGTTCGACCCGAGTTCCGCGACAGGATCGTGCTAACCGGGCTCTCGCTCGGCGGGGCGCTCTCTGCCTACGCTGCGACCATGGCCTCGTGGCCGGTGCGCACCATCGTCTACGACCCGTTGGGGTTGAACCGGCAGATGATGGGCAAGCGCGGAGTGAGCATATTCGGTCAACTAGAGGTGCTGAGTGACCGCTTCCGGTCGATGGATTCCCACGTGGACTGGTACTACATCGCCAACAGTTGGGTGGCGGAGAAGAACATCAAGTTGAATCTAAGTTCTGTCGGGACGGTTACGGAACTGCCCCAGGACCCTGTGCGTGCGAAGAATGTGAATGACAGTCACGACTTCCGACACGTGCGCTACGGGCTGCATCACCTGTGGGGTGAGGGTGGGTACTGGAAATAAACGCTGCCAGCATTCGTACGACTCGGGTCAGGAAGATCGCAACCGCCACGCCCACAGGACTGACGCCACAGATTTCATCGAATTGGTGATCCGATCGCCGTGGGGCGATGTGGCGGCAGTCTCACTATGGAAACACCTGATCTCACGGTCTACGTGAAGCCTCGTCCGAGATCGCCGGCTCACGGACTCAACAATTTGGTGTCCCGAGCGAAGAGTCCCAATCCGGCAACATCAGGGAAGAGAGAAGAGATTGGCGTGAGTAGGCGAGGTTGTCTTCCAGTACTCGGCGAAGTCCAGCCTTGACTGATGCCAGGACGAGGGTTGGCGTAACAAAGGCAGTCTCGGGTGGTTTGGAGTTATTCGCGAAGTGGAGCAATTCGGCGCGGTGACCAATCATGCGCGAATCGGGTCGTGTCGTGAGTACCCGAAACACTTCTCCAGCGGCAGCCCTGTTGCGGTACTCGCGTCCACCGGGATGCCCCGGGTCGTCGTGGGTCGGGTGCCAGGGTGCGTCCGTTCTCAACTCCGGCCACGTTCCAACCTCGATCGCAAACAGAACGCCATCGACTCCATCTGTGTCGGTCGACCCTGCCGCACGAGACGCGAACCACAGTGCGACGTGAGGATCTGCCGTTACATCGAGCAGTGGTGTCGGCGCTCCGTGGTGCTGAAGCACACGCATGATTCCTTGGTCGATGACAGGACCGGCGAATACACGATCCTGGAGGGTCCGTCTGCTGGGACTGGGCCTTATCGCTGCTGACGGAGGCGGGAAGTCGGTGGTCATTATCCGCTGATTCGATTAGTGGCCACGCGACCAACAAGTTCGCGGCTAACCCAGTTCAAGATCGCCATGTCATATTCCGATGCACTTCAAGTAGCGGCGAACGAGGGACCCGTGGAGGTGTCGGCGTGAAGAATCGGGCTGAATCTCGATATGAAGGAGCGTGGCGGCGGAAGCCGGTGCGCGTTCTTGTCGCAATCCCAATGGGCCTGGCCATCCTATCCTCAGGCAGCGCGGCCTCAGCGCAACTGCCACCGTCTGGTAGGGCGTCTTCCCCAGGGGCGGTGGTGCAGGGGAGCGGGAGCGTTCAGTACTACAAGGCGTACGACTACGTGTACAAGGCGGTGCGTTTCGTCAATGGTGGCTCCAAGGTCCGTGTGGTCTGGACTGGTGATGGTCCCGGCGCATGCTTCGTGGGCGTGCGCAGCGGAACTGGACCGTACAGAGGCTACGAACGTAACCTTGCCGGTGGCTCGACGCGGACGACCTACACCTGGAGTCAGGTGACATCTGGTCAGCGAATCTCGCCGCCAGGCTGGCTGAAGAAGACAGCCCGCAAGGTCTGGAAGCAGTCAGGGTGCAACTGGTGAAGCTAGTAAGGAAACGCAAGGGCGGGATACATCCGAGAGTTGGCGATAGTGAAGGGTGCGGTCACATGTCGCTGTCGCTCCATCCAGAGATGGCTTGATCCCCAACTGGTTGAAGAGGATGAGGAGGCCGGTCTGGGATGAATCTCGAAGACACGGTGGAGTACCGCAGCTATCTGTGCATGGCCAGTGTCCGCGGCATGCTGGGCAGTGACAACCGCGGGTCAGACGGGCCGTACGACGACATGCCCTATTTCCAGGAGCACATCACCGAGATTCTTGGTCCCGACATCGACGAGGTGTTCAGTTCCCAGCACGTCGATGGGGTCTTTGGCGACAGGCGTTGGGCATTCACAGACCCTGCCAGCGGCTTCGTCGGTGACGACTTGCACGCCAGACTCTTTCGCGACCTAGACAACGACGCGCGTTACCTTGTGCTTCCCCCGACGCGCACAGTCGACGACTGGATCACTGATGCCTGGACAGTCGGTGGCGGGGGAGGTCCGGATCAGTTCCTTCAAGCGGCACAACTCATTGGACAAGTGAAGCCAGCATTCCGCGACAAAATCGTCCTCTCGGGCTACTCGCTTGGCGGCGCCCTGGCGGCCTATGCCGCACTCAGAGCATCGTGGCCTGTTCGCGTAGTGGTATTCGATCCCTTGGGACTGAACCGGAACATGATGGGGGAGAGCGGTTCTGGCTTCTTCGGCCAGGGTGAAGTGCTAAGCGACCGGTACCGCTCGTTTGACACTCATGTGGACTGGTTCTACATCGCCAACAGCTGGGTGGCGGAGGGAATCTACCTGCGTCATCTCAGTTCTGTGGGACGAGTGACGGAGTTAATGCACGACCCCGCCCGCTTCGACTCACACAATCTCCGTAACGTCCGGTTCGGCTTGCACGATCTGTGGACACGCAAGGGTTGGCGCGGCAACGGGGTCTTCGCTTACGAGGGTGTCCCTCCGTTGCCGGCGTCGAATGAATCGGGGCTGTGGGATCTGCCTGAGACCGCGAGGGATGCCATCGCGGTGCACTGCCTCGCGGTCGGCCCCGAGGAGACGCTCCCGCGTAGGGCTTCGCCGGTCAACAAGGCAACGAAGGATGCCATCCTCCGAGTTTCCAGGACGCTTCATCTCACGGGGCCCACTCTGTTCTGCGCTCACCCCCTGAGCGGTGCGCCACTCATGTGTGGGTCAGGCGGTGGTCTGGGGCGGTTCATTGTTCGTCCGGACGGGGAAGTCAGTGGCCGAAACTGGCTGAATCCGGTAGGTGTGGAAGAGGATACGGTGCCAGGCTGGTCCCTACTTGCTCTGGTCACGGCCGTCATGGCGTTGGACATGCTTGCGCAGCGGGAGCAGCGAGCGCGCCAGCGAAGGGCAGAGGAGTTGTCCTGGGGCGCTGAACGTCGATATCACGCAGACTGCATCGCGGAACAGCGCTCGGCAGATGATCAGTTGACCAGAGCGATCGGCCTTGTTCTCGACCGACGGGATCCCACCCTCGAACTCGCCTTGAAGAGCGCGGATGACGTCTTTCACCGCTCACTCCTGTGGCTTGAGAAGCACGCAGAAGTGATGGTTCACCTGGTCGGGGAAGATGGGAAGGTCGACTACCGGCAGTTGAAGCGGGATCTCGGCGGTGATCCATCCGGGTTCATTCGGGACCTGCACCTTGCGCACGCCGCAATCGCGATTCGCCGCAAGGCTCTCCTTGTGGCCGCGGCGGCAAGGGGGCTCACCGACCCACTGGATCCATACATGGTCTTCAGAGAATGCTTCACCACGCAGGATGCTCGCATCAACTACGCGGATGCTATTGCCACTGCTCTTTCCCGATCGCTTTGCACGGTTCGGCTCAGGGGTGGATGGCCCCAACCATCTCGGGAGGTGCGTGGTCAAGAGCATGCGATCCAAACCATGGCGTTCCCACCCACAATCGACGGAGATCTCACCCTCCAGTTCCTCCACGACGCCGCTGGGAAGATCTTCCAGTTTGTTCCTTCACCGACCGAGCAGTGAGGTCGTGGTCGATGCATGCGTGTCGAACCACAAGGCGTCTGTGGGTTCCGGTCAAGGATGGCCATGGTGGCGGTGTCGATCGTCCAACCATCGGCCTCAAGGGTTAGCGCGCTTGTCCCCGGACTTCATGCGTTCGGCCTAAGTCCGCGAGCCTCTCTCGTCCCTTTCGATCAGCACTGTGGATTGCTGGTGGTAGAGGGCCGAGGCGGAAATGACTTCTGGGGGTTAGTTGCTGGATAAGTTGCATTCTCCAACAGACCCTTGCCTGAATGATGAGAGTCCGCCAGGCGGTGCGGACCAGTCCGCTCGCGACACGCTCCTTGGGGGCGAACGCCGAGACGGGTTCTGACAGGTCGCCCGTACTGACAGGAGATGAGGGGGTAGTGATGACCGAAGTCAAGGTCGTTTATCTTCACGGCATCCGCGGGTCCACCTCGCGTAAGAAGTGGCTTGATGCACTGAACGCGAGTCTCGTGAGCCTGGGTTACACCGTCCTTGATTCAGACGACGTTATCGACTTCGATTACTCATCGCTGCTGACCCTGTGGGAGTCTGGCAATCCAGTCGAGCCCCCCGAGACGTGGTCGGCGGCAGACGCCGGCTCGGAAGAGATGCGCTATTCATACCTCCGCCTGGCGGCTTACTTTCGGTCCTGGCTTCAGAACTCCTCTGCGGCTGGCTCCGTCTGGACGCCTCCAGTCCCCGAACGTGCTCAGACGACGATCGGTTCAATACTGCCGCAGTTTGCAGAGGTGCGGAATTACTGGAGCAAGGAACACATTCGCCATGCAGTCTGGAATCGGATCATTGCTGGGCTCCAGGGAGTGCAAGAGGTTGTCATCGTCGGACACAGCCTCGGGTCCGTGATCGCCGTGGACGTTATATCGCGTCTGCCGGCCTCGATCACTGTGCGAGGTCTGATTACGGTGGCGTGTCCGCTTTCCGTGCCTGAGCTGCGCAGGGAATCCAAACTGATGGCGACTGAGGAGGGATTCCCGTTCCGACGCGTACGCCAGTGGATTAACGTCTACGAGCCGCGGGATCTTGTCGCCAATCGGGGTGGCATCTCTCAGTACTATCCGATGGCTTTAGACGTCGATATCTCCACCGGACCGGTTCCGGTGAAGAATCACGACGTCGGTCTCTACTCTGCTCACCCAGCTGTGGCCTATGCAGTCCGATGTGCCTTGGAGGACCCTGGGCTGCCTGATCGTGTTGAGAAGCATCTTCCTGCCCGCCGCATAGACCCTCAATTCCGGCCACTGCTGCTGAAGTTCAGCTACGCCCAGAATCACGAAGCCGCCATCCCGATGGGACAGGCTGAACGACGTCGACACGTGCGCCTGGCACGAGAGTTCGCCGCAAAAGACGCGGCAGACTTGATTGAGCGACTGGGATTGGAACGCTCCCAGTGTCCGGCGGAGTCGGATTTCCTGCACCGCGCCACAGAATGGCTTGAAGGAACTCTCTCTGCGGATGAACTGATCCCAACCCTCATTCAGCTCATGTCCGACCCTCTGATGCCGCCATACAGGCTAGAGGCAGACGCGAGCACTGACGTGAGGCTGGATGCGCTCACCGGGTTCATAACTCGCCTGCACATTACAGACGAGGCCGAAACGCCATCCAGAGACATCGCCGCCGTTTGTCAGGACTCATTGCGCCGAGCGAGGAAGTACATGAGCGTTTCCGACGGAGCACCCGCATGGATGAAGTGGGCGCTTCTGTCAACGGCTGGACTTGTGGCCATATCCGGGGCGCTCTTCAGCCTGGGCGCGGCTGCGCCAATTGGCTTGGTCGGAGCCGCTGCGATCACGTCGGCTTTGGCGGCGATCGGGCCAGGGGGAATGGTCGGAGGACTAGTCACGATTGGGGCTCTTGCGGGATTGGGTGGCGCGGCAGCCGCGGCAGGGTCCATGGGTCTATCCCAAGAGCTGCATCGACAGCAGGTGTTCGCCGCCATGGCGGAGGTTGCTGTCGCGACGGACGCTGAAGGGCTGCGTGTTGCCGTGGCCGCATACGTGGCGACCGTTGACGCTCAGGAGAAGTTGCATCGGGAATCAAGTCGCGACGATTTTCGCCAACTTCTCCTCCACATCCATTCGGACATCCGGGCACGGATTATTCAGGCACGTGCCATCGAGCCCCACGGAAGATGGCTGGAAGACCTGAAGATCAAGTCCGAACTGTTGCTCCGCGCCCTTGCGTGGCTGGACAGCGGTCAAGGCGAGGATCCGTGGGCAACGGTTTTCGACCGCCCGTCGAAGAAGGCCGGAAACCCCACGGCGCCTGGGAGGAGGCAATACCGCCGGCGCTGAACGCTGCGGCAAGAATGGGTCAAGCCCCCTATCCGGCCGCGGAGAATAGGTCTTTCGCCCTAGGAAGAGGTCGGGATCCGGGTCAGAGTAATCATCCGTTATCCCGGCGCGCGGCCAATCGAGGAGCTCGTTAGCCGGCACCGTTCTAGGGCTCATTCGCCTGATTGACGGTTTGCTCGATCGTGTTGCCCAACTGAATCCATGCGGAGTGCAGACGCTCGACGCAATCCCGTGCATACTGCTCGAGATCGAAGGGTTCGTCGGTTGCAGTCAAGGTTCCGTGCCAAACCCACCAGTCGCCCTGCCTGCCCGCACTGGTCATGCCGAGCTTCCTGCATGTCTCCGTGGTTGCCTGCTTCAGTGCGTTGCGAACCTGCGCAGTGCTCGCGTTCTTGTTCCAGACCAGGATCAGGTGGGGCCAGCCTCCATCAAACAGGCGGTTGCGCTGCCACTGCATCTCAAGCCAGGCGTCGTGAGTCGCACGGCTGATGTGGAGTCGGGCTATGCGAGTTCCACCTGTCTGGACGTCCAAATGGGTCGTGCCGTCCGTAAGAGACATCACTTCGAGGGCGTTCAACAATTCCTGATCGAGGGTTGCCGCCGCGCGGTCGCGTAGCGCGGCCCATTCCACGATGTGCGTCCAGTGCCGAAGAAAGAAGTCGAGTTTGTCGTCGCCGCTCATGCGTCGTTACCTTCCGTATCTCTGAATGGTCTCCAACATGTCCCTAGCCCCAGGCGCACAGTCGGGCCTTTGTTCCACGGCCCACGCCAATGCCTCGGCGACGTCAGACCAGGCCACACCCCTCCATTGCCCTGCACTCTCGACAGCGGTTCGCGGCATCCCGCCTTCGGGCGTAAGGAATACGAGCGACGGTGACTCGTCCGCCCATCCTTTCGCAAGGCGGTCCGCTTGCTGCGGCTGCTCGCCGGCGGTGACTTTCGCCTCGATGATGATGGTTCTGGAACCGAGCCGGGCAACTATGTCGGCCCGAGTTGGGCCTCGGACCTCCTCCGTGACGATGGTTGCGTTTGTCGTGTCAGCCACCTCGAGTTCCAAATGGTTCAGCAGGCCAACTAGCAGGAGGTCGCCGAGTCCGTGCCAGCCGTCCGGAGTCATCAACCAAGCTAGCGCTCTGCACAGTCGAACTTCGTCGCGGTGTAACCCCAAGGCATAGAGCAGAGTGCGGCCGCCAGATCGCCATTGACCAGAGCTGCGAAGGATGGCCATTTCCTCGGCCATCTCAGTGAACTGAAGCTCCCAGGCGGGGACCGGGCTGGGTTTCTGAGTGAGGTCTTGCCAGTCTGCGCACACGCGTTGGAAGGCCAGCTCAGAGTCCAACACGTCTGGCTTGTGGTTCCCGTCGCTCACTTGGTCTCCTCCTGTGCGAGAAGGTCGGCCACTCCGCCCAGAAAGCAGAGCGTTGTCTCGTCGCTAACCATCAACCCTTGCACCGGCTAGGCGTTTGACGCTTTATGAGAAACAGACCCACTACCCGCGAATGCAAGAGTGGCCTTTGTGGCCCCGACCCCACGAGGTGAGAGGCCCGGGCCGCAAGTTGTCGTGCTGCTTGTTGGTGTGTGCGAACTGCTTCTTTAGCTCTAGTGAACAGTCGTCGGTCGTCGCGGCTGGGCGGGGGACTGGCGGTGCGGGGTATGCCCAGTCGCCGCATCAAGCCCAGTAGCTCCTGCGATGAGAACTAATGACCCTTCCGCACGTGACCAGCCCTCTGGCGGCACTGACATATGTCTCAAGTTGTCCTGTAAGGCGTCCGACTCTTGCGAGCTGGAGATGAAGGCGGGGGATTGGACTTGTGATCTCATCCGTGAGGTCTCCTGCAATTGCTGGGCCACTTGCAGTCGGCGATCGCTCTGCAACGGGCCAGATAGCAGGTGGCGACCCATTCGCTGAACACGGCGGGACATACGTCCCGGATCTCTCGTGCTGGCTTGCTCATGGCTACGAACACCACTGGCTGGCAGGAAGGGACGTCGGACTGGCGCTGTTTGAACGCCTTCTCGAAGTTGATCGACGCCCGGCGCCTGGCGCCGCCGCGAATGCCAACTCCTGTCCTTGAGCGATGTAGACAGTGCATGGGGCATCCGCGTGCGGCGTGACTCTCCAGATTCGGTGAGACCACTCTCGTCACGCGGTGTGGTCCGCTTGACGGCAGCAGGTCAGCCGCTGTCACGGTGTGTCACGAATTGCTCGGTGGCAATCTGCAGATCGAAGAGCCCGTCAGCGGCGCCTCTGTGCCAAGCTTTCCCCATGCCTGGGGAGCACATGCGAGACCCGTATGGCTGGGCTGGCACCATCCGGGACTTCCTGGACTCGCCGCCCGAGTCCATCGTCAGCCCGCTTGAACAGCACCTACATAGTCTTCTTGGCCTCGGCCCATCGTCCTCACAGAGACAGGCATGGAATGACGAGTTGGCTACTCTGCGCAGAGCATTCCGCGATGCGGCGATCGCCCGAGCTGACCTCCTGGAATGGGGTCTAGTCCTCGAGTACGAACTGCACCTGGAGGGCGGACGTAGGCCAGACGTCGTCCTGCTCACCGGACAGCAAATTGTCTCAATGGAGTTCAAGCAAAAGGACCGGATCAGCATCGCCGACCTTGACCAGACCTCCGCCTATGCGCGTGACCTGGCCGAGTATCACGCAGCCTCCCATGACCTACCAGTGACGGGCGTGCTTGTTCCTACGCTTCTGCGGGGTTCTCGAGTCGAGGTGGATGGAGTCGAAGTAGTTGGTCCTGCGGACCTTGCCGGCTACTTCGTCTCTCTTCCTGGCAGTAGCGCAGTCGATATCCGCAGTTGGGTCGACGCCGACTATGCGCCAATGCCAAGTCTCGTAGAAGCGGCACGACTCATCTTCCAGGAGTCTGGCCTGCCGCGGATTAAGCGGTGCTGGTCTTCGGGTGTTCCGGAGGCGGTTGAGCTACTGGGACAGATCGCTGAGGACTGCGCTCGAGACTCGAGTCGGTCGCTAGCCTTCCTTGCCGGGGTTCCCGGGGCGGGCAAGACCCTCGCTGGCCTCCAACTGGTTTACGAGAGATGGAAATCAGTGGGCATGGGTGTGTTCCTTTCCGGGAATGGCCCGCTTGTCGAGGTCCTGCGAGGCGCGCTAGAAAGCAAGACGTTCGTGAAGGATCTTCACGCCTTCATCAACACCTACGGGAGGAGTAGTCGCATACCCGAAACGCACGTCGTTGTCTTCGACGAAGCGCAGCGAGCGTGGGACGCGGCCTACATGGCACACAAGAAGCAGATCGACGCGAGTGAACCAGACTTGCTCGTCGAGATCGGCGAGCGAGTTCCTGATTGGTGTGCCCTTGTCGGCCTAGTCGGCGAGGGGCAGGAGATCCATGCTGGTGAAGAAGCAGGAATCGGGCAGTGGGCCGAGGCCGTAAGGGAGAAGGCAACGCTTGATTGGCAGATCCACTGTCCGCCGCGCATGGCCGATGAGTTCGTTGGACTCGACGTGCGTCCCGACTCCCGCCTTGACTTGACTGTGACGCTCAGGTCAAAACGCGCAGAGCGTCTTCATGATTGGGTTAGGGAGCTACTCGAAGGCAACCTCGCTGCCGCAGCCCGAATCGCTCAATCCGTGAGAGGCAGTGCCTTTCCGATGTACCTGACGCGTGACCTGGCTGAGGGGAAGAAGTACATCCAGGAGAGGTACGCCGGCGATCTCGAAGCAAGATATGGGCTGATTGCGTCGTCCCGCACCCAGTCCTTCCTGCCCAAGTTCGATGTCGACACGACATGGCCATCGACGAAGCGAGTGAAGTACTCCGACTGGTACAACAACGGGCCAGGGGAACGCGGATCAGGGTGCAACTTCGAGAGCGTCGTCACCGAATTCGGCTGCCAGGGACTCGAACTGGACATGCCTCTGGTGGCCTGGGGGAACGACCTTTCCTGGGATGGCCGCGACTGGTTCGCCAAGAAGCCCACGCGAGGCTACCCACTCACCGATCCGGAGCAGTTACGGGTAAACGCGTACCGCGTCCTGCTGACGCGTGGCCGTGACGGGCTGGTTGTGTTTGTCCCCCCTAGCCCGCTACTGGACGGGACGGAAATGGCGCTGCTGGCAGCTGGCCTTCAGCCTCTTCCCGAGCACCTATCGATAGCGATCTAGTTGGCTTCGGGTGCAGAGACTGCGGAGCACCGGGCACCAACGATGTCGGTACCCCGGCGCGGCAACGACCGGCTCGATGAGGATCGCCTGAAGCACCTACGTCGGATACCTCGAGTGCGCGTTTCGTGAGCGACCGGTGGTCGCGGGTCGTTCTCCATGTCCAGGGAGGATGACACCACGAGCATCCTGCTACATCCCAAGCGACTGAGTACTCGATGACAGGAATCAGGAGATTCCCTCGGCATAGTCTTTGTCTCGGCGGATCTGGGCCACCCGGCGCTGGGCGTTCCGGTAACCGCGTGGACGGGGATGTGGAATGAGAATTCTGGCAGTAGGCGACATTCATCTCGGGGCTCGACCGTCGCGTCTACCCTCAGAATTCAGGGATCGGTCAGGTCAGTACGGGCCGTCCCAGGCCTGGCGTAGGACAGTTGAGACTGCGATCGATAGGCGCGTACAAGCAGTGGTCCTCGCGGGTGACGTCGTGGACAACGACGACGATTTCTTCGAGGGCTACCGCGAGTTGAGTCGAGAGGTCGAGCGCTTGCGTTCGCACGGGATCCGTGTGTTCGGCGTTGCGGGGAACCACGATGTGCTGGTACTGCCCAGACTTGCGGCGGAGTTGCCTGACTTCAGGCTGCTGGGTGCAGGCGGCCAGTGGGAATGCGTGCAGCTTGAACACTCTGGCCAGACAGCGCACATTTGGGGCTGGTCGTTCCCCGAGGCGAAGGTGACTAGCAGCCCACTGCGCGGTGCGAACCTCGACCGCCGGAGTGGAGTCAACATTGGTTTCCTGCACTGCGACCTCGATCAATCGGGGAGTCCGTACGCGCCAGTCGCCAGCGGCGAACTCGAGGCCACGGACTTCGATGCCTGGTTCCTCGGTCACATCCACAAGCCCGGAACCTTGACCGCAGACCGGCCCTTCGGGTACCTCGGATCGCTCACGGGTACTGATCCGGGTGAACCGGGAGTCCACGGTCCATGGCTGATAAGCATCGAGGGGAGCCGGATCGTTGGCTGTGATCAGATACCCCTAGCTCCGATGCAGTGGCGCTCCTTGGAGGTGGACCTAACGGGGCTTGAGGACCCCAACGACGTCTCCTCGCGACTCATCGCAGCGATCCGGGTCTTGGATCAAGAGATCTCTGCTGACTCGCCGGAACCCGACCTGGTTGGTCTGCGCGTCGCGCTGGTGGGCAGGTCCCGCTATGGGTCCGCATCAAAGAAGGTTCTCGCGGACACGGCTGCTGACGGTCAGACGATCGAGGTCGGGGGCTCGGTCCAATACTTCGTTGAGAAGATTCAGGTGCGTAACACCCCTGAGGTTCACCTAGAAGAACTAGCGCAGCGGTCGGATCCCGCTGGGTTGCTGGCAGCGCGCATCCTGGTCCTCGACAGAGGTGCTGACGATCCGGATCGCCGAGAGCTAATCGCCCGGGCCGCCTCGCAACTTGCCGGCGTTCAGGACCAGCAGCGCTTCTCCGGGATCGAGACCCAGAACCTCGATGACGCTACGGTGACCAAGATTCTGCGTAACGCTGGCATGCAGCTTCTCGAGCAGATGCAGATCCAAGTTGGGGATGCGCTGTGAGACTCACGGAACTGACCATCTCGACGCTGCCAGGCATCGAACCCGGCTTCACGGTTTCCGATATCCAGCCCGGGCTCAACATCGTGAGTGGGCCGAACGCCATCGGTAAGAGCAGTCTGCTGCGCGCGGTCAGCCTGCTTGTCTGCGGACCGCGTCCAGGGGATCCTCCGGTGAGCCTGTCAGCGACTCTTGTCGACCATAAGGGTTGTGCGTGGCGTGTGAGTAGGACCGGTGGCCTGGTGGCCTGGGAACAGGACGGCACGCGGGCTGCAGCGCCGCGTTTCCCCGGCGCCGATCAACTCCGTACGTACATGGTCTCCCTCGAGTCGCTTCTGGGAGCTCAAGACAACGACCAGGCTTTCGCCAGCCAGGTGATGAGGATCTTAACGGGAGGCTACGACCTACAGGCGCTTCGAAACGTTCCGGACTTCTCGAGGGGTCCGCAGCACGGGAGGGCGGAGGCCAAACGCCTGCTCCAGGCTTCGAAGGCGCAACGTGACGTTGCCAACGAGTACCACGAACTACTGAGACAGCAGGCGGAGTTACCCTCGCTCGAGCACCAGCTACAACGTGCCCGCGATGACGCCAATCGCGTCAATGCGCTGGAAGACGCACTCAGACTTGTGCAGACCGACACGGACCTGAACGATCTGGACGCGGAGCTGGCATCGTTCCCTGCGGGAATGGCTCATCTTCTGGGCAATGAGGATCAGGAACTCGCCAATCTTCGCCTGGGATCGGAAGATCTGAATGCGAAGGTCACCCAATTCCAGGCCAAAGCCAATGAGCAGGCGAGGTTGCTGTCGGAGTGCGGTCTTACGGCACCCTGGCCCAGCGTGGAGCGCATCACCGCTCAGCAGGAAGCCGTCAATCAGGGTCAGGTTGAGGATGCCAAGCGGCAGCAGTGCCGTGAGGAACTCAGGAACGCGCACACTCGGCTCGTGGTCGCGAAGGGAGCGCTGGGGGGTTTGGACGCCGGCACGGTCCCCGATCTGACTCCGGACGCTGTGTCCAAGGCCGAGGAGTTAGCCAGGCGGGTCCAGTCTGCAGTTCGGCGAGTGGACGATCTTGAGAGCCGGGTGGAATCGGTCGCACCGACGGCGGTCGACCAGTCGGAGGTGGATCGACTGCGCCGTGGGAGCGATGCCCTGCGTGCTTGGCAGTCGACTGCTGCTAACGCCACAGGGCCGTCCCGTCTGCCGATCCTCATCGCGTTGGTTTGTGCCCTTGGTGTGCTTGTGGTGTCGGCCGTGGCGAAGGTGTGGATCGCAGTCGGCTTGGCTGTGGCCGTACTCGCGGCATTGCTGTGGGCAGTTCTCAACATCGCGAAGTCCCCGGTCGCCTCAGGCAGGGCGGCCTACGATCGCGAGGGTTTGGAGCCCCCGTCTTCATGGACGGGTGACGGGGTCCGTGCGCGTCTGAGCGCGCTCGAAGACCATCTCGCTGCTCTCCAGAGACAGCGCGAGAACGAGATCCAGGTCCGTGAGTGGAGAAGGCAACTCGACACAGAGCGCACCGCGCTCAAGGAGTTGGAGGCGCAACAGCGACAACTGGCCGAGGCCGTGGGATTCTCGCCGGACTACTCGGTCCTGGCATTGGACCGTTTCGTCTCCGTCGTCAAGGACTACCAGGACGCGAAGATCAAGATCAGGGATCTCACGGCCGTTGTCGCTGATCTGGACATGAGTATCGATGAGGTTGTGACCGGGGCGCAGGAGCTCCTGGAGAAGGCCCACCGCAGGGCGGCTTTCGACTCGCTCGAATCAGTGAAGTCCGCCCTCAGCGACCTGCTGAGGCGGGTGCAGGCCGCCGAGGGGGCCACCAAGGAGCAAGACGACGCGTACCACCAGATTGCCCTCCTCCGACAGGATCTTGAGGCTGGTGAAGCGAAGGTGACGGAGTTCTGGCATCGCCTTGACCTTCCGACAGGCGATGAGGTCGAGTTACAGAGGCGGTTGGCAGCGCGAGAATCGTGGCTGCAGTGTCAACAGAAGAGACATGACGCCCAAGTCGAGAGGAGGCTCTTGGTCCAGGCTCTGACTGACTACCAGGAGTTGATGGCTCTGGCCGAGACGGGGGCAACGGAGCAACTCCGGGCCGGACTCGAACGCGCTCGCGCTGCTGACACGGAGAAAGAGGAACTATCCCAGCAGGTCATTTCTATCCAACAGAGCCTGAAGTCAGCCGGCGCGGATCTCCGACTCGAGGTGGCAAAGGCGAACGTGGGGCAGGCGCGGCAGGATCTGATCGATGCCCGCGACGACGTGCTGACATCCTCTGCCGCGCAATTCCTGCTGGATGACGTGGAAGAGTCCTACACGTCACGTCATGAGCCTGAAATCCTTCGCGCCGCGAAGAGCAAGTTTGCCGCGTTCACACAGCATGCGTTCGCCCTCGAACTGGATCCTGAGGGGAACCTATGCGCGAGGGACGTTTCGAGGAATTCCCGGCGATCTCTGTCAGAGTTGTCTTCGGCGACGCGTATGCAACTTTTGCTTGCCGTCCGTATCGCATGGGCTGAGCACCTTGAACGCGAAACCGCCGCCCTGCCTCTATTCCTGGATGAGGCATTGACTACCAGCGATGTCCACCGATTCACGGAAGTGGCCAGGACCGTCGATCGGATCGTTGAAGAGTCCGGTAGGCAGGTCTTCTACCTAAGTGCACGCCAGGATGACGTATCGCTGTGGCAGCAACTCACTGACACGGACGTTCACCACATCGACTTGGCGCAGATTCGGGCTGTCGCAGATAAGTCAATAGCTGGCGACTCAGAGAGCTACGACCTGGAGATTGTCGCGCAGATCCCGGCGCCGGATGGTCGCGATCCCGCCGACTACGCGGAGGTTCTAGGTGTGCCAATGATCCGGCCACTGCATGGCTCGCACAGTATTCACCTCTTCCACGTTCTGCGGGACAATCTCGAACTGCTCCATGATCTGCTCTCGACTTGGCGGATCGCGACGGTCGGTCAACTCGACCTTCTGCTTCGCCTCCCGGGCGGTGTGCAAGCAGTCCCCGATGCTCAGAGACGGTCTGAACTCGAGGCGCGGTGCCGATCGGCTTCCGCGTGGGTCGACGCATGGAAGGTGGGCCGCGGCAAGAAGGTGGGGCGCCTGGACTTGGAGAAGGCGCCCGCTGTCAGCGAGGCATTCCTGGATCGTGTCGCGGAACTGGCAGAGAGGGTGGACGGATCCGCGGAGGCGCTCCTGGTAGGTCTGCGGGAGGGTCAGGTGCAGCGCTTCCGGGCGGCGAACGTCGACCAGTTGCGCGAGTGGCTCGTGGAGATGGGCTTCTTGGACCCGCGTCAGCCGTTAGATCTCAGCGGGCGTCGCGTCGCAGTCCTGGGTGGCACCACAGATCCTGATGATCTCGCCCAAGCGGCGCTCGTGATCGATTGGCTGGAGGCCGCGTCCAGACCGTGATCCCGCAAGTGCGTCGTAATCCGCAAGCTCCCGGAAACTGGCGTTCCGACTCCTCGTCAGTGACCGATTGAAAGAATCATGACGCTGCGCTCATGTTCGATCGACTTACTGCCGAAGTAATCCAGTGACGCTTTGTCTCAGGGGAGGAGATCGTCATGTGGTTCGCAATTCAGAGTGCGATCGTAGCCACCAAGGCCCTGATGGATCCGGAGGATCCGACGCGTGAAGAGATTAAGGACTTGTGGCAGGAGGCGAAGGCGGCCACGCGGGAGTACTTCGACGAGAAGGAAGCTGAGGAGTTTGCCCGCGCGAAGGAGATCGTCGCAGACCCTGTTAGTGCAGGCGCCATCGAGTTGCAGCAGGCCCGCCAGACGATCAAACAGATTGAGGAGAAGCGCAAGCAGCGTGAGAAAGCGGCTGCTGAGCGGGAAGCGGCAAAGGTGCAGCGGGAACGCGAGAAGTTGGAGGCGAAGTTCGCTAAGGATGCGCAGGCCGAGGCCCGTACGCTCGCTGAGCAGCGCGCCAAGGCCGAAGCAGAACGTAGTGCCACGTCTTCGCTCATTGAGGAGGCCGAGGCTATTCTCGCCGACCCCCTCGCATCCGAGGATGATTTACAGTTCGCACGTGGTGTAGTGGCCCGTTTTGGAAGCCCCTCCTCGTGAAACCCGCCGTCTGGCGCACCGATGCCCCTCCCGACGCACAAGTTGCCCTCGAGGCAGTCAAAGCGCGAATTCGACTGGCTTGGTGGATGCGTGCTGGTGCCGCGGTCAGCCCCTTGGCAGTGATCGTGTTCTGGAGTTCGTTCCCGTCCCCTTGGGTCGCTCTTGTTGTTGTGGCCGTGGCGTCCTTGGGGCTGTGGCTAGTGGCCGGCCTGATCCATCGAAGAGCGAGGGCGGAGATGCTTCGATTACGTTCTTATCTTCTGCCCGCTCAAGATCGCATGGCGAAGCTGGATTCGAAGATCTGCAGGGCTGCCAATCAGTGGCTCACCACGGCAGATGCGGACATTGTCGGAGAGCATCAGGCCGAGGTTGAGGCCGCAGTGCGACGAGCCCAGAGTCTTCGAACGGAGTATGCATCCACGGCCAACGAGGCAGACCGAGAGCAGATTCTCGAATCGATGCGGCGCGTCCTTGCCCAGATGCAATTGCTGGGCCAGAGCGCTCGTAAGGGCGCGGAGGGGAGGGCAACGAGAGAGTCACAGTCCAAAGAAGAGAGATGGCTTCACTCGCGGAGGGAGGATGTTGCCCAGTTGGAGGCCGTTGTGGATATCTATCGCAACGCCTACCAGCACTACATCGCCGCGAATGAGGAACTCCGGTGCCTGCCCGCCATGCCCACCACGACCGAATTGGAGTCGGAGATTCCCCCTGTAGTCCAAGGTCCAACGCTCCTCACGCCGGAGGTTCAGGCTATCGTGCGTCGGGTGCTGGATGACAAGAGCCCGCCAGGCACCGCGGCTTTCCGCCGTAAGGCCTATTGCACGGCGCTACGGGTTCAGGGGTACGGGGCTGCACTCGCTCTCGCCGAGGAACACCTGCGATCAGACCAAACTGGGTCGCTGGTGATAGTCCAAGATGATCGGGTACTGCGGGACGTGAGGGCGCACATGCAGTTCGCGCGGGATCTGGACTAGTGAGTCCGTGGATGTGTGTTTTCGCCGCCCGAACCTGTCTGATTGTGAAGGGCCTTCAGGTTCTGGCCACCTTAGATGTCGCGCTGAAGTTGTAACGCAAGGTGCGATGCCGGGATCATCTATTGCGCCCAGGTCTTTGCCATGCCAAGGCATTGATTGCTTGTTGAAGAACGGGGAGGAATTGTGACCACGGTCAGTCCGTCGGGTACTCCGTACACAGGGCCGGTCAGCCGCCTGGAAGCTCTGGGGGAGACTGCCGCCACCGCCCTGAGCGAAGTGGTCGAGAGTCCATTGATCAAGCAAGAAAGCGGCGGGCTTAAGGAACTGGCAGAAGATCTGCGTTCCGCATCCTCGCCTGGTGCGCTGACGGAGTGGTACGGCGTAGATCTCGGCACTCTCTACTCCCCACAGATAGTCACAGCACCGCAGTCGCTGTTAGGCAGGGTAGGGGATTGGCTGGCGCTCCTCGCTGGCTTCGGCATCTTCATTCCGCTGCTCATCACATGGAACGGTGTGCGCCAGGCGAGTGAGGCTTTTGCGGATCTCAGCGCCCGAGGGTTGGAGCCAGGGGCGTCCTTCTTCTCGCTATGGATGGCGGGATTCAACGGGACCACCACTGCCTTCGGCGAGGTGGCGCTTAGAACCTTCGTGGCCCTATTGGTGGTCGCCATTGGTTACACGCTGGCTCGATTTCTTCAAGTCATCGGAGAGGGAAGATCTCTCGCCGTCGAGTCTGAGACGCGGCAAAGGTTGGCGGATGCTTTGTCCAGGGCTCAGCGTGCGATCTCCTTGGCGCGCTACGGCGACCAATCAAGTGCCTATTCCATGCTGATGATGGCAAGCGACGCGGCTCAGAAGTCCAGCGATCAGGCCAAGAGGATCATGGAGGAGGTCGGGCACGCTGCAGACCAGTCGAAGGCAGCCATCCTCGAACACGTCGAAATCGTCAAAGAGGGCACCTCCAAGATCGCAGCTGCAACTGAAGTAATGGCAGTAGGGGTCGAGCAAATGCGGGAAGCGATTCAGGCCATGCAGCAAGAGGCGGGTAAACGAAGCACCGATCTCGCGGCGGCGCATGACCGGCTTAGTCGAACACTCACGTCGTTCGACGATGCGGCCCAGCGCAGATACGAGGCCAGCGCACAAGAAGGCACGGAGGCCATGCGGAAACTGGCGCAGAGTCTGGCCGATTCACAGAAGACCGTCGAGGCCTCCTTGGCCGCAAGTACCGCGCTGACCCACCGCGCGATAGCCGAATCCTCCGAAAAGATGGGTGCGGACCTTGCGCGGACTATAGAAGACTTGGCGGCCCAACTATCCCAGTTGAGCCAAGGTGTCTCCGACATGAAGGACAACTACCTCATGATGGCCGGCTCAGGCCAAGCACAAGTAGAAGCTCTAGAAGATCTGTCAAGGGATCTCAGCACGATGGTCCGCCGGCAGGCGCAGCCACAAGGGCAGAGAACGTGAGACGCCGACGTCGACCCCGTGTGAGTTCGGACCCGGTGGTTGCCGTTGGGTGGATCTTTGCCGATCTCCTTTTGGGGCTCGTGGTGGTCCTTCTCGCCAGCCAAGTGATCATGCCCAAGAAGCCAGTTGCTGATACTCCGAAACCTTCGCCCTCTGTGAAGACTCTTGCAACGATGGAGAAGAAGCCAGACTCGGTGGTGCTATCCGTCAACGCTGGGGGGCTTCTGTCCAACAACAAGGGTGCTGTGAAGCAGCTCAGGCGATCGATCCGCGACAAGACAGCGGATCTGCGTAAGCAGAAGCGAGAAGCCGCTATGGTCCTCATCTGGGGATGGGCGCCGAATACGGGAGTAGGCACATCGATTGCCTCCAAGGTTGAGAGCAACTTGGAGGTCGGGACAGGAAAACTGTTCGCCAAGTCCCGGAAGCGGCCGCTTTGGCAGAACGGTCCTGAAGGCCGAGTGGAGTTGGAGATCTATCTCTACGAGCAGGAACGCGCAAAGTGATGAACGCCCCTGCGCGGCGGGGAGACCGAGCCGGCGAGACCGTGGATGTTTCGCAACTCGGCATTCCTGGGGAAGCCCTGATCCCTGGGGCGGAGTTCGCCTTAGAGGGGACAGGCGCTACGGCGCACATCTGGAACAGCGAGGGCGAAGCGAACCTTTCGTTGGTACAACTCAGCGCGCGCGAAACGATGGCTTCGAGTCTTAAGGAGCTCATCTCCGAGCATTCCTCGTGGCCGACAGCATTGATCGCTTCGGGCGACAGGTTGATTGGCCACCTGTCCGGAGCGCCGGCCATGCAAACGGATCCGGCCGCGTCCTTCGCCGGGGATGCATGGCTGTGGTTCAGCGCCCTAGCGCAAGGTGTCCACGGAGCAGGGTGGGTGCTTGGGGGAGTCGCGAAGACCGTGACGTTCAGTAGTCAAGGTACTCCCGTTACGTGGTCGACGATGCGCGCCAGGCATTACAGGCATTTCGAGAATGCGGAGAAGTACCGCATTGCGCGTGACTCCGAACGTGCCGAGTTTGGCTGGCTACTCCTCAACGCATTGGGGCGCCTGGAATTCGATAGGAGCGTTTGGGTGCCTTCCGACCGCGTGTCCCCGGAGACCGCCCGCTCGCTTTCACTGCTTCACGCCCGCCTGTTGGATCATGCTCATAATCCGCCAACGATTAGGGAGTGGCAGCTAGCGTTTGTAGGATCAGGACTGGTTCGGTCCATCGCGGCGCGACGGGAGTTCAAGACCGAGGGCGGGGCCAGCAAAGAACTCGTGATAGTCATACTTCCCTTCAACGACGGGGGTCAGGAACTATGGCGCGAGCGGTGGTCGCAAGTGCTGCGGGAGGTGAACAGCCGTAGCCCGAATGCACTGATTTCAGCCCTCTCGGTCGTGAGATCGGATGCCCCAATCTTGCCTACCAAGCCCCCGGCAGCTGACCCGCCACCAATGCTGGATGCTAGGCCCGAAAATTGGAAGAAAGACGACGCGTCGGACGTTCTGTGGGCCCGACTACCGGCCAGCCGCCTTGCTCTGATCACTGCGGGTTGGAACGTCGGAGCCATTCGCTTGCTGTTTCCTGAAGAACTGGGCATCCCAAGGCCCCGCTGGAGCGAGGACCTCGAAGCCCGCTGGTGGTCTCCAGTCACAGTCCACGACTACGCTTCCGACGGCTCACTGCCCGCGACGTATCAGCAAGCCGAGTTGGACACCCCAGTAGTGGCGGAAGTCTCCGGAAGCCGCGTGCCCAGCGTCGAAGGCTCGATGGCGCACCCCGAGGTTGTTGCGCAAGCCCCTCCAGCCAGCCGAGCACGACCATCTTCCCCAACCCTTCCCGGTGGCCCGAACATCGGCAGATACGAGCGGGCGTACGACGCCATGGAAGCGCAGCCCAAACACAACAGGTCTGCAGCGAGATGGATCCTGTTGGCGAGCGCCCTGATGATCTTCGCAGCCGTCGTGGTAACCCTTTTCCTGGTGCGAGGAGCATGACGATGCGGACACGGCATGGTGCTCGCGATCTCTCGCAGAGTTCCTCTCGGCCGCGCAAGAGGATGGTCAACTTGCGTATGATTCGAGTCGCGCAGGAGGCTTCTCGGGGAGACCATTCGACAGGGGATTGGGGGTCGCGGACGTGAGCTCCGACGGTTGGGATTCCCCACAGTCTTCCCCTCGTGACAGCGCATGGGGCGACGCCGGTTGGGTCAACTCCGACGACGATGCCGGGTGGGGGGGTGAGCAAGGCTTCAGCGCAGCCGTGCCTCGACCCACCCCTGTCACGGCTCTCTGGGTCGGTCTAGGACTAGCCACCTCTGGCCTAGTCATCGGTCTTTACAGCTTGGTCAGCACTGGATTCGCTTCCGAAGTGCTGCCTATGCGTCTGGTGACCATGCTCGTGATTGGATGGCTGCTATCCGGCATTTGTAGCGTACTTGCCCTGGCGATCTACCAACGAGAAGATCTTAAGCGGGCGCTATCCGCCTTCTACCGCCGCCATCCCATTGCCGTTGTCCTCAGAACGGCCACTCTTGTCGCAGGAACCCTGGGAGTCCTAGTCACCTCATACGGCTTTGCCACTTGGGTCGCGAGGCACTGATGCGTAGGGCGTTTGGCGTGGTTGCGGGGCTCATGCTCTGTGTCCCGATGGTCACTCCCTCCCAGGCCGCAAGCGGTGGCGCTCAGAACATCGATGAACTTGTGGAGTCCTTCTCCGCGTGTGTCAGCCGTGAACAATCCGCTGACGTTCTGATCCTGCTAGACCAGTCCGCCTCCTTGAGTCAGGGCTACCAGAGCGCTGACGGTCAACAGCATGACGCGACGGATCCCGAGGACAGGCGCGTTTCCGCTGCTGAGGATGTTGTCGACCAGCTGCAGTCGTATGCGGAAGACACCGGCGTCGAGGTCAATGTGGCCGTGGCGGGATTCGACGGCAACTTCCGCGAAGGCGCAGGATGGACGCCGGTGAACGACCGGACACTCCCAGCGATCCGTCAGCAAGTGAAGACGGTTGGAGCCGAAGACGGTGGCCTGGAGACCGACTACTACAACGCCATCGACGGAGCGAGCAAGGTTCTCGCGCAGGGCAAGACCCAATGCCAACTCCTCATCTTCTTCACCGACGGCGAGTACGACGTCGATGGCTCCTATGGCCCGAAGGCATACTCGTCGGCGGACGACTGGAAAGAGGTTGAGAAACAGGGAAAGGAGCTGCTCTGCGATCCCAAACGTGGGCCACTCAACGCGATTCGGACATCGGGCGTCTACGTAGTTGGGGTGGGTCTCACCGGTGGCAGCGATGTCAGTCGCATGGAGTTCTTGCGCGATATCACCACGGGGTCGTCGTGCGGGAAGCAGCCAGCTGCTGACCGCTGGGCGTACCTGGATGTCGCCAGCGCAAGTAGCCTTGTGTTCGAGTTAAGCAAGGTTACAGCCGGAACCGTGACAGAAGAGCAAACCGATGCGAAGGGCCGGTCAAGCATTCGCTTCGGGCTCGACCCCATCATCACGAGCGTTTCAGTGCTCGCCGACGCGGCGGATGCTCGACTGAAAGTGGAACTTGTCGATCCTGAAGGAAGGACAGTCGCCACCAGTTCCAACAGCGGTGTTGATGCTGCGAATAGCTTTGAGACCACAGTCACGCAATTGGGGCCCGCGACGACTCGCTTCCGGGTGCGCCCCGCGGGGAGTGGTGATCTTTCCGGCACTTGGACGGTGCGATTCCTCCCGAAGCCGGGCGAACGTGTCGGAGAAGGCGTTCTAACACGAACGAATGTCACGGTGAAGAGCGATCTGCGACCGTCGTGGGTGGATCAGCAATCCTCCCTTTCCACCGGCGCCGAATCGACCATCCGCGCACAGCTGGTCAGCAAGGCGACCGGCAGTCAGGTGGCAGGGAGAGACGTCCCCGGGGGATCGATCTCCCTCGTCTTCCGCGATGCAGGCGGCCAAGTCAGCACCCTCGTCGGGCCGAAGCCCCTTGCCGACTGGGAGGCCGGCGTTCCTGTCGCATTTGCTGCGGGTGGCCAGCCCCTGCCAACTGGAAAAGGCAAGTTGGCATTCAACCTCGATATCAGAATGACAACGAAGCCAGTCACCGATCTCGCAACTCAAGTTACTGCCTACGACGTTGAACTAGTAGCTCCTCCCCAATACCCCACCGTTGATGCCTCCCCTGTGATCCTTACGGGTGAGGCAGGCAAGGATGCCGAGGGAGTCTCCCCCTCCAAAGGAGTGATTTCGGTTCGTGGCCCAGGCTGCGTGTGGCTAGATGAGGGCTCTACCGTCGTGGAAAGCCTCCCGAACGGCATCGACGAAGGTCAGATAGGCCTTCAGTCGGAGTTCGGCTCGCAGACCACCTGCATGTCAATCGAGGAAGGCACGAACGCCGAGTTTCCCCTCCAGGCCTTAACGACCGTGCCCGGATACGGAGCATTCGCCGGCAAGGCGGTCCTCAAAACAGCCCCAGAGGGTACGGGCGAGCCTCTCAGCGTCGTCGTGCCATTCACGGCCGAGCGTTCCAAAGCGGTCAACGTCACGACGCAAGTCGGTCTCCTGCTTCTCGCGTTGCTCTTTGGCCTCGGAATCCCCGCGCTCATTCTCATGGCTGTACGGGCCGCAACGGCGAAAATCCTGGTGTCTGATCCGGAAGCCGGGGATCTTGCCTATGTCGTCAAGTCGGTTCCTGCTGGTGATGGCCGACTCCAAGAGGTATCACTGGACCGACGGGATGTCCGAAATGCGCACGGTGGTAGTGAGTCGTCCGTCCGGGCGCTCGTCGTCGAAGGCATCAATCTCAAAGCCTTAGCGTGGGGCAACCCATTTGTCGTTGCAGATGTTAGGGCCGACAGTCCGGGCGCGCGCCTTGTCTCCGATTTCAGCAGCGGACGCGGAAGAGCGGGGAGTACGAAGCTTCCGCTTGCTCTGGCCGGCCACTGGATTGCCTGGAGTGAGCCCGGTGGAATCCGAGTTCTCTACTTCTTCTCGACAAATGACCTGCGTTCGAAAGACTTGAGCGAACTGTCCGGACGACTCAACGAATCACTTGAAGCCCACGCCGATCTGTTGACGAACTCGAGAGGAGAGTCTGTGGTCGTGGGGCCGGGAGCGGGCAAGTCTCAGGGGCCTTCGGCGAGCGGCTGGGACGAGCCGCCCGGGCAGGGTGCTGGCGGTGGGGCAGCTGGCCAAGCCGACCCTGATGACTGGCTCAAGAGCAGTTGGGACGACGACTGGAATTCAGGCAGCGGTTCGAAAGATGATTGGTGACGTTCATAACACGGCATCGTGATGTCCGGAAGGGAATCTCGTGGCATTTCAACCCATGCTGGTGATCGGCTGTGGTGGTTCGGGCGGAGCGACCCTCCAGTACATGATGGACAGCCTCAGGACTGAGTTGTCCCGGAGACTGGAGAAGGCGGGTGAGCCTGCACTGACTTCCCTGCCCGGTGCCTGGCAGTTCGTCCACGTTGATGTCCCGAATGATCCAGATGGTGATTCGGAAGAAAGGCCCGCAACGGTTCGGGAGCAGGGCGGTGTCTATGTTGGGCTCGCCCGCCCCGGTCTCACATGGCCGATGGTGTCGCAGGCGATTTGGAGTCAGACGAAGGATTCCCGCCCGGATCTGACATCGGGATGGATGCGGCGGCCAAAGCCCAGCGGCGCTGACACGCCCCTGCAGCAAGGCGCGGGTCAAGAGCGCGCCGTGGGGCGAGGAGTCACGCTGAACTCTTTGCCGATCCTCAGGGCAAAACTCCACGAAGTGGCTGGACTCGCGACCGGAGCTGCTGCGATGAAATCGCTTCGGGACATCGCCGACCCCTTGGCTATTCCGGTTCACGGCACTCCGATCGTCATCATCGTGTCGTCCATGGCGGGCGGCTCCGGGGCCTCCATGGTGCTCGATATCCCGCGCATACTGGCAGGATTTGATCAGTCCTTCGCCTCTCATACGTCCATGTTTCTGTACACGTCGGAGGTCTTCGGTAGCATTCCCGCTGTCCAGAGAAGCGGCGTTGAGGCCAACGGATTGGCCATGATGGGCGAGTTGCTTTCGACGTCGCTGGGAAGCAGCGATTCAGACCATGAGTTGTTCGAGTTGCTCGGTATCGCAGGCCAAGAGGTGGCTCTTCCGTTCAAGCGGGTGTTCCCCATCGGTATGCGGAGCGGACTTCAGGGAGCGATCTTCGCCGACGGTGAGCTTGAGTCGGTTTACCGCGCGGTAGGAAGAGCCCTCGCGGGTTTGACGGCCTCGTCCGTCGCCATGGAGCAGTTTCTGAGTTACGACCTGGCCAACAATGTCCCGCTCGCCACCAACGACATGTGGATGGGAGAGGGAACTGCCGGAATGGACAGCCTTCTCTGGGGGACCTTCGGGTACGCGCGGCTTTCGCTGGGTCGGGACCGCTACGGCGAATACGTGGCGCAGTTGATTGCACGACAAGCAGTGGACCGACTGGTGGCGGGTCACCAGACAGGCAACGAGGATGCTGGTCAAGCGGACCTTCAGCGCGCAGGGGAGGACGCGCACAACCGGGTAGTGAGCGCCCTTGGGCTCCCATCCGAAGGGAGTCGCCCTTCGGCGTTCTCCCTTCTTGCACGAGACGAAACTGCCGAGGACGAGGCCAAACGGGGTTTGCGCTACCAGATGAAGGCTGTGGTGGATCGCGAAGTCTTCGGCGATGGTCTCCTTTCCCGACCGCTTTCGGGTGAGAGGTACGTCCGTCAGTTGAGGCAGGTTCTGGGTCAGACGCGAACCCCCGTCGAACGATCCATACGAGAAGCCGCCTATGAACGTGCTGAGGCGTGGCAAGACCGCCTGGTACATGACATCCTTCTCCAGATCGAGGTGGTTCTGGCTACGCAGGGCTTACCGGTTGCACGCAAAGTCGTCCAGGAGCTGAAAAGCGACGTGTCCGGTTGGATCAGGGCGTTACAGTCAGAGGCGGCCAGCCCGCAGTGTCGGCCGTGGGAGGCCGTCGTGCCAGATGGCGTGGTCAGGGACCTCGGTCAGGCGCAGGTCATCACTCCAGGGGATCAGTTGCAGGCGCAGTTGGCACGTGGTCTGGCGGACAGGCTTACGGGCTGCGTGGTTGGGGACCTATGCCGGCTGATGATTCAGACATTGGAGGATTTTGGTCCTTCCTTCGCTGACCCGCTCGCAGCAGCATTGGACTCGGCGCACCGCTCTCTGCAAGATGCGCGCCAGCGTAACGCCACCCTCGGGGGACACTCGGACCTTCGCACGAGTTCGTATGCTGACTGGCCACGCCCCGACCAGAGAGTGCCCCAACGATTCCGGGGGGCACATAACGAAGTCGTTCTGCTCGATGCGGATGATTTCCCCCAACTGTACGAAGCACACATCAATTCCATGGCTGAAACCCGGACAGGACTCTCTTCGACGCGTGAGGCCGAAGACCTGGCGTTGAGCGAGGTGTTGCGGGACACCTGGTTGGCGCACAACGACTCATCGACGAGTTCCGGAATCATCAAGATGGTCACCAGATGGACACCAACTGTGTTGACATCTGATCCCCGGAAACCGGGAGACCCCAGACTCCGTTCCTCGGCGAGTTTTGAACTGAGCCTGTCGCCGGTCGACATAGTGAGCAGAGCGCGGGACTGGGTTTGGCGCCAGGACGGGGAGTTCGGCCCCTACCTGTCAGTGGGATTGGCTGAGTACATGAAAGACCCTGACGCCCTGGACTTCCATGAGCGACTACGTCGTCTTGTGTCGCGGTTCGAGGAAGTCATGACTCAGGCTCTGCCTCTGGTCGCAGTCGATCCCGAGGCATACTCGATGGTGCATCAGGCGCCGCTCTCCGTCAGTCACAAGTTCTCCTCAGTCCCATTCCAAGACATGGGGACGGTTGTGGCAGACCTAGAGCAGAAGGTTCTCGGGACTGTCAGCCCAGCATCCCGGATCGCCTTCAGTAGAGCCCTGGGACCCGCCAGCAACATTGACCACATTGATGTCTTCACATCCTTCCCCCCGATGTCTCCACTGGCCTTCCAGTCGCTGCTCCAGCCTTTGGTAAACGCCTGGAAGACTGCGCTCGCTCAAGGCTCCGCGGTCGACTTCTGGACAGGACGAAGGGCACATGCTCTTCCGGCATCGATTCCGATGTCACCCGCTGAAAGACGTGCCGTAATCGCGGGTTACGTAATCGCGAAAATGACAGGACGTATTCGTGGTTCCTACAAGACAGAGCCGCACAGGCCGTCTGAACCGTTGGAAATCTTCGATGAATCTGAGGGCCTGTGGAGGCGATTCCCCCATCCGTTGTTGACCCCCTACAGCGACGGATATGAGGCAGATGAGTTGCCTGCCCTCCTGGAGAGTTACGTGCTGGCTATGGCTGAGTGCGGTCAGCAACGCGATCTCAGCCCACTTCTTCCCTACATCAGACTGCGTCATACCTTTGCCAAGGTTGTGGAGGCTCAAGGTGGTGAGCCGGCCGATAACGGCAATCGGACGTTCGACAGATCGACGGGCAATCTCTACCTGCAAAGGTGGATCGCAGATGGGTGGCGACCGCCTGGAGCACCGACTCCTTCATGGGCGAAGGGCAGGGATGGCAGTGCCCTGGACCTGTCCAAGAGCACGGGACGAGCAGAGGCGGCCAGGACCTTCCTCACAGAGTTCCGAGATGCGTACGCTTCGTATTATCACACCGAGGATCAGCGCCTCTTTGCGAGATTCAAGCCGTATAACCGCAGGCCGCTCATGGGGACAATCGCTCCGGACTTCGTCTGGGCGCTTGACGAGATTCGGGGGATGGTCGACAAACTCGACTTCGGTGAAGGCGATCACACTGATGACCGACCACCCCTGGTGATGTGATGGTGCCGCCAGTAACCCTTCTTCTCTATGATTCGAGCGATCTCATTTCGGCTCGAATCGTTGAGATACTCGCGGACTGGCGTGCCTGCTCGTGGCTGGGTGATTACGCGACCTTGTCTATGGCCGAGCTGGAGGGTAGGCCCCAGAACACGGCGGACTTGATCGCCCGAGTGCCCCCCACACGAACAAGCCACGAGCGGTTTGTTCGTGTTCGCGACCTTATCGACGGAGTGGAACTTCGTATCGCGGTTCTCACCGCGGTCGAAGTCGAGGAGACCTGGATAGACAGGCGCAGTCGGGTCCAGCGGACTGCTCAGCGGGTCAAGGACGATCTCTCTGGCATCAGAGCGGCGATCGAGGTCATCGTCCCCTTCGTCGGGGGAGCGTGGAGCCATCGCTTGCAGCGCTGGCCCGGCTGGGACATCGTGGTTTGCGCTCCCGAAGAATCCAGTTCGCTCGAAAGGCAGGGGCTCGAACTTCACTGCGATGTGCACTCGCCTAGGTCCGTCGATGAGCTTGCTGCCCATGCCGCGGCATTCACCGCGGGGATTGCCGGCCTCTGGGCGGGGAATCCGGAGAGTCCTTTCGATGGCACTTACCAGCAGGACGATCTCCACATTGCGCGGGTAGAACACCGTCGGATTGACGCGACAGTCATTGCGGATCTGGTGCGGTCCACCGCCTTCGATGAAGAGATGCTGAGGGTAGCCTCTGCCGAGATGGCGCTATCCGACAACCCGCTGCGCGAGCGCGCGGCCTACGTGGCCGGCCAGATCAATCTTCTGCCCAAGCCCGCGCGCCGGCACCCCCCACAACTCGAGAACGTTGGATTCTGGGAATCGATCAAGCTGTTCGTGTCCTTCATGTTCTCCGCTCTGATCCACGCCCCCCGAGAAGTGGCAATCCGCTTGACCTATCAGGCCCGGCAAGGAACTGCGAATAGGCTCCAGTCGATCATCTTCGGCGAGAACTCCAAGATGCTCGTTTCCGTGGGGGGTGTCTCCGCCGACATCGAAGCTCTGCAGGACGAGCTAGATGAACTCGAGATCCAGCTTAAGAAGGTCCCGGGTGTGCAGGACTTTTCCACCACCACCAGCGGTTCACAGAACGCTTTCTGGCAAGCATGCCTGGACAACGCCTTTGCGCTCCTCACGGGCGGCCGACACGGCGGGGCCGACCCAGTGATTCAAGAAGGCAGTCCGAGGTTCTACCCCTCGAGCAAGGTCGCGCCGCCCTTAGCGCGGTGGAAGCCCGACGGTCAGCTGGTGAGCGGCATCCCCACGGGCGGTGTTCCTCTGGAGGACGTTCGGGCGGTGTTCGCTGCCAAGGTCGCGATGGAGGCTCATCAGGCCGACCAGCATGGTTGGGGCGAGCACGTCGATGAGCATCTGGCCACGCTGCATGAGGCGGCCGTTCCTTGGCTCAATTCCTACATTGGGCGAGTCGGTGAACTCATCAACACCGAACTAACCAAATACGGACGAATCGTCGCTGACCTGAAAGAGAAGTTCGAGACCCAGACCACGCCGGATACCGGAGCCGCCGAGAGTGTCGTCCGTGATGCCCGCCGATTTGGCGGAATCCTCACCGTTCTCGTGCTTGCAGGCGTGGTGTTGGCATGGGCATTGCGATACCTGAACTCGGACTTCCCCGCGCTGCTCGTGACGATCGCCTTCCTAATGGTGTGGTTCGTCGCGATGGCGGTCAGATACCTGAAGACCAAGCAGGAACTGCTGCACATTCAGTATGAGCGAGAACTTGCGGAGTTCCGCGACAAGGAACTCTTCGACCAATTCCCTGTGGCGGTGGAGAACGCCAGCAGATTGGTTAGGCTCTATTCACAGTATCGGTTGTGGGCGTCGCTTCTATCTACGTTCCTCCAGAGTCCCTTCGGCAACTCGGAACGGCGTGATCTTCAAAGGGCGGGGTTGACCGGTGCGGTTCCGAAGAGCGTCACCAGCGGGGCGTATGCCATCGGTGACGAGCGGATGGTTCGGTCCGCTCGAGTGCAGATCACCGAGTCCCTCAGATGTGACATCGGCAGTGTTTGGAGAGACTTCATCGTGACCGCGCGCGAAAAGTTGGTGGAGGCTCATCCTCACCTTCAGCGAGTCTCCAGCGACGATGTTCTTGCACAGAGCGACACCCAGCCGGGCTCCTTCCTGCCGTTGCTCTGGGATGCGGTCCACGAGAATGCCGGCGATGGCCCCCGAATGTCCGAGGAGATCGCTTTCGCATTGGACGAGCGTCAAATGAGCCGAGTCCTTCGAACCGTGGATCCGGAGGCTTTGGAGTCCTTGCGCGAGGCCTGTGAAGTGCAGCGGCTGGGCTCGGGCGGCAAAGCGAGTTCAAGGCGGCTACGCAAAGAGGACCTCCGGCCCGCCCTCTTCAACGCCAGCTACTTTTCGTTGAACGGCATTCAGGAAGACGTTCGAAGGCCTGAGCACGTCACGGTGAATCCTTCAGCGGCGTTGAGAGGCTTGCCGACCCGCCACTGGTTCGATGAGATCGACACCGCGATTGTGATGTCTCCGTCGACCACCTTTGCCGCCGTCACGCTATCGACCGACACCACTGACTACCATTCCGACGCTGACACTCCCGCGGACTCGGAACCTCGAGGGATGTGAGATGACAGCGACAACACCCAAGGCCTTGTCTATTCCATGCGCCCGCACGTGCGGCAAAATCGCCCGGTTCATGGGGGTGAAGGTGAAGAGGTCCCATAGGCCAGGTGAGGCTTGATGACGGAAGAAGTGAATCCTTTCGCTGGACTGCCAAAGGCGGAGGCAGGGACGGCACAGCCCTCCGAGGTCACCCAAGAATCTCAGGAAGACGACCGTTCTGCGAACGGGCACCCGTTTGCGCGCCGCGGCGCAAATCCGGTGCCGCTCGCCAACTTGTCGGTCGACTTGGGGCGACTGCGTGAGTACAACTGGGGGGAACAACCCTGGGAAGAACAGACCTTGGACGTGCGTGTGCGGGACGAGGGGGAAGGGCGTTGGCGGACCGAGCTCTCATGGAACCCGGTGACATTGCCAGGTGCAAGCGTTGCTGTGTACAGGGTCTTGATAGGCGAGGGGGACACCCCCGACCCCCAATGTGCTGACATCGAGGGCACCCTGCTGCTTACCACCGAGTGTTCGGCCGTGGATGCATTGTGGCTGAATGTCCCGGAGGCAGCAGTCCGGCACTATGCGGTCTGGTGCTACTTGGGAGCATCTCTGGGCGAAGCGCTCAGGTCGTCGCCGTACCCTGTGGCCTCCGGGCATGTTGTCCTCCCCGTTACCGGGATCAGCCACTCTGTGGATTACGGCCAAGTAGTCCTGTCCTGGGATGGATGGGAAGATCCGCTGAGGACCATCCGGGTGATTAAGCAGGATCCCAGGAGTGCCCGCCGCGAGGGGATCCCCTCGCCGCACACAGGTGAGGTGGCACATGGTGGGCAGTTTGTCGATGAGTCCGTCGAACCGGGTGGCGACTATCTATACACGCTGTTTGCTGGAGCTGAGGTTGACGGCAGGCAGGAATGGTCGAACGTCTCTCGCAGGCATGTGAAGGTCCCGGCTGAGGTGAAACCCGTGCTTGATCTTGAGGTCTTCCCCTCCGGTGACGGCACGACCGTCGATATCTCTTGGACGAGAGTGCCGGGAGCCGAAGTGCGTGTGTACCGCTCCCCGCGGCAGCCTGCCCTTGCCGCCCACCAACTTGGACCGGTCAACATCGCCGAACTCCAAGAGCGCGTGAATCTGCGTGAGGAAGACCTGTTGCCTCACCGCCCGGCATATGAGTCGGACAAAGGGTGGATCCGACATGTGCCGATTCCGCCGGATTGTTCGGAGCTCCATTTCACGCCGGTCACCACTGTCGGAGAGTCCTGTGTGCCTGGAAAGACGGTCAATTGGCTAAGCCTGCGTCCGCCGCAGGAACCCTTGATCGAAGACCGAGTGGAGTGGCTTCTGGTCGTCTTTGAGTGGCCCATGGGTGCGAAGGACGTCCTCCTATACGTGAGTGACTTAGGCCAGCGAATCATCCCGGCAGAACGTCAGCCTTTGCAGCGAATCAGTCAAGATGACCATCGCATCTTCGGTGGCTTCCGCGTTGATCGCGCGCTTCTGAAGGCAGGCACTTTCGACATCCATCTCTGCTCTTACGGGTCTCTGGGAGGAGAGCACTATTCGGAGGCGACGACTGTCACGCACACCTTTCCCATTCTGGTGAGGTATCAGATCAGGACGGAGCCCAAGTTCCGGGGCCGAAAGACGCTGCTTGACGTCTGGGCCGATGAAGAAGTGCGCGACGCTGAATTGCGTCTCGTGTGGCACCCGACCTTCCTCCCGATGTCGGCTGCAGACTCCGCGCGGACACTGATCCAGAAGACCCTCAACCTGCGTGGGCACCAAGCAGTCTCGTTCGATCTTTCGGGGCTTGGCGTCGACCTGCCATCCGACGGCTTCGTTCGGCTGATCAGCCGGCCCCGGCAGCCAATCGCTGTCATCGATCCTGAGATAAGTCAACTCCGGCGAGGGGGTGCGTGACAATGACACTAGGCGAATCGGGTCCGAAGAATTCCGTGGGAGAGGTTCTGTCGGGGCGAGTGGTCGCGAGGTTCACGTACACGTCACGTGGTTCTGCTGGATGGGGCGTTGCCGGCAGCGTGGGTTCAGCCCCGAAACAGGTGATGAATGAGGCCATCGGCTTCATTGAGCAACTCAGTTCTCCTGTCGGTTATGAGGCGCCTCCCGATCACGCGCGCGACGCGCGCTTGCTGTGGACCAAATCCGAGAGTGGGCCGTGGAGATTCCTGCTGAATTCAGTGTCAGCTGGCACTGATGCCTCGGAGCGGCCCAACAACTGCTTCACAGACTGTCTCATCGTGCAGGCAGACGATTCCTCTGACGGTGCGGATCCCGCCGCGTTCTGGGGCACAGAAACCTGGATTAAGCCGTATGGCGCGGATGAGGTGGCTAGCGTCGATCTAGCCGCCCTAGGAAAGACGGCACTGGAGCCGGTTGCCAGCCCGGCCCAGTTGCCTGTGCTAGTGGACTACTTGACAAGAGAAGGCCAAGGGCTCGGCTATCTCGACGGGTTGATCCGAATGGTCTTTGCGGTGTTTCAGAACCGAGAAGCGGCCAAGAGTACGTGGATTGGGATTGAGCGGCCCCCACAGGCTGAGGCGGACGCGCTTGCCGGGCTAGCGAGCCTTCAGGTGGGCAAGAACCTGATGTCAGTCCTCTTTGAACTGCTTCCCTTTGATGTCGCTTGGGACACCACCTTCGAGATCCGCTACACCCGGGACACACCATTGAGTCATGCGTCGAGTGTCGCCCTGCATCTCATGCCTTCTGGGTACCTTCCGGAGACTAACGGTTGTGTTCTCATCGGAAGTGAGACCCTCGGGCTGGAGCGAGAGATGGTGGCGTGCGATACGTGTGGACAGGCCATCCATACTTGGGCCGATGTACTGATCCTCTGCTTAGAACAGTTGGAGTCCATGGTGGCCTCCGGAGAGCGGGACTCGGCAGTGCGTCTGGCAGGCCAACTTAACGACTACTGCCGCCAGTTAAGGTTGGAGCGAATTCCTGCAGGCCAGTACCCGGACATGTTCCTTCCCTCCATCCTTGCCGACCGCAATCGGGATCTGGCCGCGTTGCTCGATGGTCGACACTTCTCGCATGAGCATCTGTTGGCACATGCATACGTCCCGAACCTGGAGGAGGTTGTTGATGAGTTGGCTCAATGCACGCCCGACGATCTGACGTACGCGGTTGCGGATCGGCAATTCGAACGTCACTCCGGCGGGCGTCTACCTGATAGCGCCGAGCATGTTCTTCAGGTTCATCGCCTCTTGGGGCAGCCACCTGCGGATGCTCAGCAGTACCTCGAACGGGTTTCTGCCGCCCTTAATGATCAGGCGTTCGTTCGAGTTCTCAATTCGGGCGGACCCCTGCGTTCTGGGGTAGCTGGACGTGTCCTCCGATCGCTGGCGATACTGGCTTGTTCCGACTACACGGCTGCTCGCCTTCCCGAGCGCATCGACGCCGCGCTTGTGCTGTGGGCACTTAGCCACCACAACTCCAAGGAGTGGGGGGCGCCGATCCGTCACCCTGAATTGTTCGACAAATACCTGCGATGCTGGGTCTCCGTTCAGGGAATACCTGGCGACGTATCTCACCTCCTGTCAAGGCCGCCTACCCGCCACAACGGTTCGTCGTTCCCGCTTGGCTATGAATTGACGCGAATGGCGCTTGAGCCCGCTAACGAAGGCATGGCGGGCATCTACTTGGATCTTCTCGACGAGGCCAAGAGAACCACGGGTATTGATGCGATTGGTTTCGATGCCCTGAGTCACCTTCAGCGATGGGTTAGGAGCGCTACTGGGGACGGGGCATTTGTCATGACAGAGGGCCAGCATGCTTAGCCTCAAGCCTGGTGAGACGGTACCACTCGGAATTGCTGCTCGGATTCGGTTCTCATTGGGGGGGGAGGCAGCCGAGAGCGTTGAGGTCTGGCGAACGGGGAGCGATCCGTTGCCCTTACGTCGAGCCTCAAGGACCGACTATGTCCTGGAGCTGGATGCCGACCATGTAGGAGAAATCATCCTCGAACTGCGTCCGAGCACGCCTGCAGCTTCCGATGAAGGCGACCTCTTTGTTGAAATCACCCCCATCGCGGAGTCTGCCGGGCAGACTCTGCACTTGAATGGGATCCGGCTACAAGGCGCCCACCGATTTCCCCTCGCAGAAGTCACTCCGATCGACCAGGGCGCATTTCAGTTAACTAGTCTCGTCGGGGCGCGTCGGGCTGCCGGACCTTCAGACGTTACCGAAACGGACTGGGTCAAACCGCCGAGGCGTTCCGTCCAGGCGGTGATCCTCGTTGACCGTTCCGCAAGCATGGCGTGGGCCTTTGATAGCGGGCTGGTCGACGCGGTCCTTGCCGGCGCTGCAGACGGTCTGAGTAACGGCGGGTCCGGGGAGACCGTGCGCTGCTTCTCCTACGGAGCAGCCGTTGAGGATGACGCATTGCAGGAGATTCGGCAATTGACAGATCCCCAACGCCGCTTCGATTGCCAGCCATCCATGTTTTGCAGCGGAGCGCGGATCCCCTGGGCCTCTCTGGCGAATCCTGGTTTCGACCTGGTGTTGATCGTCACCGATGACCCTGAGCCTGCCCCGAGCAAAGAAGTGACTGAGGGAAGAGTTGTCGCCTTCATCCGGCCTTCCGGGACATCAGACACCGAGAGAATCCCGCGTGAATTGCAGTTACGAATTCGGGCCTGCAATATGGCAGGAACTCCAGTTCTGCTTGCTTCGTCCCTAGATCACAGGCAGTTGGGCATCGAGGTTGCAGACTGGGTGGTGGGCCAATTGAAGCGTTGCTGGGAGGTGTCGGTTCAATGACCCAATCGAGCATCCACCGCTGTCCCTACTGCTTTGTTGAGATACCGACGGCAATTCAACCCGTAGCCTGCCCGGCTTGTCCCGAGCCGCAGGTGCGCAATCAGAAAGACGGTCGGCAGGAGGTCTGCGACATCCATGGAGTTCGTCTTGAGCCACACTGCGCGGATTGCCTCAAGCAGTTGCCGGTGCTGTGGGACGAGGTCACCACTACGTGTCTGGCGATGGCGGGAACCCGCAATTCGGGCAAGACCGTGTACGTCGGTATGGCAGCCAATCTGTTGCTTCGGTGGGGACGGATCAATGGACTGACAGTGACCCACTATGACAGTGAGTCGCGTGCATCGTTCGAGTCCCGCTTTGGCGCGCTTGATCCATCCACTCCGCTCTACGCAGCTACGGTTCCAGAGACATCAGCCGGCCGGGCAGTCCAGCAGGAACCAGTCCTCCTCAGGATTCAGACGGCCCACGCCCGAAAGGACCATGTTCTGGTGCTTCGCGACGTTGCCGGTGAGGATGTGCAGAACGCCGCGATGGATCGCCAGCACTTCCGCTTTCTTCCCCGTGCAGATGGGGTGATCTTGCTGGTGGACCCTACCGACTCTCGAAACGTCAAGAACGCCTTGACCAATCAGGTTACGCTCGCCGGCAGTGACTCCGATCCGGCCGCTGTATGGGGTAACCTCGATTCCCTTGCGCGCGCTGTGAACATCAGGCGCAGGCCTCCCGTTGCCGTCACGGTTGCCAAGTTCGATTTGGTTCTAAGGGCCGGGAACACCAAGACCTCAGATCTCTCCAGTGCCCTGGCAGGAAAGGGTCTTCGCCTTCATCACGATCCCAGTCTGCAGGCGAGCACGTTTGACCCGTACGACGCCGATCTGCTCGACGAGGAGCTCCGCACCTTGTGTAGTCGTTACTTGGATCGCCATCAGTTGTTGGAAAGGGCTCGTGTCAATGAAGATGACGGGGTGCCGGTGAAGTTCTTCGCCGTCTCGTCGTTGGGTCACGCTCCAGTGGGGCGCCAGATCGCGTCACATGGGACACCTTCGTACCGCTGCCTCGATCCCATCAAGTGGTTTCTAGCACGCGCGGGGCTGATCGCAGCGGGGTGATGCGGGCAGCTTTGGGTCGGACTACAGAGCACCGCCAATGGGTTTGGCTCCCTTTCGAACTCAGCCAGTTTGCCCCGGTGCAGCCTTCGCGCATCAGATCAGCATGGACCTTGGTGGAGGCAAAGCCTTAACGGCAAGTGCCGGCAACTCCCGGGTCACAGGAAAAGGGGTGTCAGGGAAACCACAGGGACCGTGACGGTGCAGATCCGGCACGCCCAGAGCAACAGCGTGAGGCGTCGCCTCCGATGATGAACTGAGTTCACCAGTCCTGCTTCCCCGCCTGCGTACTGACGGTGGTAGTTCGTGACGCCTGTGTTCAGGTCCTCTAGGCCCTTTTCTGTGGTGTCGAAGGCAGTGATCAGTATGGCCATGTTCGCAATCAGTCCCCGCCTGTACCAATGAGCGGGCCCGGGACTAGGTTTGTCTAGCCAGGCAGCTGCCCTAGCCATGTGATGTTCAAGTTCGTCAAGAAGGTGTTCGTGGACAGCGGTAACAACGTCGACATGTTCGGCGATTTCCATCATGGAATGGGCGTGAGGTAGCGCCCTCTCTGCTTCCCGTCTTGCCGTTTCCAGACGATTGCGACTCAGTCGGCGCAAGCCCATCCCGGTTGCAGACAAGGCGATGGACAATGAAAGCGTGACGGGGTCGAAAGCGCCCACGACATCGGCGAGGTCGAATCCTTCAGCCAGTTCCGCCATGTCCACTGCTGGCAAGTCGGCCACTGTGCTTTGGTACCAAGCGGCGGCTTCACCGACCTGCTGTCCTGTATGGAATTGCTGAATTGCCTGAAGGCCGGTAGTGGCAACACCTGCGACTGCCAGTGTTGCGCCAAGTCTGTTGAGCACATCCTGCTGGGCAGCTTCGGACTCCTCGAGGATCGGTGGAACGCGGTGATACTGAATCAGGGGTCCGTCATCGTACGTGAGTGAGAAGGCCAGGCTGCAAGTTTGGAGGCTTGCGACCGCTGCATCGATCTGTCGCTGCTCAAGGTCCCCGAAAGCCGGTTGAGACCAGCACGCTTTCGCGGCGTTGTCCAGTCGATTCTCGACCGTCTCAAACACTTCTACGGAATCGTCGAGCACGCCTTCCACAGAGGCAAGAACGGCCTCGACCTGGTGTGAGGTCTTCGTTGCCTGACGGTAATTGACGGCTGCCTCAGAGATCTTGAGGATTCCCCCTAGCATCACCAGTTCCTTCCACTCGCGGCAAGTTCATGCAGACGCTTAAGACTTAGATCGGCGCCGCTCCCTTCTAACTTGACCGCAAGCCGGTCTTTCTGAATCAAAGGGCCGGGAGAGAATCATCTGTTCGTCTAACAACACCTCGCGGTCTTCAGAGACCAGGCGGTTTCCGCGACATTACGGGACAGGGGTTACCTTGGCGATCCCCTGTCAAGTGCTCAACCGAACTCGCCGATATCTCGTTTAGTCGGCCACTTATTGGGGGCGAGATGCGAGCCAATCGGGCTTTCCTCGTGGGTGTGATAGCGCTGTCACTTGCCGGTGCTTCTGCGCCAGCCTCGGCTGCTAGTTGGCGGTACGCGCGCGCAGTTGATGGAGACACGATCCAACTGGGCAATGGGCAGTATGTGCGGCTCTTGGGCTACGACACTCCTGAAGAGGGTCAGTGTGGCTACGCGCAGGCAAAGGCAAAGATGGCCGATCTCTTGCATGGCGGCATACGACTGGAGAACCGATCCGGCAGGGACAGGTACGGCCGCATCCTGGCCTACGTTACGACTAACGAGGGATGGGATATTGGAACGGCGATGCTCCGGGAGGGACTAGCTGTTGCCCGCTACGACTCCCGCGATGGCTACGACTGGCACGCTAAGGAACGCAAGTACCACCGCATCGACGCGGTGAATGGCCGCATCACGTGCCGTGACTACCCCAAGACGCCAAGGCCTCAGAAGACTCCCGATAACGCGGGTGTCTACTACGCGAACTGTGATGCTGCACGCAGGAATGGTGCCGCTCCTGTCTACAGGGGGGAACCTGGCTACGGATCACACCTAGACCGCGACGGTGACGGGGTGGCATGTGAGTAATGGGCGAAGTGCGATTGAACGGGGATAGCAGATGAACAGAGTTCTGGCCTCTTCTGTGGCCATTCTGGCAGGTGTGGTGCTGGCGTCATGTGGAGGAAGCGAAACGCCAGTGGTTCCGGAACCTACCCCAGTGCCGGGTGATGTGACTGGCCGGACCCTCGAGGACTCCTTGGAGCAGTTGGAAGCGATGGGGTTGGTTGGTGATGAGGTGAAGGTCGAACCAGCCACCGGTGCGCAATCCGACTGGGAGGTCTGCAACCAGACGCCTGAGCCAGGTGTGCCTACGTTCGAGGTGCGCATTACAGTCAGTCGACTATGCCGTGATGGCGAGGCCATTGACCCTATTCATGCGGATGAGTCGACATTCGTCGGCGTGGTCAACGAACACGATCCGGACACGCTGGGCCGGATCACTGTCGACGAAGCGCTCATCGATTTGGACTTGGTACGTCCGATCGGGGGATCCGAGTGCAGGACAACCGGCAAACGCATGACGAAGAAGGCACTGCGGGAGCTCAAACGTGAACTCCCTTTGGGCACATCCGTGCTGGTCGTGCGTGCCGCCAGCAGTGGATCGGCGGCCTTCGTGCACCGCGATATTGAGTCGAAGCCGCCTAGAGGCTCGTCGAACGAAGCCCTCGTCGAGACGGGGTTCTGGGTGCCTGACAGCGAAGTCTTCCGCATCCCAGAGAAGGCGGTACTCACAGATCAGTACGCACCAAGACGTGGTGGTTTAACGAGGACCGAACGCGTGTACGCTCCACGTATCGCCGTGGCTGGCAGTGACGCTCGATCTTCACTCGTGGGTGGTCAAGAGGATTGTCATGGGGAGGCAACGGCCGAGGTGGCTGCTGCGGAAGAGCGACGCTATCGACGGTGGTTGGCCGAGCAGGAAGAACAGGCAAGGAACGACTACTACAACAACAGCGACGACTCTGATAGTTGGAACCCTCCGTCAACACCTCAGGTGCCAAGTGGAGAGCACCCTTGCCTTCCTGGCGAGATCGACGGCGATGGAGACGGAATCTGCGCGGAGGAGTAGTGACCTCGAGCAGCAGATTCGAAGGAGCGCCAGCGCACTCGTCCTGCCGGGCCAGGGCATTCGAGGCACAACCAGAACCAGCCAGAGTGTTGGCCGCGGCTCGGTAAGGGCAAACTGCCAACTGGACGGACAGGAGTGTTCCTCGGGCTTCCACATTCGCCGGCCGGAGTGTTAGGCGCGTGTGCGATCTTCGTGACGCTCTCCAAAGTGCGACGAAGTTCCCTGCTCGCCGGTTCGTTTCAGCGCGAACTGTCGCCAGATTGGCACCTCGGCCGTGCGCCCGCGACGACAATGTGTGGGCAACTGAGAGACGGCACATCCGAACTCGCTGATCCTTACCTCGAACTCGACTCAAGAAGCAGCACACGATCGAGGGGAAACCACTCACGTCTCGGCGCTATTGTCGCCGTGTTCGCGAAGAAGGGGGTTTGTCGTGGCGGATGGGTCGATCGAGTACGTTCCAGTTGGTCGTGAGCGATGTGCATGCCTACTCAAGACTTCCCAGGGCGACCGGCTGTATGTCGAGGGGGAACCGGGTGATGAGACTCCGGTTGCAGAGGGTGACGAAAGTCTGGTTACAAACCCCGCAATCCTGAGAAACGCGTGGGCTTTTGCAGAGAACGAATTTCAGTACCGAAGGCTGCGCAATGAGCAGAAGCGGCAGAGCCATCGGAAAGAATCCGAGGAGGCTAAGAAGTCAGTTCTTTGGATTGCCTCCCTCACGACGCATCCGGTCGGCAAGGAGGTTGTGGCCTGGTGTTCGGCCTGTTTGCACAGGACCAACCATCGAAGGGTGAAGCGGGTGCCAGGCCCACCCACATTCCTGTGCCTGCGTTGTGGTTCGCCGACCACACCCTGCTTTGCACCCCGTTGCGACAACATGGCCAACCGAGGGACAGGATTCAAAGTCCTCTCTAGGTACTGCGCCGAGCACAGGCACGACATCCCAGGATTCGCCAAGGCTGGCAACAGACTGACGACAATCGACGACTACCGTGAGTGGCTTGAATTCGACAAAGTGAATCTGAAGAGGGCGTCCCGGATTGCCGCGCTGGGCGTGGGTGGAGCTGCAATCGTTGCGCCAGGCGCCTTCGTTGCGGCTCCGGTCATCGGAGGAGTCATTGGAGGTAGTTTCATCGGGGGTGGCTTGAGTGGCGCAGCCGCGGTGAGCCACGGACTCGCTCTCCTGGGAGGGGGCTCTTTGGCGGCAGGCGGCTTCGGAATGGCCGGAGGAACAGCGGTCATCGCGGTGGCGGGCGCTGCGCTGGGTACTGCTCTGGGAAGCCAACTCGCAGTAACGTACGCCTCTTCGGACAGTTCATTTGCGATCGAGAAGTTGAGGGACGGTTCCGGGCCACCCGTATTGCTGGCGAGTGGATTTCTCACCGAGGGTGACACTGGCTGGGGAACGTGGCAGTCCCTGATTGACGAGAGGTATCCGAAGTCGCCGGTATACCGAGTCTTCTGGGGAGCGAAGGAGCTTAAGTCTTTCGGCGTTCTTGGCGCTGACTTGGCCGGCAAGACCGCTGCATCCCAGGCTGTCAAGAGCCTGGCTCAACGCGGGATCAGGGGCGCGAACATCCCTGGCCTCAACGGTCTGCTCTTAGCCCACGGCGTGGCCCGGAATCCGTGGAGTGTTGCCAAATCTCGCGCGGACATGACAGGAGCGGTACTTGCTGTCCTGCTGGCGCGCACTGATACGCCTGAGTTCGTTCTCGTCGGCCACAGTCTCGGTGCGCGCGTAATGGCCAGGACGGCGCAATTGCTCGGGTCTGACGACACGCTGAAACGCCCAAAGCTGCGAGAGGCACATCTACTCGCCTGCGCACTGAGCGCAGGCGGCGACTGGCGAACATTGGATGAATCAGCATCGCGGACCGTTTGGAACTACCGCTCGCGAAACGACTGGGTGCTCAACTACCTATACAAGTACGCGCAACTTGGCCATCCAGCGGTCGGGGTCAAGGGATTCGGAGCAAAGCACGCCCACATCAAAGATCGCGATGTCTCACGATCCGTGCATTCGCATTCGGACTACTTCGAGCGAGTACATCTCGTGGACAGTTAGGCCTCAGAGGGCCCGTGTCGCTGCACGGAGTTGCGATCTCGCTCGCCAAGCCTGTGATAGTGGATTGGGCCGGGAAGTCTTCGGAGTCGAGCTTCCCGGATAGAGATCGCGCAACCTGGGCCACGGTGTGCCACGCAGCGGCCGGGGAGTGTTGAGAGACGGGCAGTCTTCTGATGCGGCGCGCGGAACAACGCCTGAAAAGTGAGATTCGGTGAAATCGGTAGGCGAAGTCGTGGCTGGACGGGTGCTAGGGAGCGGGTCGCACGTCCGATCCGCGCAATGCGATGACAATCGACCGCCCAGTATGGAGCTCGGCTTGGTCCGACCGCACCGCCAACCGACCGCCGGCCACAGCTGGCCCGACTCAACAATGCGACCGGCGGACGAGTTTGGAAACGTGGGCGACAGGGCGCACGCCGGATATGTCGCTGTGGATAGTGGGCCAGGAATGCGGTTGTGATCCTGCCCTCCGCGCCAACCAGAAGCAGCACGTCGCCCGATCGGGCGACTCAATTGGGGAACATGCGAAGGGGAGAAGTCGTTGAACTAGATGTAAGAAGTCAACTGAAGAATCCAGCGTTTGGCTTGCAGTAGGGCCGGCACTGGCAGGGGTCGCATCTCCCTGAACCAACCATGCGCTTGACCCGTCACGGCGGCTCATGACGACCCACGAGGCAAAGTACATAGCGAACGGATCCCGACTACGGCGAGTTGTGCCTGTCCAAGGCTGTCGTATTCGGATGAGGCGTACCCGTGCTTGTCAATGGCCATGTTGCGGTCCCCGCTGGTGGCCAACTGGAAGTCCCCACCCTTCGCGGATGTTCAGCTGGTCTTGAGTCGGGTTCCTCCCTTCGCTAT
>WBZL01000387.1_pt1 | contig 49388 bp, 44 predicted proteins | sample 5204291 | NCBI WGS metagenome assembly WBZL01 (sample SAMN12344345, study PRJNA552823) | activated sludge metagenome | biome: Activated sludge suspended growth; feature: Nitrification reactor; material: Wastewater; isolation source: activated sludge from nitrification reactor of wastewater... | reverse complement strand
GATCAATCCCAGGGACGGCCGCATGGTGGTGATCGAGATGAACCCGCGCGTCTCACGCTCCTCGGCGCTGGCGTCGAAGGCCACCGGCTTCCCGATCGCCAAGATCGCGGCGAAGCTGGCGGTGGGTTACACGCTCGACGAGTTGGACAACGACATCACCAAGGTCACGCCGGCGAGCTTCGAACCGACCATCGACTATGTCGTCACCAAGATCCCGCGCTTCGCCTTCGAGAAGTTCCCCGGCGCGAAGGCCGAGCTGACCACCGCGATGAAATCGGTGGGCGAGGCGATGGCGATCGGCCGCACCATCCACGAATCGCTGCAGAAGGCGCTCGCCAGCTTGGAAACCGGCCTGACCGGGTTCGACGAGATCGCCATCGAGGGCGCGCTTCCCTCCCCCCTCGTGGGGGAGGGTCAGGGTGGGGGGGCCGAAATCGACCGGGCCGCCGACAAGGCCGCCGTCATCCGCGCCCTCTCGCCCCAGACCCCGGACCGTCTGCGGCTGATCGCGCAGGCCATGCGCCACGGGCTGACGGATGAAGAAATCCAGCATGCGACCGCCTTCGACCCGTGGTTTCTGGCCCGCGTTCGCGAGATAATCGAACAAGAGGCCGAAATCCGCAAAGACGGCCTGCCGCTCACCGAAAGCGGCCTCCGCCGCCTCAAGATGATGGGCTTCACCGATGCCCGCCTTGCCAAGCTGACCGGCCGCGAGGAGGGTCAGGTCCGCCGCGCGCGCCAGCGGCTCGGCGTCAACGCCGTCTTCAAGCGCATCGACACCTGCGGCGCCGAATTCGAGGCGCAGACGCCCTACATGTATTCCACCTACGAGGCCCCGGCGATGGGCGACGTGGAATGCGAGGCGCGGCCCACCGCCGCCAGGAAGGTCGTCATCCTCGGCGGCGGCCCGAACCGCATCGGCCAGGGGATCGAGTTCGACTACTGCTGCTGCCACGCCTGCTTCGCGCTGACCGAGGCGGGCTACGAGACGATCATGATCAACTGCAACCCCGAGACGGTCTCGACCGACTACGACACCTCCGACCGTCTCTACTTCGAACCGCTGACGCTGGAGCACGTCCTCGAAATCCTCCGGGTGGAGCAGGAGAACGGCACCCTCCACGGCGTCATCGTCCAGTTCGGCGGCCAGACGCCGCTGAAACTCGCCAACGCGCTCGAGGCCGAGGGCATCCCGATCCTCGGCACCACGCCCGACGCCATCGACCTCGCCGAGGACCGCGAGCGGTTCCAGAAGCTCCTCCATGACCTCAAGCTCAGGCAACCCGTCAACGGCATCGCCTCCTCCGCCGATCAGGCCATTGCCATCGCCGAACGGGTCGGCTTCCCCCTCGTCATCCGCCCCTCCTACGTCCTCGGCGGCCGGGCGATGGAGATCGTGCGCGACATGGACCAGCTTCGCCGCTATATCACCCATGCCGTCGATGTCTCGGGCAAGAACCCGGTCCTTCTCGACAGCTACCTCTCCGGCGCCATCGAGGTCGACGTGGACGCGCTCTCCGACGGCGCGAACGTCCATGTCGCCGGCATCATGGAGCATATCGAGGAGGCGGGCGTCCATTCCGGCGACTCTGCCTGCTGCCTGCCGCCGCACTCGCTTTCCCCCGAGACGGTCGAGGAGCTGAAGCGCCAGACCGTCGCCATGGCCCTCGCGCTCAAGGTCCGGGGCCTGATGAACGTCCAGTTCGCGATCAAGGAGGGCGAAATCTACGTGCTCGAGGTCAACCCCCGCGCCAGCCGCACCGTGCCCTTCGTCGCCAAGGCCACCGACAGCGCCATCGCCTCCATCGCCGCGCGGCTGATGGCGGGTGAACCCCTGTCGGCCTTCCCGATGCGCGCGCCCTATCCGGCGGGCGTCGGCCCCGACACGCCGCTCCCCTATGCCGACCCGATGACGCTGGCCGACCCGCAGATGCCGTGGTTCAGCGTCAAGGAAGCGGTGATGCCCTTCGCCCGCTTCCCCGGCGTCGACACCATCCTCGGCCCCGAGATGCGCTCGACCGGCGAGGTCATGGGCTGGGACCGGTCCTTCCCCCTCGCCTTCCTCAAGGCCGAGATGGGCGCCGGCACCCACCTGCCCGAGGCCGGCCGCGTCTTCATCTCGATCAAGGACATGGACAAGACGCCCGAGATGGCCGCCGCCGCCCGCGACCTCGTCGCGATGGGCTTCGAGATCATCGCCACCCGCGGCACCGCCGCCTTCCTTGCCGAGCACGGCATCGAGGCCGAGACGGTGAACAAGGTCTACGAGGGAAGGCAGGAGGGCAAGCTGCACATCGTCGACCGGCTGAAGAACGGCGAGATCGCTTTGCTCTTCAACACCACCGAGGGCCAGCAGGCCATTGACGACAGCCGCTCGATCCGCGCCGTGGCGCTATACGACAAGATCCCCTATTTCACCACGGCGGCGGCGAGCGTCGCGGCCGTGCAGGCGATGAAGGCAAGGGGCGAGGGGATCGGGGTGAGGACCTTGCAGGGGTGAGCGGCGGTCCCGGACTTTGGTCCGGGATCAATCGGTCCAGTGGACCGATTGAAGCCGCGAACGCCCGCGCAAACCTGCGCGGGCCGGGAGAGCGTGCCACAGGCGACCGGCCGACTTCGCCCACATCCGACCGCATCCTGCTTTGCACAAAGGAGGGCAGCGCCCGAACCGAGGGGTGGGCGAGAAGCGCCCGCCCCTGGGGGGCGGGTCGGGCGCTGCCCGGTCCCACTTGACAAAGGAGAAGACGGAGAGAGGATTGCTTAAACGTAGCTATTCTGCGACGGAGTGAATGTCTCTCAAAGGCAATGCCGCGCGGCCCCTCCCATCACTAGACGCGATGGTGAATCGGGCCATTTGCGAACTCTTTCCAGATCAAACCATTCCAGACGAACAAAATTTCCGCGCTGACGGATCGAGGTTCAAGGCACCGGATCACTTCGTTCCAACTGCAGAGATTGATTCTTCGGGGCAAAGGTCCACTGGACCTTTGCTTACCCCTCATCACCCCCCGGCAGGCGCGTTACCGCGCGCTCCCGGCCCGCCCGACGCGGGCGGGCGTTCGACCGGGAAACGGTCCACCGGACCGTTTCTTGTCCGGTCTCACCCCAGGCAGGCGCGTTCCGATTGCGACCGACCGCGCGGGTGGCCCACCCCGCCCGGTCTTTGCAGACCGGGCGTTCGGCGTTTCAATCGCTCCACTGGAGCGATTGATCGGGCCAAGGCCCGACCACGCCTCACCCTCCGCCTTGCGGCTCCGGCCAAACGGACCTGCGCGGCCGTCCACCGGACGCCCGCGGGGAGTGCCCTCAGCGTGCCTCGTCCTCGAGGTGGAGCTTCATGTCGATCGGCACCTTCTGGATCACCAGCGTCTCGTTCAGCGGCCGCTTGGACTCGTTGATCGTGATGGGGATCGAACATGAACCGCTCGGTTGGAAAGTCCCGTGCCGCGTTGGTTCGCGAGGGGCCGAAGCGGCGGGATGACGGCTTCGATCTGGCCGGCTTCAACCAGCCGATACCCGAAGCGGTGGCAGCATGACCGGGGCGCATATCCACTTGAAAACGCCCGGAACCTTTTCATGCAAGCCAGACCACCTCTCTGCTTGGTGCCCGCGGCCGGATTCGAACCGGCACGGCCGAAGCCTAGGGATTTTAAGTCCCCTGTGTCTGCCATTCCACCACGCGGGCCTGCCGGGGAGCTTAGTCTCGGCTACGGGCCGGACAATAGCCGGGAAAGGCCCGGTGACAAGGCTTGCATCGGGAGGTTGCCCCTGAGAGGCTTGCCGCGAGGCGCTGGAAAGGGGAGAACTGCGATGGCACGAGGTGGAACGTTGGCCCTGCGGACGGTATGCGGCGCCTTTGCGGGCCTGCTTGCCCTCGGGTGGGCGGACCGGGCCGAGGCGCGCGATCTGACCGGCAGCTTCGCGTACCGCGAACGCATCGCCCTTCCGCCGGAGGCGACGCTCCTCGTCGAGGCGACGGACGGGTCGGGCCGCCCGCTCGCGTCGCTGCGGCAGCCCACAGCGGGCGCGCAGGTGCCGCTCGCCTTCGCGCTCGCCGTGCCCGAGGGGCAGGATCTCCTCCTGCGCGGCGGCCTGAGCGTCGGCGGCGAGGTGCGCTGGCTGAGCGAGCCGGTCCATGTTGCGGCCGGAGCGGATGCGTCCGATCTCGGGTTGATCGCGCTCGCCCCCTATCGCGCGATGGGCTTCGCGAGCCGCCTGCGATGCGGCGATCTCGCCGTCGAAGTCGGCTTTCGCGCGGACGGGGCGAACCTGCGGGTAGGCCCGCGCCGGATCGAGCTGGCCCCGGTCGAGACCGCCTCGGGCGCGAAGTTCGCCGATCCGACCGACCCCGGGACCTCGGTCTGGTCCAAGGGCGATGCCGTCACCGTCAGCCTCCGAGGCACCGAATTGCCCGAATGCGCCGCCGCCCTTCCCGCCGGCGACGGCTGGCGGGCGACCGGACACGAACCCGACTGGGCGATTACCGTCCGGGGCGGACAGCTTTCGTACGCGCCCCGCGACGCCGAGGCCCGCGACGTCGCGCTGCCCGCTCCCGAGCCCGCCGGCGCCGGGGTGCTCTTCCGGCTCGACCCGATCGGCCTAACCCTGACGGTGACGCCCGAACCCTGCCGCGACACGATGACCGGCATGCCCCACCCCGACCGCGTCGCCCTCGCCGAGGGCACGCGCGTCCTCACCGGCTGCGGCGGAGACCCCGCCGCGCTCATCGCCGGTCCGGAATGGCGCATCTCGGAGGTTGCCGGGGCGACGCTGCCTGAGGGGGCCGAGGCTACGCTTCTTCTCTCGGCGGGGGGCGGCCTTGCCGGGCGCGCCGCCTGCAACCGCGTCACCGGCCGCTACACGCTCTCCGGCGAAGGGCTGCGCCTGGAACCCGGCGGCATGACCATGATGGCCTGCCCGGAGCCGGTGATGGCGGCGGAACGCGCCATCCTAGACGCTCTGGCGAAGGTCGACCGTTTCGACTTCGACGAGGCCGGCGACCTCCTCCTGATCGGGGGCGATGCCGTTCTCCTCCGCGCCCGGTTCTGAAGCTCAGAGCCCCCCCTCCTTCACCGCCTCCATGGCAACGTAGGTGGAGGTGGAGGCGACATGCGGCAGGGCCGAGATGCGTTCGCCGAGCACCCTGCGATAGTCGGCGATATCGGTCGTGCGCACTTTCAGCAGGTAGTCGAACCCTGCCGCCATCATGTGGCATTCCTCGATCTCGGGAACCGCGCGCACCGCGCGGTTGAAGCCCTGCAACGCCGTCTCGCGCGTGTCGGACAGCCGGACCTCGACGAAGGCCACATGCGCCAGCCCCATCCGGATCGGGTTGAGGACGGCGCGGTACCCGGCGATCACGCCCGCTTCCTCCAGCCGCCTGACCCGTGCCTGCACCGGCGTCTTGGTCAGACCCACACGGCGCGTAAGTTCGGTCACAGGCAATCGCCCGTCCTCCGAGAGGGCGCGGAGAATCGCCGCATCGTAGCGGTCGAGAACGGGAAGTTCATCTGGCATGTCTTTCAGCCTCACTTTGGGCAATATGCCTGCCAATTTTATAGTATTTGGTCGGAATGGCTCGGATGCAAGCGGTATCATGGGCCAGACCCCGCGGAGTGACCCGATGACCGACCCCTGGCACGAAATCGAGACCGGCACCCTCCAGCCCGAGGCGCCGCTCCTGTCCCGCCTGATCGCGGGGGCCGATCTTACGGCAGAGGCCCGCGCGCGGATCGCCGCCGAAGGCGCGGCCCTCGTCCGCCAGATCCGCGCCGACGTGCGTCCCGGGCTGATGGAGGTCTTCCTCGCCGAGTACGGGCTTTCGACGGAGGAGGGCATTGCGCTGATGTGCCTTGCCGAGGCGCTCTTGCGCGTGCCGGACGCCGAGACGATGGACGCGCTCATCGAGGACAAGATCGCGCCATCCGACTGGGGCCGCCACCTCGGCCGGTCCGCCTCCTCGCTCGTCAACGCGTCCACCTGGGCGCTGATGCTGACCGGGAAGGTGCTTGAGGAGAAGGAGCCCGGCATCGTCGGCCATCTCAGGGGCGCGATGAAGCGCCTCGGCGAGCCCGTCATCCGCCGCGCGGTGCGGCAGGCGATGAAGGAGATGGGCCGCCAGTTCGTGCTTGGCGAGACGATCAACGCCGCGATGGAACGCGCCTCGGCGATGGAGGCACAGGGCTACACCTATTCCTACGACATGCTCGGCGAGGCCGCCAGGACCGCCGAGGATGCCGAGCGCTACGCCCAGGCTTATGCCAAGGCCATCGCCGCCATCGCCGGCGCCGCCCGCAGCGACGACATCCGCGCCAATCCCGGCATCTCGGTCAAGCTCTCTGCCCTCCACCCCCGCTACGAGGTGGCGCAGGAGGCGCGTGTGATGGCCGAGCTCGTGCCCGTGGTGCGCGATCTCGCGCGGGCTGCCGCACGCGCCCGGATGGGCTTCAACATCGACGCGGAAGAGGCTGACCGGCTGACGCTTTCCCTGAAGGTCATCGCCGCAGTCCTGGCCGATCCCGAGATCAAGGGCTGGGACGGCTTCGGCATCGTGGTGCAGGGCTACGGCCGCCGCGCCGGGGCCGTCATCGACTGGCTCCACGGCCTCAGCCAGCGGCTCGACCGGAGGATCATGGTCCGCCTCGTCAAGGGCGCCTACTGGGACGCCGAGATCAAGCGCGCGCAGGTCATGGGTCTTGCCGACTTCCCTGTCTTCACCCGCAAGGAGGCGACCGACGTCAGCTACATCGCCAATGCCAGGAAGCTCCTCGGCATGACCGATCGGATCTATCCGCAGTTCGCCACCCACAACGCCCATACCGTTGCCGCCGTGCTCGACATGGGCAAGGGCAAGCCGTTCGAGTTCCAGCGCCTGCACGGCATGGGCGAAAGGCTCCACGACATCGTGCTGAAGCGCGAAAAGACCCGCTGCCGCATCTACGCCCCCGTGGGCGCCCACCGCGACCTGCTCGCCTATCTCGTCCGCCGCCTTCTGGAGAACGGCGCCAATTCCTCCTTCGTGAACCAGATCGTCAACGAGGACGTGGCTCCCGAGGCGGTGGCGGCCTGTCCGCTGACGGCGGTGGAGGCGATGCTGCCGGGGCTTGCCAACGCCCGTGTCGTCCCCGGCCCCGGCCTCTTCGCGCCGGAACGTGCGAACTCGCAAGGCTTCGACCTGACCGACGCGCCCACGCTGGCCCGCATCGACGCCGCACGCGCTCCGTTCGAGACCAGGGCCTTCGCCGCCGCCCCCATCCTCGCGGCCACGGCGTCCAAGGGCACCGCGAAGCCGGTGCTGAACCCCGCGACCGGCGCGGCGGTGGGCGAGGTGACCGACGCGACGGCCGCGGATGTGGACGCCGCCCTCGCCGCCGCCCGTCCCTGGGCCGCGGCGCAGCCCGAGCGCGCGGCCATCCTCAACCGCGCGGCGGACCTCTACGAGGCCGACTTCGGCCCGATCTTCGCGCTCCTCGCCCGCGAGGCCGGCAAGACCCTGCCCGATGCGGTCGCGGAACTGCGCGAGGCGGTGGATTTCCTGCGCTACTACGCCGCCCGGTCCGCCGGTCTCGACCGCCCAGCGCTCGGAACCTTCGCCTGCATCAGCCCCTGGAACTTCCCGCTCGCCATCTTCACCGGCCAGATCGCGGCGGCCCTGGCGGCCGGCAACGCGGTGGTGGCGAAGCCGGCCGAGCAGACCCCGCTCATCGCCGCCCATGCCGTGGCGCTCCTCCGCAAGGCGGGCGTCCCCGCCCCCGCCCTGCAACTCCTGCCCGGCGACGGCGCGACGGTCGGGGCAAGGCTAACCTCCGACCCCCGCGTGAACGGCGTCTGCTTCACCGGCTCGACCGAAACCGCGCGGCTGATCCAGCGCGCCATGGCCGAGAACCTCGCCCCCGGCGCGCCGCTGATCGCCGAGACGGGGGGCCTCAACGCGATGATCGTCGATTCGACCGCGCTGCCCGAACAGGCGGTGCGCGACATCGTCGCCTCCTCCTTCCAGTCGGCGGGCCAGCGGTGCTCGGCGCTGCGCTGCCTCTATGTTCAGTCCGACATCGCCGCCCATTTCACCGACATGCTCTTCGGCGCGATGGAGGAGCTTGCCGTCGGCGACCCCTGGTCGCTCTCCACCGACGTGGGTCCGGTGATCGACGCCGAAGCCGAGGCAGGCATCCGCGCCCATGTCGAGAAGGCCCGCAGGGAGGGCCGGCTCCTCCGCCAGCTCTCGACCCCGCGGGGCGGCCATTTCATCGCACCCTCGGTAATCCGGGTGAAAGGCATCGCCGAGATGAAACGCGAAATCTTCGGTCCCGTCCTTCATGTCGCCACCTTCGAGGCAGAAGACCTTCAGAAGTTGATATCCGACATCAACTCAACAGGATACGGTCTGACCTTCGGGCTTCACACGAGGATCGACAACCGCGTGCAGGAAATCACCGAGGCGCTTTCCGTCGGCAACATCTACGTCAACCGCAACCAGATCGGCGCGGTCGTCGGCTCCCAGCCCTTCGGCGGCGAGGGTCTCTCGGGCACCGGACCGAAAGCCGGCGGCCCGGATTACCTGCCGCGCTTCACTGCGCCAGCCCCCGGCGAAGCGGCCGGGACGCCGGAGGGTGAGGCCGATGCCGCAAAGGTGCAGGCCGCGCTCGATGCCGCCCCGGCGCGTGGTCCGATCACAACAGAGGACCTGCCCGGCCCCACCGGAGAGTCGAACCGTCTCACGCTGCATCCGCGGGCGCCACTGCTCTGCCTCGGCCCCGGCCGCGCCGCCGCCGAAGCGCAGCGGACAGCCGTCGAGGCGCTTGGCGGCCGCGCCGTGGCGCTGCCCGGAAGGCTCGACCCGGCGGCGCTGGCAAGGCTCGCCGGCTTCTCGGGCGTCTTGTGGTGGGGTGACGCGGCGACGGCGCGCGCCCTGGCGCTGGCCCTGGCCGGCCGCGAGGGGCCGATCCTGCCGGTCATCACCACGCAACCGGACCGGGCGCACGTCGCGCACGAACGCCACGTCTGCGTCGATACCACCGCTTCCGGCGGCAACGCGGCGCTTCTGGCCGAGGCGGGGGCCGCCTGACGGGTTCCGCTTGACGGGGGATCGCGGACCGGCGAGCGTGCGTGCATGTTCCCGATCCGCGATCACAACCCCTCCCATGGCACGCCCTTCGTGGTCTATGCGCTGATCGCTCTCAACGTCCTGATCTTCTTCGTGCAACTCCCGTACATGGCCGATGATCGGGCGCTCGCTAAGTTCTGGGCGGACCGCGCGCTCTATCCGGTGCTCGTGACCGACCATTTTAGTTACACCGGCATCCTGACCTCGATGTTCCTGCACGCAGGCTGGATGCACATCATCGGCAACATGCTCTTCCTCTGGATCTTCGGCGACAATCTGGAAGATCAGATGGGCCATTTCGGCTTCCTCGTCTTCTACCTCGCCTCGGGGATCGCCGCCGCCTTCGCGCACGTCTATTCCGCCCCCGGCTCCACCGTGCCGACGGTCGGCGCGTCAGGTGCCATCGCGGGCGTGATGGGCGGCTATCTCCTGATGTTCCCCCGGGCGAAGGTCGATATCCTCGTGATCATCGTGATCTTCATCCGCATCTTCACCCTGCCCGCCTGGATCATGCTCGGCCTCTGGTTCGCGCTTCAGGTATTCAGCGGCCTCAGCACGCCCCTCGACGGCGGCGGGGTCGCCTTCTGGGCGCATGCCGGCGGTTTCGTGGCCGGGCTCGTCCTCGCCCTGCCGATCTGGGTCCGCCGCGGCGGCCCGGGATTCTGGGCGCGCACGCAGGGCCGCCCCCCCCACCCTGACACCGTCTATTTGCCCTCGCGCATCCCGACGGTCCGGCGGAGGCGCTGATGCTGCCCGAGCCGTCCCGCCCGCACCGCGCGACCTGCCACTGCGGCGCGGTCGAACTCTCCGTCGAACTGAGCGACGGCTTCGCCACGGCACGGCGGTGCGATTGTTCGTTCTGCAGAAGACGGGGCGCGATCGCGGTTTCGGCGCCCCTCGACGGCGTTCGAATCGTGAAAGGCGCGGACAACCTGGCGCTTTACGCCTGGGGCACGGGCACGGCGCAGCACTGGTTCTGCAAGACCTGTGGGATCTACACCCATCACCGCCGCCGCTCCAACCCGAACGAATATGGCGTCAACGTCGCCTGTCTCGACGGCGTGAATCCGCGTGATCTCGGCGAGGTGCCCTGGACGGACGGGGTGAACCACCCCTCCGACCGCGCCTGAGCTTCGTCCTGGCGGAAATACTCCCGGGGATGTGGGGGCGGGAGGCCCCCACCCTCGTCTCACTCGGGCGCGCGCAGCACTCCGGCGAAGGCGGCGAAGATCTCGGCGTTCGCCGCAAGGACCGATCCGCTCTCCAAGATGTCGCGCCCCTCGCGCACCGCCTCGCAGAACCCTCCTGCCTCGCGCACGATCACGAGCCCCGCAGCCATGTCCCAGGCATTGATCTCGCGTTCCCAGTAGCCGTCATAGCGCCCTGCCGCGACGTAGGCGAGGTCAAGCGCGGCCGAGCCCCAGCGGCGGACGCCGGCACAGGCGGGCATGAGCCGCGCGAGGTCGCGGATCGTCGCCGGGAGCGTCTTCTTCGCACCGAAGGGTATGCCGGTGGCGAACAGCGCCTCGCCCATCACCCGCCGGCCCGAGACCCGGATTCGGCTTTCGTTCATCCAGGCGCCCGCCCCCTTCTCGGCCGCGAACATCTCGTCCTTCGCGGGATCGAAGATCACCCCTGCCACCACCTCGCCCTTGTGCTCGAGCGCGATGGAGACGGACCAGTGCGGCAGGCCGTGCAGGAAGTTGGTCGTCCCGTCGAGGGGATCGACGATCCATCGCCGGGTCGGGTCGGCGCCGCCGGCCTCGCCCGATTCCTCGCCGAGCCAGCCGTAGGTCGGCCGCGCGCCGATCAGCTCGTCGCGGATGATCTTCTCCGCGGCGATATCGGCACGGCTGACGAAATCGCCCGCGCCCTTCACCGAGACCTGAAGGTTTTCGACTTCCCGGAAATCCTTCACGAGGCTGCGCCCCGCCTTCCGCGCGGCCTTGATCATCAGGTTGAGGTTGGCGCTGCCCTGCATCGTCGGTCTCCGGGAAGGATCAGGCGGCGGCTATACGCGGGCCGGACCCGGATGTGAAGGGGGAACCGCCCCCCTCGCCGGCTCCTTGCCCCGCTCCGCCAGGACCGCGCGCAGAAGCGACGGCCGGTCGCTCATCAGCCCGTCGACGCCCAACTCCAGAAGCCGCTCCATCTCTGCCCGCTCGTCCACCGTCCAGACATGGACCTGCACCCCCGCCGCATGGGCCGCCCGCACGAAGCGGCGGGTGACGAGGGGGATACCCTTGTGCCGGGCCGGCACCTGCACCGCACGAAACCCCGGCCGCGGAGCCGGCAGGCCCCAGCCGCGCAGCCAGAGCGCGAGCACACCTGCCTGTGCCGGCGACCAGAGGAGGCCGGGGCCGAGAAGCCGCACCGCCTCGGCCGTGCGCCGGGCGGCGAAGCTTCCGATGCAGACGCGCGAAAGCGCGCCGGCGGCCCGGATCGCCCCGGCCATCGGGGGGACCGCCGCATCCGCCTTGGCCTCCAGGTTGAGGAAGAGCCCCGGCCAGGACGCCAGCACCTCGTCGAGCCGCGGGATGGGGTTGCCGCCCTTCGTCCGCCGCGCCTTCAGCTCGGCCCAGGTCAGCGCGTCCACCCGCACCTCCTCGCCCGTCATCCGGGTCAGCGTGTCGTCGTGGAAGATCACCGCCACCCGGTCGCGCGTCGCCTGGACATCGGTCTCGACATGGCTGTAGCCGAGCGCCACGGCGTGGGCGAAGGCCGCATCCGTGTTCTCCTCGACCTCCAGCGATCCGCCGCGGTGGGCGAAGGCAAGCGGCAAAGGATGGTCGAGGAACGGATGCGGCGTTTCCATGTCGGGTCCTCCCCCGACGATAAAACGCCCGCACGGCGCGCGGTGCAAGCCTCAGCCTCGGGCCGTCACGAAACGCAGCATCGCGGCAAGGCCCAGCAGCGCGACCGGCAGGCTGCCCGCGAAGATCACCCGCGCGACATGCGCCATCTCGTCCGGGCCGGTGGCGGCGGCGAATCCGGCGCGGTTCGCGAGGATGCCGACGAAGGAGGCGCCGAGGGCATAGCCGAGCCGCGCCACCGTCGGCAGGGCGGCTGCGAAACGGTCGGCATCCTCGGGCGCGATGAGCCTGCCGCCACGCCTGAGGATGAAGGTCCAGGCCATGCCGTAGCCAAGGCCCTCAAGCGCCATCCCCAGCGCCACGAGCGCGACCGGCCCCTCGGGCACGGCATGGACCGACAGCGCGACGGAGACCGCGACGATGGCCATGCCGAGTGCGATGATCCGGGAATCGTACCGTTCGGGCGCCCCGGCGACCAGCACGGCAGAGGCGGTCCAGGCGATGGAGACGATTGCCACGATCCAGCCCGAGATCAACGGCGCCGTGCCGTGGATGCGCTCCAGCAGAATCGGGCCGTAGGTTGCCACGCCCATGGTCGCGACGTTGATCGCCAGAACCATGACCACCGCCGCGCCGGCCGCCCCCCGCGGATCGAGCGCCCCCCGCGGCCAGAGCCGGTCCGGCCCCGCCCGCCCGTCGAGCCGCGCGAAGAGCCCGAGCGCCGCCAAGCCCAGACAAAGCGACAGCGCCATCCACTCCACGGCTGCGACGATCCCGGCGAAGGCGACGCCGAGGATCGCAAGCGAGAGAAGGGCAAGCCGCCGCCAGGGCAGCCGCGTGGCCGCCGCCGCCGGCGCTTCGGGCACGGAGCGGAGCCCGAACCAGATCCAGAGTGCGAGCGCCGCCGCCTGAAGGCCGAAGAAGGCGAAACCCGTCCTCCAGTCGGCCCAGGTGACGAAGAACCCACCTGCGAGCGGTCCGACGAAGGCCGATGCGCCCCAGGTCAGCGACACGGCGGCCATGGCCCGCGGCATGAGCGGCCCGGGAAAGAGCCGCACGACCGCGACATAGCACAGGCCAACGAGGCCCCCGCCGCCCACGCCCTGTGCAAGCCGCCCGGCCAGGAGAACCGGCATGCTCGGGGCGACCACGGCGACCGCGCAGCCCAGGGCGAAGACCGCCGCCGCAACGGCCATCGGCCGGCGCAACCCGCGTCTCGCCGCCACGAGCCCGCTCGCCGCACCCGCCGCGATGGAGCCCACCTCGTAGATCGCGAAGTTCCAGGCGACGAGCGTCGCGCCACCGATGTCGTCGACGATCGCCGGCATCATCGTGGTGATGAGCAGAGCGTCGGCGGCATGGAGCCAGGGGCCGAGGCAGACGAGAATGAGCACGCTGAGGTGCCCCGCCCCCAGCAGGTCCCGCCATCCCGCCGTCCGAACCGGCCCTTCCATGCCCTGCCCCCCCGCTCCGGCCGGCATGAGGCCCGCGGGGCGGGGCAAGGTCAAGCCGTCAGGCGCGCTGGAGCTTGACGGGCTCGCTCCGCGCCAGCCTGAGGAAATGCGCCATGAAGGGCCGCGTCGCATCCTCGGCCCGGGCCGCCGCGTACATCCTTTTCGTCACGCCGCCCCGCGTCAGTCGCCGGGTCACGTAGTCGGGCCGGTACTTCACCTCGCGCAGCACCCAGTCGGGCAGGACCGAGACGCCGCGGCCCGAGGCGACGAGCATCAGGATGACGGCGGTCAGTTCCACCTGCCGCACCGCTGCTGGCTCTACCTTCGCCGGCGTCAGCAGCGTGGTGAAGACGTCGAGCCGGGTGCGGTCCACCGGATAGGTGATGACAACCTGGTCGCGCAGGTCCTCTGCCTCGATCCATTCCTTCGCCGAAAGCGGGCTGTCTGCGGCGGCCACGAGCGTCGGCGCATAGTCGAAGAGCGGGTTGAAGACCACGCCCGGCAGGGTCTCGGGGTCCGACGAGATGACCAGATCGACCTCCTCGCGGACGAGCGCCGACAGCGCCTCGAAGGCGAGGCCGGGGCGGATGTCCACGTCCACCTCGGGCCAGGCGCGCCGGAAGGCGTCGAGCACGGGAAAGAGCCAGTCGAAACAGGCATGACATTCGATGGCGATATGGAGCCGCCCGGTCTTGCCCGAGCGCAGCGCGCGGAACTCCTCGGTGACCGCCGCGATCTCCGGCAGCACCTTCTCGGCCGCGCGGAGCAGCCGCTGGCCCGCCGCCGAAAGCTTCAGCGGTTTGGACCGGCGGACGAAGAGCTCCACCCCCGTCTGATCCTCCAGGCCCTTCACCTGGTGGGAAAGGGCCGACTGGGTGATGTTCAGCACCTCTGCCGCGCGCGCAAGCCCGCCCGCGTCATGGATCGCCTTGATCGTCCTGAGATGCCTGAGTTCGAGATGCATGGCGCCAAAACTTGGTATGAACCTCATATTTATCTTGAGGATTATGAATTTGTCTCACATCACGATTCCTGCGACAAGGGGGAAAGCAAAAGGAGCCGAGCCATGTCAGCACCCCGCCTCTCGTTCGAATTCTTCCCGCCGCACACGCTCGACGCCTCGTTCCGGCTCTGGGAAACCGTCCACGCGCTGCAATCGCTGAAGCCCGAACATGTTTCCGTCACCTATGGCGCGGGTGGCACGACACGCGCACTCACCCACGAGGCGGTGACGACCATCGGCAGGAACTACGGCCTGCGTGTCGCCGCCCACCTCACCTGCGTCGACGCGACGAAGGCGGAGACCTTGGAAATCGCCGACGCCTATGCAGAGGCCGGCGTGCGGGATATCGTGGCCCTTCGCGGCGATGCGCCGAAAGGGGCGGCGCGCTTCACGCCCCATCCCGACGGCTTCGCCAATTCGGTGGAACTGGTCGAGGCGCTCGCCGCCACCGGCAAGTTCAACATCGCCGTCGGCGCCTATCCCGAGTCGCACCCGGAGGCCGCGCATCAGCAGGCCGACGTCGAGTGGCTGAAGCGCAAGGTCGATGCCGGCGCGAGCCGCGCCATCACCCAGTTCTTCTTCGAGGCCGAGACCTTCCTGCGCTTCCGCGACGCCTGCGCCAGGGCCGGCATCGACGTGCCGATCGTGCCCGGCATCCTGCCGATCATCTCCTGGGAAGGCGCCCGCCGCTTCGCGGAGCGCTGCAACACCCATGTCCCGCCGCGGCTTGAAGAAGCCTTTACCCATGCGATCCGCGACGGCCGCGAGGACCTTCTCGCGCTGACCCAGTGCACCGTCCTCTGCGAACGCCTGATAGAGGAAGGCGTGGACGCGCTGCACTTCTACACACTCAACCGGCCGCAGATGACGCGCAACGTGTGCTTCGCGCTCGGCATCGTGCCGGAGGTCTCCCTGCAGAACGTGGCCTGACCGGCACGTCTCTGTTTCCGGCCCTGGACCGTCATCGCGGTTCAGGGCCGTTTTTTTCGGTCGGGCCGAGGAGGCGGCTTTCCACCGGCCGGCGGGAAGGATAGCTCTGGCGCGCCACAATCGGAGCCTGCCATGTCGAACGCCTTCCCTGCCCGGAGTCCCGCCGACCTCCTGCCGCGCGACAGGTTCCTGTCGCTCTCGGGGCTCGAATACATGCGCGCGGTGCTGGACGGCCGGATTGCCGGCCCGGCCATTGGCGCGACACTCGGGTTCCGCGTCATTGAGGTCGATCCGGGCCGCGTCGTCTTCGAGGGCAGGCCGGAGTTTGCCCACACCAACCCCACAGGCGCGCCGCACGGCGGCTGGTATGGCGCGCTTCTGGACAGCTGCATGGCCTGCGCCGTGATGACGACGGTGCCGAAGGGGAGCTACTACACGACGCTCGAATACCGGGTGAACGTCACCCGCCCCGTGCCTCTCGGGATGCGGGTGGTGGCCGAGGGGCTGATCCAGCACGCCGGCCGCTCGACCGGGGTCGCCCGGGGCGAGATCCGCAGCGCCGAGGACGGCAAGCTCTACGCCACCGGCTCGACCACCTGCCTCGTCATGTCCGCCGGCTGAGCCGCAGCGCCGGCACGTGCCAGCGTCCCGGCCGCGCCCGGACGGCAACTGCCGTGGGATGCACCGATTCGGACGGATCGCGCCCGACCTTCCGCTTCGCCCTGAGGACGAAGGCCTTGCCCCAGCCTCGCGTCGTCCCGATCGACGGGGCCTGCGGATCGGTCGGAAACCGCGCGCGCCAGCCTTCCGGCAGGGGCAGGCCGCAAGCCTCCGCCTTCTCGCTCATCCAGACCAACGGGATATTGGCGAGCGGCCGCGCTGCGGCGAATCCGGCCAGTTGCCCGCCCACATCGCCGTGCGCGCCGCGGAACCAGACCTGTTCCAGCCGCCCCTTCCAGTCGCCAGCCAGAGAATCCCACAGAACCGGGTCGAAGGCCGCCCGCGTCTCGTCCCGCGCGAGCGCGTGGAAACCCGCCTTGACCACGGGACTGAGGTGGTGGTTGTGGAACTCGTGCTGCGGCTCGGTCCAGGTCCAGAGGACCGGCAGCCGCACGCCCAGCGCCTTCACCGTGTCGAAGGCGCCGATCATCTCGATTTCCACCCGGTCGTGGCAGAAGCGCTTGTGAAAGACCGTCTCGCCCGGGCTGCCCGGCTCGCGCTGGTAATAGCGGTAGGCAAGCTGGACATTGCGCTCCGTCGCGCAGTCGGACCGGAGGAGCCCCACCTGGTCGATCACCCCCGCGAGCGAGCGGACGGCATAGGCGCCGCGCGAATAGCCGAAAAAGAAGATCCGGTCGCCCGGCCTGTAGCGGGTGGCGAGCCAGCCGTAGGCCCGGCGGATCTGCCGGTTGATGCCGCGCCCCATGGCGACGGCGGGCGTGTCGCGCCACATGTGCCACTGCACGCCCGCTTCGTAGTAGAGCGAGAGACGCGCCGACGAGGGCGCGGATTTCAGGAGCTTGTAGATCAGCCCGATGTTCGTCTCGCAGCCCGGCGCAAGCGTGGAGAGCGTTCCGTCGAGCAGGATTACATGGATGCAGGGTGCGCGGCCGCGCGGCGGGGCCTGGGTCTCGACCTGACGGCCGATCCTGAATATCCGAAGCAGCTTTTCGGCAAGCCGCGTCACCCGCAACGACCCTCCCCTTCCCTGCTCTTCATCCTATGACGGATCGAGCCGGAAGCGAAATGCCGGAACACCTTACCCGTCGTGCCGCCCCGTTCCCGTTTCCCTGCGGGGGACAGTCTCCGCACCCGCCAACCGGCGTGGCCTGCGTGGAACCCCGGCCCTTGGTCTACCGTCATCGGACTCTCCTCCCGCCCCCGGCGGAGCGGGCAATTCACGGGCGGCTCTCTGGCCCTTTCGGCGAATATGGGTCTGCCGCCCGGCCGCCTCAGGCTAACCACGGAAGTTTGACGAAAGCTTGATCGGGCAAGCGGCCTTTTCGTGGCGGATCGGGGCAGACGTCGCGGCACGGCCGGCCGTTCATGCGCGGGGACCGCAGGGCGCAGCCTTGCCGCCGGGGCCCTGTGCCGCCTAGGCTCGCGGCAAATGCGTCGCACCTCGCGCCCCGGTCTCCGCCTGGCCTTCGCCCTCAGCGGCCTCTTGCCGCTCGCGGGTATCATGGCGCGGCCCGTCGAAACGCAGGCGCTGGTCTGGACCGTCTTCGTGGCCGTTCTCCTGATGGCGCCGGGGCAGCGCACCTCGGGTCCGGGCTTCGTCCTCGCCGCGGTCGCCACGGGGATGGCCGTGGAACTGGCCGCCTGGGCCGGGCACTATGCCGCCTGCACGCCGCAGCCCGCGCTCTTCCACCCGCAACTGGGGCGCGACCTGATGATCGGCGCCGGTTTCTATGCCGGCCTCGGCCTCGCCTGGGCCTGGCTCGTTCGCCGCTTCGGCTTCTCGGTGGGAAAGTGCTTCGCCGTGAACGGCGCGATGGGGGTCTTTCTGGAACAGAAGGGCGCGGCGTTCCTCGCGGGTCTCCAGGGATTGCCGCAAGGTGCGGTCCTATGGGTCTTCGTCGTCCTGATCTACGGCCCGATGGCGGCGATCCCACCCGGCACGCCGAGCCCGCGGCGGCGCCTCTGGCACTTTGCTGCCGCGGCACTTGCCGCCGGCGCAGGCGCCGTTGCCGGCACCTACGCGTTCGGTCTCGTCCTCATGGTGTTCGGGCTTCTGCCGGAACCTCGGCCGATCTGCGCCGCGCCCCTATGGTAGGGCCTAGAGATCGAGCCGCATCACCGTCGCGATGGTCAGCGCCCCGAAGCCGTTGAAGCGGGTGTTGGTCGCAGTCGAATAGGCGCCCATCCCCGAAAGCACGACATAGTCGCCCTCGGCAATGTCGCCGGGCAGCATCACTTCGCCCGGCAACCGGTCCACGCTGTCGCAGGTGGGTCCGAAGACAATGCGGGGCGCGGCTTCCGCCGTCCGCCGCCCGCCCTCGGGCGCCAGCACCGCGATGCGGGTGATCATGCCCGCCAGCGGCAGTTCGTCGAGCGCGCCATAGGTCCCGTCATTGAGGAATACATGGGCATCGTCGCGCACCGCTTTCACCTGCGCCGCAAGCGTGAAGGCCTCGGCCACCATGCCGCGCCCCGGCTCGCAGACGAGCGCCGGCGGAGCGCCGTCGAAGGCCTCGTCCGCCACGCGGGCGATGAGCGCGAAGATCGCCTCGAGCGCGGGCAGCTCGCCCTCCACCCGGTGCGCGGGAAAGCCGCCGCCGGTATTCAGCCGCCGCGCCTTCACGCCCGCCAGACGACAGATCTCGGCCGCCGCGCGGATGTAGGCGTCCCAGGCCATCGGGTCGGTGCACTGGGTGCCCGGATGGAAGGTGAGCGAAGGGATGAAGCCCGCCGCCTCGACCGCCCGCAGAAGCTCCGCCGCAACCTCCACCGTCGCGCCGAACTTGGCGCCGAAGTTGTAGGCGGCCCCGGCGACCGGCAGCTTGAAGCGGACGGAGATTTCCGTGCCCTCGGCCGGCACCAGCTCGATGAGCTTGGCAAGCTCCGACCGGCTGTCCACCGAATAGGACTTCACGCCCATCCCGACTGCGTAATCGATCTCGTGGCGGGCGCGGACCGGGTTGTTGTAGTGCATGGCGGCCGTCGGGGCGAGCCGGGCGATCATCTCGATCTCGGCGGGCGAAGCCACGTCGAAGCCCTCGACCCCCGCGGCGACGAGGTTCTGGATCACCATCTCGTCGGGGTTCGACTTCACCGCATAGGTGACAAGGCCCGGAAAGCCGTCGAGGAACCGGTGCGCCGTCGCCTGGAGGACGGCGGGCGCAAAGAACATGACCGGGTCGACCGGCCGCTCGATACGGAGAAATTCGGACGGATTCGTCCATATGGTCTTGGAAAGCCCCATCGGCCTGCTCCTGCCAACAGAGCGCAGCCACCTCTTGCCCCGGCTTGACGGGTCGGGAGACGCTTACGCGTTTCAACCAACCAGGCCAGGTGCGTATGAGCCGCCCTTTTCCTGAACGAAGTGTGCGCGATATGGGACACAACCTGACCGATGAAAAGGGTAGATTTGTGGCGCACGGTCGTTATTATGACGATGAAGCAAATCAAAACGACGGTGTTGCAGAATGGACGACCTCGACCGGGCGATCCTCGGCCAGCTCGGTGCAGATGCACGCATGTCGGTGGCCACTCTGGCGCGCCGGCTGAAGGTTGCGCGCTCCACCATCCAGGCACGGCTGGAGCGGCTTGAATCGACCGGGGTCATCGCGGGCTACACGGTGAAGCTCGGCGAGGCCGCACGCGCCACCCGCATCCGCGCGACTGTCCTTCTGACGATCGAGCCGCGCGCCCAGGCCAACGTGCTGACCCGGCTGAAGGCCGTGCCGGCAGTCGAACGCATCCACACCACCTCGGGTCGCGTGGACCTCCTTCTCCAGGTCGCCGCCGCCTCCACGGCGCAGCTCGACGAGGTGCTCGACCAGATCGGCGAGATGACCGGGGTGAAGTCGTCTGAAAGCCTCATCCACCTTTCGACCAAGCTCGACCGGGCGGTTTAGGGCCGCGGTCAGAGGATGAACGACGGCGAGGTGTGTACGTACCGGTCGAACCGCGCCGCGTCGTCGCTGCACAGGATCATCAGGTAGAAGGGATCGAGCCGCCCGCCGCGAGCCCGGAGCAGGTGGTCGAGCGCCACCCGGTTGGCCATCGGCACAGTGACGAAGAACCCCTGCCCCTCCGGTCCTTCCCGCGTGACATGGTCGATCAGCGCCGGAATGTCGGCCGGGTCCAGCGAAGCCATCGGGCCGGCGGTCGGCTCGAAGCCGTCCGCGTCCGGCGGATTGGGCTGGATCCCGAAGGCATATCCGGCCGGCCTGCCCCCGCGCCGCGCCAGGAATGCCGGCCGCATCCCGAGGAGAAAGCCGATGTCCTCGTCGCGGCGAAACCCGAGCACCTCGCGCTCCAGCGTCACGATCGCCAAGATCGCCTCCGGTCCCGGCACAAGGCGCTCGAACACCAGGTCCGTTGCCGGGACGACCGGCCCGGCGACGAGCTTCACGTCGAGCGAGGTTGTCCGGTGGTGCACGCCCGACCTGAGGTAGAGCGACAGGGCGCGTTCGTCCTGCGTGGCGACGATGGATTTCCCCCGGGCACGCCCGACGGGGAATGCCCGCGCAAGAAGTGCGCGGCCGATGCCTCCGCTCTGGACACCCGGCTCGACGAAGAACATGGAAAGTTCCAGATGGCCGTCGCGGAGGACGCTCAGCGCCCACCCGACAAGGCCGCCCCCGGCATCCTCGGCAACCCAGTTTTCGGCCGCCGTGCCCCAGAGGTGGGTGATCCATGTGCCCTGACGTTTCCAGGATGATTCGACGGGCGGGTTCCTCGCCGTCGCCTCGTCCACGAAGCCGACGCGGAACAGGTAGTCGTAGATCGACCGGCGGAAGAGCGCATAGGCCGCGGAAAGATCGCCTGCGCGCGCCTCGCGGAGCGTTATCGCCTTCGTCATCATTCGCCTCCCCTCGGGACAGTCCCGCCCCGGAACGACCGCGGCAAGGATACGCCGGGGCACACGCGCGGCCAACAGTGCCTGCCGGGGCCATGCCCGGAAGCAGGGGGCGCCGTCAGGTGCCGGCCCGCCCCTTCAGCCGGAAGAGGTCCAGGAACCGCTGGCCCGTCGCGGGATCGCCCCGGAACGTCACCGTCCCGGACCCGAGCCAGTGCTCCAGCCGCCGCGCCCCGTAGACGACGCCGGCGAGCGCGTTGGCGCTGCCCGCGAAGACCACATCGCCCTCGGCCGGCCCCCTCTCGACCTCCCAGCGGCCGTTCTCCAGGCCCCCCCGGAAGCTCTCCCGCCCCATGTCGAAGCCGGCGGCGATCGCCGCCTCCTTCGCCGCCCTGCGGTCCACCATCGCCGCCATCGACAGCATGAGCGCCGTGGGGCTGATGAATTTCCTCGGATCATGCCCCGGCAAACGCGCCCCGAACCGGCAGAGCGCGTCGATGACCGGACGCACCCCGCGGCCGAGCTCGGTCAGCTCGTAGACCTGCACCGCCGCCGGATCGGGCAGGGTCACGCGGCGCAGGATGCCCCCTGCCTCCAGTCCCTCCAGCCGCTGTGTCAGGACCGAGGCGCTGATCCCCGGCAGCCCGGCGCGCAGAAGCTGGAAGCGTTTGGCCCCGAGCATCAGCTCGCGGATCACGAGAAGCGCCCAGCGGTCGCCCAGAAGGTCGAGCGCATGGGCGGCGATGCAGCCTTCGTCATAGACGCTGCGGGGGGGACGGGGCGGCCCTTTGCCGATTTCGTTCATTTTTCCAACTATCAGTTGCATTTTACAACTTAAGCGAAGAGCATCCCCGCCGCAACAGGATCCGCGACAGGAAGGGAATCGCCATGCCTTACATCGACGGCTTCGTCGTTCCGGTGCCAACCGGGAAACGCGAGGAATATCGCGCCCACGAGGCGAAATGGTGGCCAACGTTCCGCGACATGGGCGCCACGGCCTTCGGCGTCGGCTGGGGCGACGACGTGCCCCACGGCAAGCAGACCGACTTCTTCCGTGCCGTCGATGCGACGGCCGACGAAACCGTCGTCCTCTGCTGGATGGTCTGGCCCGACAAGGCGACCCGCGACGCCGCCTACAGGAAGATGATGGAACTCGACCCCGACATCTCCGGGATGCCCTTCGACGGCAAGCGGATGATCTGGGGCGGATTCGAGCCCCTGCTGATGGAAGGAACGGCGGCATGACCCACCATGGCAGCCCCTGCTGGTACGAGCTTTCGACCGCGCCCGGCAAGCTCGCCGAGGCGGGCGACTTCTATGCGAAGGCCCTCGGCTGGACCTTCGCCGACGCGGGGATGGAGGGCTTCACCTACCACCTCGCCAGCATCGGCGGCGAGATGGTCGCGGGCGCGATGGACATGCCCCCCGATGCCGCCGGCATGGCGCCGATGTGGATGATCTACTTCGCCGTGGACGATGCCGACCGCGCGGTGGCCGAGATGGTCGCGGCCGGGGCGACCCTGCACCGCCCGGTCGCGCCGATCCCCGGCACCGGGCGCTTCGCGATCCTCGCCGACCCGACCGGCGCCGGCTTCGGCATCCTGGAACCGGCGCCCATGCCGGGCGGCGGCGGCGGAACCGCCTTCGACCAGTCGAAGGCCGGCCACGGCAACTGGAACGAACTGTCGACGGGCGACCAGAAGGCCGCCATGGCCTTCTACGGCAAGGTGCTCGGCTGGAAACCGGGCCAGAGCATGGACATGGGTGCGATGGGCTCCTACGACCTCTTCCGCTGGCAGGACCGCGACATCGGCGGCATGATGGGTCTTGCACCGGACATGCCTGGCGCGGCCTGGCTGCCCTACTTCGGCGCGAACGGCATCGCGCCCGCGATGGAGCGGATCCGCGCGGCCGGCGGCACGATCCTGCACGGGCCGCAGGAGGTTCCGGGCGGCGCCTTCATCGCCCAGGCCCGCGACCCGCAGGGCGCGCGCTTCGCCGTCGTCGGCCCGATGGAGCACACGCCATGACCCGTGACCGCATGATCACCTGCCTCTGGTTCGACGGCACCGCGCGCGAGGCGGCGGAATTCTACGCCGCCACCTTTCCCGACAGCCATCTCGGCCATGTCCTTGCCTCCCCCGCCGACAATCCCTCGATGAAGGCCGGGGGCGAGCTTCTGGTCGAATTCACCCTGCTCGGCCAGCCCTTCGTCGGCCTGAACGGCGGCCCGAACTTCACCTTCAACGAGGCGGTGTCGCTCATGGTCCTGACCGAGACGCAGGAGGAGACCGACCGCTACTGGGCCGCCATCACCGGCAATGGCGGGCAGGAAAGCGCCTGCGGCTGGTGCAAGGACCGCTTCGGCCTCTCGTGGCAGATCACGCCCCGCGCACTGCTCGCGGCGATCAAGGACCCCGATGCCGCCGCCGCCCGTCGCGCCATGGAGGCGATGATGACCATGGGCAAGATCGACATCGCCGCGATCGAGGCGGCGCGGGCGGGACGGTAGCGGGGCGCCTGACGCGGCGCCGAGGCGGCGATCGGGTCAGGGATCCGCGGCACGCAGGTCGCGGATCAGGTCCCTGCGGGCAATCCGGTTCGGGAAGGTGAAAACACCGTCGACCTCAAGCAGTTCCGCCAGTTCGGACGGGCTCGGGTCGGCATTGACACTCACGCTCGCCTGAACGGCCAGAGAGATCAGCATGACCCCGATGGAAAACATCTCCATCTCGCGCGCGAAAGCCGGGTCCTCCGTCAGTCGCTGCAGCTCTTCCACCTTTTCCCTGAACTCGTCGATGGTCATCGCCCGCTCTGCATCGTTTGGCCTTGCACCGCCGCTGCGCGCATCCCGATCATCCGGATCGGCTCGCAAATGATCCGCAAGCAAGGCGAGCCGCTCCGGCGCCATGGTTTCAAGCAATTTGTCCGCGACGATCTGTTCGATCCGTTCCACGACAGGCTCGGGCACCTCGAAGTCCGAGAGCAGTTCGGCCAGCTTGTCCTGGTCCGCCACCTTTGTGGAATGCTCGGACAGGCGCGCTCTGACCCTGTTCATCCGAGCGTTGGTGAGCCGGTCATGAAGCATGTTCCGATAGGCGTCAGTTCGAACGAGCAGCGCCGCAATGAACTCCGCATCGCTCCGCGGCGAGGCCACGGCCGGAGGCGCAACCATGAGAAGGAGAATGCAGGCCAGAACGGTGACGTGACGCAGCATCGGTGCGAGGATCCCTTGCCGAAGCCGCGTTGAAGCACCGCAACATGGCCACATGAAGGCACTTACGCCCGATCCCGCGGGGCCAGCGTCCCGCCCGGGCTCATGGCGCGCCCCTTCCCCTCTCGGCGCGGTTTCGCTAAGGGAAAGCGACCCAAGGACGGAAGCCGACGATGCCGATGGAAAAGACCTTCAACGCCGCCGAGGCGGAAGAACGCCTCTACGCTCTCTGGGAACGGGCCGGAGCCTTCCGGGCCGGCGCCAACGCGACCCCGGGCGCGGAAACCTTCTGCATCATGATCCCGCCGCCGAACGTCACCGGTTCGCTCCACATGGGTCATGCCTTCAACAACACGCTGCAGGACATTCTCGTCCGCTGGCACCGGATGCGGGGCTTCGACACGCTCTGGCAGCCGGGGCAGGACCACGCCGGCATCGCCACCCAGATGGTTGTGGAGCGGGAACTGGCGAAATCGCAGCAGACCGGCCGCCGCGAGATGGGGCGCGAGAAGTTCCTGAAACAGGTCTGGGAGTGGAAGGGCCAGTCGGGCGACACGATCGTCAACCAGTTGAAGCGTCTCGGCGCCTCCTGCGACTGGACCCGCAACGCCTTCACCATGTCCGGCGCGCCCGGCGCACCCGAGGGCGAGGAAGGCAATTTCCACGATGCCGTGATCAAGGTCTTCGTGGACCTCTACAACAAGGGCTACATCTACCGCGGCAAGCGTCTCGTGAACTGGGACCCGCATTTCGAAACGGCGATCTCCGACCTCGAGGTCGAGAACGTCGAGGTGCCGGGCCAGATGTGGCACTTCAAGTATCCGCTCGCCGCCAATCCCGAAACCGGAAAGCCCCAGACCTACGAATACGTCGAGAAGGACGAGGACGGGAACGTCACCTTCCGCGAGATCCGCGACTACATCTCCATCGCCACGACGCGGCCCGAGACGATGCTCGGCGACGGCGCTGTCGCAGTTCACCCCTCCGATGAGCGTTACGCGCCAATCGTCGGGAAGCTCTGCGAAATCCCGGTCGGGCCGAAAGAGCACCGCCGGCTGATCCCGATCATCACCGACGACTACCCCGACCCGACTTTCGGTTCCGGCGCCGTGAAGATCACGGGTGCCCACGACTTCAACGACTATGGCGTGGCCAGGCGGCACGACATCCCATGCTACCGGCTGATGGACACCAGGGCGCAGATGCGCGCCGACGGCCTGCCCTACGCCGCCGCCGCCGCCGTCGCGATGGAGGTGGCGCGCGGCGACCGCAGCCTGACCGAGGCGGAGGCCGACGCGCTGAACCTCGTCCCCGACGACCTGCGCGGCCTCGACCGCTACGAGGCGCGCGCGCGCGTCGTGGAGCAGATCAACTCCGAGGGGCTTGCCGTGACCACCCTCGTCAAATCCATCGACGACGAGACCGGCGCCGAGCATCTGGAACGGGTCCCCTTCGTCGAGGCGAAGCCGATCATGCAGCCCTTCGGCGACCGCTCGAAGGTGGTCATCGAGCCGATGCTGACCGACCAGTGGTTCGTCGATACCGCCAAGATCGTGGGGCCCGCGCTGAAAGCCGTCCGCGACGGCATGGCGGCACAGGACGCAGGCCACTTCGACGAAAAGGCCGGCTACACCCGCATCCTGCCCGAACGCGACGCCAAGACCTATTTCCACTGGCTGGAGAACATCGAGCCCTGGTGCATCTCGCGCCAGCTCTGGTGGGGGCACCAGATTCCCGTCTGGTACGGCCTCGGCATCCATCCGATCGCCTTTGCCGACGACGAGGCCGACGGCGATCTCGACGAGGTGGAGATGTTCCGCCTCCTGCGCGAGGGCGCCTTCGACGAACAGGACCCCGCCGCCTACTGCGCCGCGACCTTCGAGGCTGCCGCCGACATGGCCCGCGACGACCTCGCCGTCCTGCCGACCCCGCTGCACGCGGCCCGCATCGTCGAGGTCGCCGACATGCACGCGGCCATCGCCGCCTTCACCGCCGCGCTCGGCGAATACGAGGTCACGCAGGACCCGACCCGCCTCATCTACCCGGTCTGGCGCGACCCCGACGTGCTCGACACCTGGTTCTCCTCCGGCCTCTGGCCCATCGGCACGCTCGGCTGGCCCGAGGACACGCAGGACCTCAGGAGGTATTTCCCGACCGACGTCCTCGTCACGGGCTTCGACATCATCTTCTTCTGGGTCGCCCGGATGATGATGATGCAACTGGCCGTCGTCGGGCAGGTCCCCTTCCACACCGTCTATGTCCACGCCCTCGTCCGTGACGAGAAGGGCCGGAAGATGTCGAAGTCCCTGGGCAACGTCATCGACCCCTTGGCGCTCATCGACGAATTCGGCGCCGATGCCCTGCGCTTCACCCTCGCCGCGATGGCCGCGATGGGCCGCGACCTCAAGCTCTCGAAGGACCGCATCGCCGGCTACCGGAACTTCACCACCAAGCTCTGGAACGCCACCCGCTTCGCCGAGATGAACGGCGCCCTGCACCGGGACGTTGGCGGGACGGAGAACCGACCCGAAACCGACGCGAAACATACGGTCAACCGCTGGATCATCGGCGAAACCGCGCGCGCGCGCATCGCCGTGGACGAAGCGCTGACCAGCTATCGCTTCAACGACGCGGCAAACACGCTTTATGCCTTCGTCTGGGGCAAGGTCTGCGACTGGTACGTGGAATTTGCCAAGCCCCTGATGGACGGCGAGCATGCGGCCGAGACACGCACCACCATGGCCTGGGTTCTCGACCAGTGCCTGATCCTCCTCCATCCGATCATGCCCTTCATCACCGAGGAGCTCTGGGGCCAGACCGGCGCGCGGCCGAAGCTGCTCGTCCATGCCGATTGGCCGACCTATGGCGCTGAACTCATTGACGAAAGCGCCGACCGCGAGATGAACTGGGTGATCGGCCTCATCGAGGAAATCCGATCTGCCCGCGCCCAGATGCACGTGCCGGCCGGCCTCAAGCTGCCCATCGTCATGACCGGGATGGACGCGAAGGGCCGCGCCGCCTGGGCCGCCAACGAGCCGATGATCACCCGCCTCGCCCGGCTCGACGGGATGACCGAAGCCGCCGCCCCGAAAGGCGCGATCACCATCGCGGTCGAAGGCGGCAGCTTCGCGATCCCGCTCGAAGGCGTGATCGACATCGCCGCGGAAAAGGTGCGCCTTTCCAAGACGCTGGAGAAGCTGGAGAAGGACATCGCGGGCCTGAAGGGTCGTCTCGCGAACCCGAAATTCGTCCGGAGCGCGCCCGAGGAGATCGTCGGGGAGACCCGCGAGAAACTCGGCCTGGCCGAGGAGGAAGCCGTCAAGATGAGGGCCGCCCTGAAGCGCCTCGCCGACATCGGCTGACGCTTTCATTGTGGCCGAAATACTCCGGGGGTCCCGGGGGGCAGCGCCCCCCGGCCCTCAGGCGAGGTCGGACGGCGCCAGAGGGGGCGCGTCGTCGTGGCGCGGCACCGTCTGCCGTTCGATCTTGCGGGTGACCTTCGGCGGCTCTGCCCCCCGGTGCAGCGCACGGATGGCCTTGTGCACGGCGTCGTCCGCCTTCGTTCGCCGGGCAAGGTGGCGGGCATAGTCGACCCAGGTCGGGACGTAGTACTTCTCGCTCCACACCTCAGGCCGCTCAAGATCGCGCAAGAGCGCCCAGCGCCGCGCGCCGTCGCGGAGGCGGATGCGGCGGCGCTCCTGCATCAGCGCCAGGAACTCCGGCACATCGTCCTGGGCAATCTCGTAGTCCACGATGACGAAGATCGGCCCGCTGCGGGCGCGCAGGTCGATCTGCGGCTCCGCCGCGGTGACAAGCCCGAGGGGCGTCAAGTCGACCTCGCCGAAGTCCGAGACGCGGAAGACCCAGCCGGCGAGCGCACCCGCCACCAGCACGGCCGCCGAAATCCCGAAAGCCACGGCAATGCCGGCCTCATCGGCGATCCCGCCCCAGGCCCAGGCGCCCGCGGCGAGCCCGCCGAAGGCCGCCATCTGGTAGAAGGCGAGTGCGCGGCCCAGCACCCAGCGCGGGGTGGAAAGCTGCACCGTCGTATTGAAGAGGGACAGCGCGAGCACCCAGCAGGCCCCCGCGAGCACAAGCGCCGGGATGACGGCCCAGGCGACCGGCAGAAGCGCCAGCACGGCGGCGGCGAGGGCGAACCCGGCAAAGCCGATTTCCACGACCCGTTCGTTGCGCAAGAGCGCCCTGAACCAGGCGTTCATCAGCGCCCCGCCGATCGCCCCCACCCCGAAGCAGCCGAGGAAGACGCCATAGGTGACGGCCGTGCCCTCCATCGTGTCGCGCGCATAGACCGGTAGGAGCGCGAGGATCGACGAGGCGCCCGCGCCGAAGAGTGCCGCGCGCGCCATCACGCGAAGAAGTGCCGGCGACATCGCGAGGTAGCGGAACCCCGCGCCGATCGCCGGCGCGACGCCCTCGCGCGGCAGCGTGAGGTCGCGCTCGGGCACCCTGAGGCGGACGATCCCGAGGATGAAGGCGACATAGCTTGCCGCATTGACCGTGAAGGCCGCCGCCGCGCCCGCCGCCGCGACGATTGCGCCGCCGAGCGCCGGTCCGACCGACCGCGCGAGGTTGAAGCCCATGGAATTCAATCCGACCGCACCCGGCACCTGCTCACGGGGAACGATGTCGCCGACCGAGGCCTGCCACGCAGGGTTGAAGAGCGCCCCGCCGCAGCCGATGAGGAAGGTGAGCGCCAGGAGGAGCCATGGCGTCAGCCACCCCGCCCAGGCGACGACCGCGAGCGCGACCGAGACCGCGAACATGAAGGCCTGCGCCAGAAGCATGATCCGACGCCGGTCCAGACTGTCGGCGAGCGCCCCGGCCACGAGCGCGAAGACCATGATCGGCAGGGTGTTCGACGACTGCACGAGCGCCACCATCGAATGGCTCTCGGTCATCAGCCCCATCGCCCAGGCGGCGCCAACGCCCTGGATGAGCGAGCCGAGGTTCGAGACCTGGCTGGCGAGCCAGAGGTCCCGGAAGGTCCGGTTGGAGAAGGGCGCGAGGGTGGTCGGGACTGCGATCTGTCTTCTCCGGTGATGCGGCGGGCCCCTCCTTTCTCGCCCGCCCCGGGCCGTGCCGCAAGGGGCGGCGAAGGCGCTTGCCCGGCCGGCCGCTTTCTGCTTCTCCTCGCGTCATGACCGGACCACGCTACACGCCGCTTGCCCTCGGCCTTCCCGCGACCGTGCCCTTCGTCGGGCCCGAGACGCAGGAGCGCGCCCGCTTCCGCCCCTTCGCCGCCCGCCTCGGCGCGAACGAAAGCCTCTTCGGCCCCTCGCCGCGCGCCGTGATCGCGATGCAGAAGGCGGCCCGCGATGTCTGGATGTATGGCGACCCCGAAATCCACGACCTGCGCGAGGCGCTTGCCGCCCACCACGACGTCCGGCCGGAAAACATCGTCGTAGGCGAAGGCATCGACGGGCTTCTGGGGTACCTCGTCCGGCTTCTGGTCGACCCTGGCGATCCGGTGGTGACCTCGGACGGCGCCTATCCCACCTTCAACTTTCACGTCGCGGGCTTCGGGGGCGTGCTCCACAAGGTCCCCTATTCCGGCGATTTCGAGGACCCCGAGGCGCTGGCGGCGAAAGCTGCCGAAACCGGCGCCAAGCTCGTCTATCTCGCCAACCCCGACAATCCGATGGGCTCGGCCCATCCGGCCGAGGACATATCGCGGATGATCGGGGCGCTGCCGGAGGGCACGCTTCTGGTGCTGGACGAAGCCTATGTCGACCTTGCGCCCGGGGGTACCGCTCCGGTCATCGATGCCGAAGACCCGCGCGTGATCCGCATGCGCACCTTCTCAAAGGGTTACGGAATGGCAGGGCTCCGCGTCGGCTACGCCATCGGTGCGGCGCCGCTCGTTTCGGCCTTCAACAAGATCCGCAACCATTTCGGCGTCGGCCGTATCGCTCAGGCCGGCGCGCTTGCCGCCCTGGCCGATCAGGCCTGGCTCGCCGAAGTGGTCAAGCGGGTGGAAGCGTCGCGGGTGGAACTCGCGCGGATCGCGCGGCTGAACCGGCTTGTCCCCCTGCCTTCGGCCACCAACTTCGTGACCATGGACTGCGGAGCGGACGGCGCCTTCGCCCGCAAGGTGCTGGCCGAGCTCGTCGCCCGCGACATCTTCGTGCGGATGCCCTTCGTCGCGCCGCACGACCGCTGCATAAGGGTCAGCTGCGGCCGGCCGCAGGACCTCGCCCGCTTCGCCACCGCCCTTCCCGACGCGCTCGCCGTCGCGCGCGGCTGACCGCCCGCGTCACCGCAACGTGACTTGCGGCGCGTCACCGCGGATGCTCCGCTAGCACCACAGCACCGACAGGAGACATCCATGCGGAAGACCCTTCTCGCCCTCTGCCTTCTGCCCCTCGCGGCCCACGCGCAAACGACCGACCATTCCGGCCACGCCGCCGCGGGCGCACAGAGCCCTGCGGCAACTGCCTTCGCCGAAGTCAACGCGAAGATGCATGAGGCCATGACGATGGAGATGACCGGGGACGCCGATGTGGATTTCGTCCGCGGCATGATTCCGCACCACGAAGGCGCGGTGGCGATGGCTAAGATCGTGCTGGAGCACGGCAAGGACCCCGAGGTCCGCAAGCTCGCCGAAGGGGTGATTGCCGCGCAGGAGGCCGAGATCGCCTGGATGACGGACTGGCTCGCCAGGCACGGCCGGTGAAGGCGCGCCTCAGCCAGGGGTGAGCGCCGCGGCGGCAGCCTCGAGTGCCCCGTGCCCGTGAGCGATCCCGAGCGCCCGCATCCCGGCCTCCATGACCGACAGGACACCAAGGGTCATGTGCGCGTTCACATGGCCCATATGGGCGACGCGCAGGAAGTCCTCGTAGGCCGGACTGCCCGGATCGGCCATGCCAAGACCGATGCCCAGGGTCACGCCCGCCTCCTCCTCGCACCAGGCGCGCAGCCGCCCGGCCCCGCCGCCGCCGATCCGCGCGGCCGTGACCGACCGGCCGCGATGACCGGGATCGGGGACGTTGAGCGCAATGTCTCCTGCCCGGCCCCAGGCGTCGAATGCGGCCCAGACCGCACCCGCGAGCCGTTCGTGACGTGCCCAGGCGGCCTCCAGCCCATCTTCGTCCAGAAGCATCGTCAGAGCCTCGGCAAGGCCGAAGAGGTGGTGCGTGGGCGCGGTGCCGCAGAAATGCTGCCAGTACTCGACCGGGTTGGCACGCGGCGTCCAGTCCCAGTAGGGCGTCCTTAGGTCGGATCCCCCGCAGGCCCGCAGCGCCTTGTCGGAAAACCAGACGAAGCCGAGGCCAGGCGGGGTCATCAGTCCTTTCTGGCTGGCGGAAACCAGCACATCGACGCCCCATTCGTCCATATGCAGGGGGTCACAGCCGAGCGAGGCGATGGCATCGACAGCGAGCAGCGCCGGATGGCCCGTCGCGTCCATTGCCGCCCGGATCGCGGCGATGTCGTTGCGAACGGACGTCGCCGTGTCGACATGGGTCACGAGAACGCAGCCGATCTCGTGTCCCCGGTCCGCCTCCAGCGCCTCGGCGATCCGCCCCGGATCTGCGGGGGCGACGCGGCCGAAGTCGATGCGGTCCACCCGGACGCCCATCCGCGCCACCGACGCCGCCCAGCCCTCGCCGAAACGTCCGGTGATCGCGCAGAGCGCGCGGTCGCCGCGCGAGAAGAGGTTGGCGTTCGCCGCCTCCCAGGCGCCGTGGCCGTTCGCGATGTAGATCGCCACATGGGCCGTGGTCCGCGCCACGCGCCTGAGGTCCGCCACGATCCGCGCCGTGGTCTCATGGAGCGGCCCGGCGTAGATGTTGGGCGCGGCGCGGTGCATGGCGGCCAGAACACGGTCCGGCATGACCGAGGGGCCGGGAATGGCGAGATAGGGGCGACCGTGTCCGAGACTCATGGGCTCCTCCGTCAGGTCGCCAAGGCGTAGGCGGCGGGCCGCGGAAGGTCAACGCCCCCCGCCATGTCGCCTTGCCTTGCCTCCGTCGAGGCTTTCGGGCTAGATCGGCCCGACCTGCGGCCCCGCCGCGCAAGCCGAAGGCCCGTCGCCCCGTGCCCCCAGAAGGCGCCGCCCCCACCGCAGAGACCTACGGTTCCCGCCGGCTCCTCGCCCGGCTCTGGCGCGACTATTTGTCGGCGCACAAGTGGACCATGGCACTGGCAGCGTTCTTCATGGTGATCGAGGGCTCCACCCTCGGCGCACTCTCCTGGATGCTGAAGCCCTTGTTCGACCGCGTCTTCGTCGCCGGCGACGGGGCGGCGATCTGGTGGGTGGGGGGCGCGATCTTCTCGCTCTTCCTCGTCCGGGCGCTGACGCTGATCATCAACCGCGCGCTTCTCGTGCGCGTCGGTCTGCGCTCGGCCACGGCGATCCAGGTGGATCTTCTCGGCCATCTCCTGACGCTCGACGGACCGTTCTACCAGACGAACCCGCCGGGCGCGTTGATCGAGCGGGTGCAGGGCGACACCGCCGCCGTGCAAGGGGTCTGGTCGCTTCTCATCACCGGGGTCGGGCGCGACCTGATCGCACTGGTCTCGCTCTTTGTCGTCGCGCTCTCCATCGACGTCCGCTGGACGCTGACGGCCCTTGTCGCGGCACCTCTTCTCATCCTGCCGACGGTTGCCGTCCAGCGCTACATCCGCCGCAAGACCGGCTACGTCCGGACCGAGGCCGCACGGCGGGCGACGCGGCTCGACGAGATATTCCACGGCATCGGCGCGGTGAAGCTGAACCGGATGGAAAGCTACCAGCTGTCGCGCTTCCGTGCGATCACGCAGGCCATCGTCCGGGCCGAGACGAAGACCGCCGCCATCCGCGCGCTCGTGCCAGCCCTCATCGACATCGTGACCGGGCTGGGGTTCTTCGGCGTCCTCCTCCTTGCCGGACCGGAGGTCACGGCGGGCGAGCGCACGGTCGGCGAGTTCATGTCCTTCTTCACCGCCATGTCGCTTGCCTTTCAGCCGCTGCGCCGGCTTGGCGACATGGCAGGCGCCTGGCAGACGGCGGCGGCGAGCCTCGAACGGCTCTACCGCCTCTTCGACACGGCGCCCACCGTCAAGGCCGTGGCCGCCCCCGGCCGCCCCCCCGAAACGACGGGCATCGCCTTTGAAGACGTGCATCTGTCCTATGGCGACCATCGGGTTCTGAACGGGCTTACCTTCACAGCCGAACCCGGGCGGACCACCGCAATCGTCGGTCCCTCCGGCGCGGGGAAATCGACGGTCTTCAACCTCCTCACCCGCATGGTGGATCCCAACTCGGGGCGCATCACGCTCGGCGGGGTGGACATCGCGACGCTCGACCTCGCCACGCTGCGGGATCATTTCTCGGTGGTGGCACAGGACGCCACTCTCTTCGACGAGACGATCCGCGAGAACGTCCTCGTCGGCCGCGCGGGCGTGCCCGAAGACGTGCTGCGCGCCGCGCTTGACGCGGCCCATGTCAGTGCCTTTGCCGAGGGCCTGCCGCTCGGTCTCGACACGCCCGCGGGTCCGCGCGGCTCCGGCCTTTCGGGCGGGCAGCGCCAGCGCGTTGCCATCGCCCGCGCGCTCCTGCGCGACGCGCCCGTGCTTCTCATGGACGAGGCGACCTCGGCGCTCGACGCGCAAAGCGAGACGGTCGTGCAGGCGGCGCTGGAGCGCCTCTCGCAGGGCCGAACAACACTTGTCATCGCCCATCGGCTCGCCACGGTGCGCAATGCCGACAGGATCGTCGTTATGGACAGGGGCCGCGTGGTCGAGGACGGCACGCACGAGACGCTGCTGGCAAAGGGGGGGCTTTACGCGGGGCTCTGCCGGCTGCAGTTTTCCGACTGAACGCGACAGGACCGATGCCATGCCCACACCCGGCGAAGCCGCCGCCGACCGCAAGGTCTTCGAGATCACCGGCAAGGACCGCGAGAGCTTTCTGCAGGGCCTCGTCACCAACGACCTCGGCCGGGTGCAGGGAGGGATCGTCTATGCCGCGATGCTGTCGCCGCAGGGCAAGTATCTGGCGGATTTCTTCCTCGTGCCGGCCGGTGACGCGATCCTCCTCGACGTGCAGGCGGGCCTTGCCGAAGGACTTCTGCGCCGCCTCGCGATGTACCGCTTGCGCGCCGATGTGCGAATCGTGCCCTCGCCCTTCCGGGTGTCCCGCGGCCGCGGTCCCGTGCCCGAGGGCGGCTTTGCCGATCCGCGCCACCCGGCCCTCGGCTGGCGGCTCTACGCGGCCGAACCGGGGGGCGCGCCCGCGATCGACTGGGACGCGATCCGGGTGGAGCACTGCATCCCCGAGACGGGGGTCGAGCTCATCCCCGAGGAGAGTTACATCCTGGAGGCGGGGTTCGAGCGGCTCAACGGCGTCGATTTCCGCAAGGGCTGCTATGTCGGGCAGGAAGTGACGGCGCGGATGAAGCACAAGACCGAACTCAGGAAGGGTCTCGTCACCGTCGCCGTCGAAGGCGAAGCACCCATCGGGGCGGAGATCCTGTCGGAAGGCCGCCCCGCGGGGACGCTCTTCACGCAGGCGCACGGAAAGGGAATCGCCTTCCTCCGTTTCGACCGCGCCGGCGGCGAGATGCGGGCGGGCGAGGCCCGCATCCGGATGCTTTGAGCGCTTAGGCGCGCTCGGAATATTCCATGGAATCGGTGTTGACGATGATCGCCTCGCCCTCGCCGATGAAGGGCGGCACCATGATGCGCACGCCGTTGTCGAGGATCGCGGGCTTGAAGCTGTTGGCGGCCGTCTGGCCCTTCACCACCGGCTCGGTCTCGCTGATGGTGCAGGTGACCTTCTGCGGAATGGAGAGCGACAGCGCCTCCTCGCCGTAGTACTGAACCGTCGCGGTCATCCCGTCCTGCAGGAAGGGCCGGCGGTCACCGAGAAGTTCGGCGTCCAGTTCGATCTGCTCGAAGGTCTCGGCGTCCATGAACACCAGCCGGCCGTCGGTCTCGTAGAGGAACTGCTGGTCCTTGTTCTCCAGCCGCACCTCCTCCACCTTGTCTTCCGAGCGGAAGCGTTCGTTGAGCTTGCGCCCGTCACGGAGGTTCTTCATCTCCACCTGGGCGAAGGCGCCGCCCTTGCCGGGCTTCACGTGGTTCACCTTCACCGCCGCCCAGAGGCCGCCGTCATGATCCAGGATGCTCCCGGGACGGATTTCGTTGCCGTTGATCTTGGCCATGGAAGAGAACCTTGACAAAAGGTTGATAATGATCGCGCGGCACCTATATATGCCGGGCCCGTTTCTGGCAATCCGACTAGATACGGTGTTTCCCCAAGGTAAGCCATGCGCCTGCTGCATGACAGTCATTCGTCAGAGGGAATACCGAATCGGGGGCGAAAGGCCATAGACAGCGGAACGCCGGTAAACGCAAGAGCAATAAGAACGGACTAGGAAATGCGCGATTTCGTTGACGGCACCGCATTCAACTACGAGCAAGGCCAGCGGTCGCGAAAGCTTTTCGCGGCGGTCGTTCTGGCGGCGCTCGACGATGCGATTGCCGATGACAAGAAGTATGGCAACGGGCCCGAGCAGATCGCCCGTTGGGCTCGCTCGCGGGATGGCCGCGAGGTTCTGTCCTGCGCCGGGATCGACCCGAACGAAAGGGTCGTGAAGGGCCTGATGGAATTCGTCTCGAAGGGCGTCCGCACCTCCGTCGCGCTGTCGCGCGAGGAAAGCGAGCGCCGTCACGCCGCGGAAGAGGCCGAAGCCGCCTGAGCGGTCGAAAGCACCTTGCTGCCGAAGGAACGCGCCCGAAGGGGCGCGTTTTCCTTTTCGCAGCCCCCGGTTCTCCGCCCTAGTCCAGCCCGCGCGCCTCGAGCGCCCGGTTGATCTCGCGCCGGACCAGCATCCGCACGTTGCGGGTGATCCGCTCGCCCAGGGGGCCCTGAAGCTCCTCGCGGATGATCTCAGCCACCAGATCGCGCAGCATGGCCATGTCGATGACACCTTCGTCGCCAGGGTCAAAGATCGAACGCTCGGCCTCGTCGCCAGCCGGCGCGATGGCCTCTCCGGTCTCCTCGGCCAGCGCCGAGGCGAGGCCCGGCGCATCGCCGGGCCCGATCTCGTCCTCCGGCCCGGTCTCGTCCTCCGGCCCGGTCTCGTCCTCCGGCCAGGTCGCGGGCGCACCGCCGCGGCCCCAGGGCACTTGGTCGGCCGGCACGGCTTGGGCTGCAGTCAAGGTGAGCCGCCGCGGTCCGGCCGGCCGGGGTGGCTCCGTCGCAGCCGCCGCCACAGCGGGCCGAACCGGGCCGCTGTGCACGAAGGCCGGAATCACGAGAGTTGCGGTCGTGTCCTCCACCTCGGAAAGGTCGAAGGGGTCCAGGCTTGCCGCCCGGTCGTCACCGCTGCCTGGGACGGCATCGTCCGGCGCCCAGGCGGACTCCGCCGCAGTCTCATCGGCTTCGGCTACGCCGTCATGCGCATCCCCCGTCGCGGCGGCGATCTCCGCCGCCCGTTCATCGCCGGCCACTACATCGACAGCATCCGCCGGCGGCGCCGCGACCGGCGCGGCCTCCGCGGCGCCGGCCGTCACCGGCTGCGACAGCGCGGCCAACTCCGCGGCTGCTTCCTCCTCGGCGGCCAGATCGACCGCGAAGCTTTCCTCGAAAGCCTCCTCGAGCTCGGCGTCGATCCCCTGGGTTCGCGCGACCTCGCTTCCGTCGGGCTCGAACTCGCCGCCGAAGCCCGCCACGGCCGCCTCGAGTTCCGCGATCGTGCCTTCGAGCGACGCGTCCTCCTCGGCTTGCTCCCAGGTGTCGTCACCCGCCGCCTCGGCCTCGGCCACCGCAGGCAGCGCATCGTCTGCCGCGAAACGTGCGTCGCCGGTCACCGTTTCATCGAGGGGGAATGCCTCGCCGGAATGCGGCTCCGGCGCCTCGGCCTCCGGCCCGGTGGGGAGGTCTGCCCCCCCAGCCACGCCCGCTGCCGGCCCGGCCGCGTCGGGCATGGCCACATCAGCTTCGGCAGCACCCGGCGCGGGCGCATCGGGTTCGGGCGCCCCTTCAGGCGCGACGCGAAGCGCCTCGGTCAGAACGAGCTTGCCGGACTCCGCCGGCGCGGCAGCATCCGTCTGGCGGGCGCGGTCGCGTTCCGCGCGGTGACGGTTGTCTTCGGACACGAGCCGACGGATCGAGGACAGCACGTCCTGGATCTCGAGATTCGTCAGGGGGTCAGGCATGGGCATTCCTCAACCGCTCGGGCCCCACTCTAAGGTGCGCCGAAGCGGTCGACAACCGACGCGCGCACTCAGTTCTTGCCGATGGCCTGCAGAACACGGTCGAGGCTCTTGCCCTGGACCGAGGTCGCCGGCGCATTCTTCACGGCGTTGTAGTAGCCTTCCGGATCGTATGTCGGAATGCCAAGATTCAGATACTCCGCCGTCAGGAGTCCCATAGCGGAAAGAAGTGAATAGTTCGCTATCTGAAGATCGGCTAGCGCGGTGATGCGGGCGGCACGGGCATCGAGCAGTTCCTGCTCCGCGTTAAGAACGTCGAGCGTGGTGCGCGCGCCGAGCTTCGCCTCCTCCTTCACGCCCTCGTAGGCGATGGAGGCGGCCTCGATCTGGCGGTCCGTCGCCGCGATCTGGGCGGCGGCGACCTCGATCCCCGCGAAGGCATTGCCAACGCCCTGCGTGATCGACACGCTCGCCTGAAGCAGGCTGGCCCGCGCCTGATCGCGCTGCGCGATCGCCTTCCGGTGCGCGGCCGAGAGCCTGCCCCCCGCATAGATCGTCTGGCTGAGATCGACCGACGCGACCGCGTCGTCGCCTGTCCCGTCATTGTGGGTGACCGCGACGGATCCGGTGAGTTCCGGCAAACGTTCGGCCGCTGCCGCGGATATCCCCAGATCGGCAACCTTCGCCATGTGCTGGGCCTGCAGGATCGCGGGATGGCGGCGCTGGGCGATGCCGGTTGCCTCCGCCGCGGTCTTCGGCAGCGCCGGCGCGCGCGGGGCCGCGGCAAGCTGTCCGGGGTAGCGGCCGGTCGCGGCCCTGTAGGCTTCCCGCGCGACGGCGAGCTGCCCCTCGGCCACGGCCAGCGACGCGCGCGTGGCGGCAAGCCGCGCCTCGGCCTGGGCCACGTCTGTGCGGGTGACCTCACCGACGTCGAACTGGTCCTGCGTGGCGCGCAGGAACTCGCCCACGACACGCACCGAGTTCTGGTTGATCGCCACGTTCTCCTCGGCGCTGCGCACGTCGAAATAGGCCTGCACGGCGGTCAGGAGCACGTTCTGCTCCACCCCTACCAGCGCCTCGCGGGTGGCAAGCACCATCTCGCGCGCGATGTCGATGCCGAAGCGGTTGCGGCCGAAGTCGAGCAGCGTCATCTGCGCCTGGAGGCCGAGCGAGGCGTCGCGCCCCGTCCGCTGGCGGGTGTCGAACTGCTGGGCTTCCGCCACCCATCGCAGGACGGGCCTGAGGTTGGAGACGGCGCTCGCGACATCCTCGTCGGCGGCCCGGAGCACGGCGCGGTTCTGCTCGAGAAGGTTGGAATTCCGGTAGGCGGAGATCAGCGCATCGGCCAGCGTCTCCGCCCGCGCGGGAAGCGCAGCGATCAGGCCCGCGGCAATGAGCGCGGCGGCAAAAAGGCGGCGGGGCGGATGGCGTCTCATGGTCAATAGTCCCTGTCCCGGTTGCGGTGGCCGCGCAGCGTCGACGCCACCTTTCACGCTCAGAGCGCAAATTCCCGCCGCGCCGCGAAGCCCGGCAGCACGGGCGCGGTGGCGTTGAAGGCGAAGCGCCAGGCGACGATCCCGTCGAGTCTGTGCCCGATGCGGCAGGTGCCGAGCGCGCCCTCCATGAAGACGCATCCGATCCGGCCGCCTTCCTTCAGTTGATCGAGAAGCGCCTGCGGCACCGCCTCGGCCGCCCCTCCGACCACGATGACGTCGTAGGGCCCGTGCTTGGCCGCGCCCTGGGCAAGCGGGCCCTCGATCACCGCGGCGTTGTCGGCGCCTTCGGACGAAAGCCGCGCCTGCGCATCCCGGGCGAGGTCCGCGTCCTCCTCGAGCGCCACGACCGCCTCGGCCATCCGGGCGATCACCGCGGCCGAGTAGCCGAGGCCGCAGCCGACGTCGAGCACGAGGTCGCCGGGCTGGATGTCGAGCGCGTCGAGCATCTTGGCGAGCGTGCGCGGCTCCAGCATGACCCGGCCCGGCGCGATCTCGATGTTGCCGCCGACATAGGCTGCCTCGCGGCTCGCCGCGGGAACGAAGGCCTCGCGCGGGACCGCAAGCATCGCCTCGATGATGGGGTATTTGGTCACGTCGTTGGGGCGCACCTGAGTGTCGACCATCATCGTGCGGCGCGCGGCAAAATCGGTCATCGACTGAACTCTTCGGTCTGGTTTCCGGTTGAGGTTCGTCTTGCCACAGAACGCCCGGAGGGGCAACGGGACAACGCGCCGCGCGGGACCGCGCGAGTGGGTTGCGTGCCGCCGGGCCATGGTATATCTCCGGCCCACCTCCGGCGGGTTGGCGGAGAGGTTACGCAGCGGATTGCAAATCCGTGAAGACCGGTTCGATTCCGGTACCCGCCTCCACTGGTTTCTTGGACTTGGCGCACACACGCCTTCGGCATCCCGACGGTCTTATCAGGAGTGTCTTCAGGGTTCTCGCTCTGGACCCGTTCGGTTCATGCTGCCGAACCGCACCATGGCTATCATTCCAAGGGAGCCCGCGCGTGGCGGCGCGCCGTTCCACGCCAGGACGCCACACAATGCGACCACGACCATGGGCCCGTACCGGTCAAGGACACGGGCGCATTGGGGTCAGTTGCCCGGCGCCGCGAATGCCGGCATCCCGAAACTGGGAACCGGCCCGTTCACGGCCTGCAGCCGTTCGAGGTTCACGATGGTCGAAAGCATGATCCGGTCCTGGCTCCAGTCGCCGGGCTTCTGGATGGCGACCGCAGCGGTCAGGGTTACCGCGAGCGCCGGCAGCGAGAGGATGGCGAAGGCGAGCCGGGGATGCCGCTCGGCCCGCCCCTCGATCACCGAGAGCATCCGCCGCTTCAGGAGCACGGCCGAGCGGCCGCCGAAGAGACGGTTCTCGGTCCGCACCAGCGCCACGACCGGCGCCTCCAGGGCCATGAACCGCCGCGCGCGCAGCCCGTCCTGGCAGACGCGGAGGAGGCAGTCGCAATAGGCCGAAACGTCATAGTGGCGCCGCGCCAGCACCTGACGGTCGCAGGACAGTTCCCGCAGTTCCTCCACCTGCTGGCGCCAGATGTGGAAGGCGGGGTTCCACCAGAACAACGGCCGGATCAGGCCGAGCGCGAGTTCCCACTCGACATCGCCCTGCCGCAGGTGCTGCAATTCGTGCGCGAGCGCGATCCTGAGGTCGGCCGCGCGTTCCAGCATGGCCGAGGGCAGCACGACGATGCGACGGCGCAGCCCCCGCGTCGAGAACGGCACGCTGATCGTGTCCGAGACGCGCAGCTCGACCCGTCCGAACCGGCGCCAGTGATGCGACTCCGCGATGATCCGGCACAGGCGGACGACGCTCCATCCGAGCCTCAGAAAGCAGGCCACGCCCCCAACCGCGATGAGGCCGAGGATCGCCCGCCCGGCGGGCGTGAAGGCAGCTTCGGCAAGCCGGCTGCGGAGCAACAGAAGCTCCTCCAGCGCCGAGGGGTTCATGGCGAACCGGCCCTGGAGGTATTGCGCCACGATGAAGTCGGTCAGGTTCACGGTCTGGGCCGGCGCTGCAAAGCCCACCTGTCCGGCCATGACTATGAGGGCCGCGAAGGCCGGGGCCATCAGGACGGCGATGAAGACCGACCGCAGCATCCTCAGCCGCGCCGTCACGGCGTGGGCAAGGCCGAGCCGGTCGAGCACGCGGGAGAAAACGAACCAAAGAACGCAGACGAGCAGCAGAAGGACGTTCACATCGAGATAGGCGTCGAGAAGGGTGCTAGCGTTTATCATCCCTGAGCCTCTTATCTATCAGCGCCCGGATTTCGCCGAGCGTCTCCTCCGTCAGGTCGTAGTCGTCGACGAGCCGGGCGACGAGGGTCGCCGGAGCGTTGTCGAAGAGCTTTTCCGAGAGGTTCTTCAGCGAGCGCGACTGGTAGGTGTCCTTGCTCAGCGCCGCCTGGTAGATAAAGGTCTTGCCCTGTTTCGTGCTGGTCACGAAACCCTTCTGTTCGAGGATGCGCAGGATCGTTGCCGCCGAGGTGTAGGCAAGCTTCCGGGCCGGGGCGAGCGCGTCCTGGACGTCGCGCACCGTGGCCTGCCCCAGTTCCCAGAGCCTGGTCATGAACTCAAGCTCCACCTCGGTGAGGAACTGGGTCTTCTTCTTGTTGTCGCTCATTTCGGCATCCGGTCTTTCTGGCTGTCCCATTCCTCCCTCGGTCCCTTTCTACGAAGACGTTCGTATTTCTCCAAACGGAATCCGCCTCAGACCTTCCAGAAGACGAAGACGCCCCACAGGATCGCGAGGGCAAGCGGCCACCAGAGCGGCATGCCGACGAGCCAGAGCCAGGCCATGAAGATGTAGCTCGTGCCGAGAAGCGAGATGAAGAGCCGGTCGCCCCGGGTGGTGACGAGGCCGAGAACGCCTTGCCGCTCGTCCCCGCCGGGGTGGCGGATCTCCAGCACCGTGAGCAGACCCATTGCCGCGAAGATGCCGACAAAGACGGCGAGCGTCGCCGGCGTCCAGGCCATCCAGAAATCCGGCCAGAGAGGATCGGTCCAGGAAAACCCCTTCTCGACGGGCTTGCCGAGATTGCCCCAGCCCTGCGTCTGCGCCATGGCCGCGCCGGGGATCAGCGCCGCGAGAACGGCGAGGAAGCGCATCAGACCCTCCCCAGGGCAAAGCCCTTGGCGATGTAGTTGCGGACGAACCAGATGACGATGGCACCGGGGATGATGGTCAGCGTCCCCGCCGCGGCGAGAAGGCCAAGCTCGTAGCCCGCCGAGGAGGCGGTGCGCGTCATCGTCGCGGCGATGGGCTTGGCGTAGACGGCGGTCAGCGTCTTGGCGAGCAGCAGTTCGACCCAGGAGAACATGAAGCAGAAGAAGGCGGCGACGCCGACGCCGGCCTTGATCGTCGGCAGGAAGACCTGGACGAAGAAGCGCGGGAACGAGTAGCCGTCGACGAAGGCCGTCTCGTCAAGTTCCTTGGGCACGCCCCGCATGAAACCTTCGAGGATCCAGACCGCGAGCGGGATGTTGAAGAGGCAATGCGCGAGTGCGACCGCGATGTGCGTGTCGAAGAGGCCGATGGCGGAATAGAGCTGGAAGAAGGGCAGCGCGAAGACCGCCGCGGGGGCCATGCGGTTGGTCAGGAGCCAGAAGAAGAGCTGCTTGTCGCCGAGGAAGCGGTAGCGCGAGAATGCATAGGCGGCCGGAAGCGCGACCGTGACGGAAATCACGGTGTTCATGGTTACATAGATGATCGAGTTGATGTACCCCCAATACCAGGTCGGGTCGGTGAAGATCGTCTTGTATGAGGCGAGCGTCCAGACCCGCGGGAAGAGCGAGAAGCCCCCGAGGATTTCCTGCGTGGTCTTGAAGCTCATTGCCACGAGCCAGTAGATCGGCAGCATCAGGAAGACGATGTAGAGAATTGGAATAATGGCTCTTTTCTTCATCTCTACCCCCTATTGCGTGTCGTTACGCGTCATCAGCGTGTAGAAGAGCCATGAGACGAAGAGCGTGATCGCGAAGTAGATCATGCTCATCGCCGCGGCCGGGCCGAGGTCGAACTGGCCGAGCGCGATCTTCACCAGGTCGATCGAGAGGAGCGTCGTCGCGTTCCCCGGCCCCCCACCGGTGAGCACGAAGGGCTCGGTGTAGACGTTGAAGCTGTCCATGAAGCGCAGGAGCACGGCGATGGTCAGCACCTGCTTCATCTTCGGCAACTGGATATAGCGGAACACCGACCAGTTGGAGGCGCCGTCGATCTTGGCCGCCTGATAGTAGGCGTCGGGGATCGAGACGAGCCCCGCGTAGCACAGGAGCACGACGAGCGAGGTCCAGTGCCAGACATCCATCACGATGACGGTGATCCAGGCGGCGACCGGGTCCTGCGTCATGTTGTAGTTCACGCCGAGGACGTGGTTCATCAAGTAGCCGAGCAGCCCGATGTCCGGCAGCGTGAAGATGTTCCACATCGCCCCGATCACGTTCCACGGGATCAGGAGAGGCAGCGCCATGGTGACGAGGCAGACCGGCACCCAGATTCCCTTGCGCGGCATCGAGAGCGCGATGATCACGCCCAAGGGCACCTCGATCACGAGGATCATGAAGGTGAAGAGCGCCTGGCGGCCGAGCGAGGCATGGAAGCGCTCCGAGCGCAGGATGTCCTGGAACCAGCCCAGCCCGTGCCAGAAGAACTGGTTGTTGCCGAAGGTTTCCTGCACGGAATAGTTGACGACCGTCATCATCGGCACGAGCGCGTTGAAGGCGACGAGGGCGAGCACGGGCAGGACGAAGAACCAGCCCTTCTGGTTGACCTTGCGCATCAGGCGGCCCTCCCCCTGCCGGTGGCGATCCAGCCGTTGCGGTAAAGCCGGGTCTGGTCGGGGCGGAAGGAAAGATGCACGGTCTCGCCCTGCCCCGGCGCCGGCCCTTCCACGATGGCGCTGATCCGCGTCGTTCCGGCAACGGCCTCCACGACCGAATGGCGGCCCATGTCCATGACCTTGCGCACGATTGCCGGCACGCCCTCGGGCGCGAGGCGCACAAACTCGGGGCGCACACCGATCTCGTGCCGACCCTCGCCCGCCTCGATGGCGCCCTCGAGCGCGACGCGGCTTCCGGCGAAGAAGGCGGCGCCATCCCGCACCTCGGCCGGCAGGACATTCATGCCGGGCGAACCGATGAAGTGGCCGACGAAGGTGTGGGAGGGACGCTCGAAGAGATCGACTGGGGTGCCGATCTGCACGACCTCTCCCTCCTGCATGACCACGACCTGGTCGGCGAAGGTCAGGGCCTCGGTCTGGTCATGGGTGACATAGATCATCGTCACCTTCACCCGCTGGTGCAACTCCTTGAGCTTGGAGCGCAATTTCCATTTCAGATGGGGGTCGATGACGGTCAGCGGCTCGTCGAACATGATGACATTCACATCCTCGCGCACGAGGCCCCGCCCCATGGAAATCTTCTGCTTGTTGTCGGGCGAGAGGTTGGCGGCGCGCACCTTAAGCATCTCGGTCACTTCGAGCATCGCCGCGATCTCGCCCACGCGGGACTTGACGCGCCCCTCTTCGACGCCGCGATTGCGCAGGGGAAAGGCCAGGTTGTCGAAGACCGTCATCGTGTCGTAGATCACCGGGAACTGGAACACCTGCGCGATGTTGCGCTGGTCCGGCGGCAGGCCGGTCACGTCCTTGCCGTCGAAAAGGATGTGTCCCTCCGAAGGCTGAAGAAGGCCGGATATGATGTTGAGAAGCGTCGACTTTCCGCATCCGGACGGACCGAGGAGCGCGTAGGCCCCGCCGTCCTGCCAGTCGAGGTTCAACTCTTTCAGCGCGTAATCCTCCGGGCCTCCGGGCGCGGCCATGTAGCTGTGGCGGAGCTTGTCGAGCGTGATCTTGGCCATGATGCCTCCTCAGGCCGCAAGCGCGCCGTCGGGCGCGAAGTAGAAGCAATGTGCAGGATCCATGTAGAAGACTCGATCCTCGCCCACCCGGTAGGGATGCACGCCGGGCGCGAGCGAAACCCAGGTTTCCGCGCCCATGCGAAAATGCGCCGTCGACTCGGACCCGGACAGTTCGGTGATCTGCACGGTGCCGGTCATCGGCACATGGGACGCTTCCGAGCGCACCGGGCTGATGTAGTTCGGCCGGATAGCGACGGTGTAGGCGCCGTCGCCAAGGCCGGCGGCCGCGCCGGTCACCTGCCAGCCGACACCATGGCCAAGCTCCACCCGGTCGCCCGTCTTCGTCACCGGCGCCGAGTTGATCGGCGGATCGGAAAAGACCCGCGCCGAGATGAGCGTGTTGGGCCGGCGGTAGATTTCCGCCGTGGGGCCGAATTGCGTCACGCGGCCGTCCTGCATCAGGGCCGTCCGCCCGCCGAGCATGAGCGCCTCGGCCGGTTCCGACGTCGCATAGACGACCACGGCGCCGCGGCCGGCGAAAAGTTCCGGCAACTGGTCGCGCAGCTCCTCGCGCAGCTTGTAGTCGAGGTTGGCGAGCGGTTCGTCGAGGAAGACGGCCGTCGATTCCTTGGCAATGGCGCGTGCGAGCGCGGTTCTCTGCTGCTGGCCGCCCGAGAGCTCGTGCGGCCGGCGGTGGAGCATCGGACGAAGCTGCAGCACGTCCGCCGCGGCCTCCACCCGCCCCTGAATCTCCGACTTCGCAAGCCCCGCGACCCTGAGGGGCGAAGCGATGTTGTCGAAAACCGTCATGTGCGGATAATTCACGAAGAACTGGTGGACGAGGCTGATGTTGCGCTTCTGGGGCGAGACGCCGGTCACGTCCTGCCCGTCCATCAGTATCGTCCCCGAGGCCACCCGATCCAACCCGGCCATCAGCTTGATGAGAGAGGTCTTGCCCGACCCGGTCTCGCCCAGAAGGACGTTGAACCGCCCCGGTTCCAGGATCAGCGAGGTTTCCTTGACATGGGTGATCTGCCCGACCCGCTTGCTGATGGCCCTGAGTTCGAGCGCCATCGTGGCCTCCCCCGGTTTCGTTTGACTCTGCCGCCCTCTTCCGGGGCGCGCTCCGCGATCCGCCGGGGCCCGAAGGCCCCGGCAGGTAGGCTTTGGCCTCAGTTGGCCTCGGTCCAGCGCTTGATCAGCTCGTCATAGGCGATGGTCTCGCCCTGCGGCTTCTCGTTGTCGAGCTTGGCCTTCGGGCCATCCGCTTTGCCAAGCCATTCGCCGGGATCCTTCGGCTCGTTCAGGCGCGGCCCGCAGCCGCCATAGACGCCGGAGGCTTCGTCGGCCTGCTGCATCCGGGCCATGGTGATGTCCATCTCCTCGGCCAGGCGATCCATCGCTTCCTGCGGCGTGAAGGCGCCCGAGTTCACGTCACCGATCTGCTGCCACCAGATCTGGGCGAGCTTCGGATAGTCGGGCACGTTGATGCCCGTGGGCGACCAGCGCACCCGGTCGGGCGAGCGGTAGAATTCCACCAGACCGCCCAGCTTCGGAGCGCGTTCCGTGAAGCTTTCATGTCGCACGGTAGAATCGCGGATGAAGGTCAGGCCGACGTGGGACTTCTTCACGTCCACCGTCTTCGAAACGGCGAACTGGGCGTAGAGCCAGGCTGCCTTGGCGCGGTCTTCCGGCGTCGATTTCAGGATCGTCCACGACCCCACGTCCTGGTAACCGACCTTCTGGCCTTCCTGCCAGTAGGGGCCGTGCGGCGAGGGAGCCATCCGCCACAACGGGTTGCCTTCGTCGTCAACCGTGTTGTTGCCTTCGGACTTCGGCTTCACCATGTCGGCGGTGAAGGCGGTGTACCAGAATATCTGCTGGGCGACGTTGCCCTGGCTCAGTGCCGGCAGCGACTGGTAGAAGTCGTAGGAGGCCGCGCCCGGGGGTGCGTACTTCCTCAGCCACTCGTCCCACTTGGCGATGGCATAGACCGCCGCCGGGCCGTTCGCCTCGCCGCCGCGGCTCACGCTCGCGCCGGCAGGGTTGCACGAGCCCGCCTCCATCCGGATGCCCCATTCGTCGATGGGGATGCCGTTCGGCTCGCCTTGCGTGCCCGCACCGGCCATGGAGAGCCAGGCGTCGGTCATCCGCCAGCCGAGGTCTGGCGCCCGCTTGCCGTAGTCCATGTGGCCGTAGATCTGGACGCCGTCGACTTCCTTCACGTCGTTGGTGAAGAATTCGGCGATGTCCTCGTAGGCCGACCAGTTCACCGGCACGCCGAGGTCATAACCGTACTTGGCCTTGAAGGCGTCCTTCAGGTCCTGGCGGTCGAACCAGTCCTTGCGGAACCAGTAGAGGTTGGCGAACTGCTGGTCGGGAAGCTGATAGAGCTTGCCGTCCGGGCCGGTGGTGAACTTCGTCCCCATGAAGTCGGCGAGGTCGAGGCCGGGGTTTGTCACGTCGGCCCAGGGCCCAGCCATCTGGTCGGTGAGGTTGTAGGTCTGCTGGAGACGCGCGTGGGTGCCGATGAGGTCCGAGTCGTTGACGTAACCGTCATAGAGGTTGCGGTTCGTCTGCATCTGGGTCTGGACGGCCTGCACCACCTCGCCCTCGCCGAGGATCTGGTGGTTCACCTTGATGCCGGTGATTTCCTCGAAGGCCTTGGTCAGCACTTCCGATTCGTAGGAATGCGTCGGAATGCCTTCCGACAGCACGTTGATTTCCATGCCCGCGAAGGGCTTGGCCGCGTCGATGAACCACTTCATTTCGGCCATCTGCTCGTCCTTGGACAGAGCCGAGGGCTGGAATTCGTTGTCGATCCACTTTTGCGCGGCCGCCTCGTCGGCCAAGGCCGATCCGGCCCCCGCAATGACCGCAGACACGGCCACCGCGGAGAGAAGATACTTCCGCATCCTGTCTCCTCCCTGAGATATGAGTGCCAGTCTTTCGGCTGGCTGCGCGATAATCCGCCCAGATGTTAGCGTTTGTCAAACTAAAACTTTAGTAGAAGAAGATGCGCCGCGTCATCTTCCAACATGCTGATCTGAATATGTTTTCAGTTCCCCGAAACGCGATGTGCGGGGTGCGGGTGCACCCCGGCAGGGTTCTCATCGCCCCGCTGCGTCCGGCCCCACCGGGGCCGGAGTGCGGGTCCCGCCTTCCCGCCTGCCTACATTCCGAGCAGGTTAGGTAGTATCAGCGTGATCGCGGGAACATAGCTCACGAGCATCAGGAATATGAGCGCGGTGAGGAGCCAGGGCCCGGTGGCCCGGGTCACCTCGGTCAGCCCCAGCCGCGAGATGGACGAGGCGACATAGAGATTCAGCCCCACCGGCGGCGTGCAGAGGCCGATCTCCATGTTCACCACCAGCATGATCCCGAAATGGACCGGATCGACCCCGAGCGCCATGGCGACCGGGTAGAGGATCGGCGCCATGATGAGGACGATGGCCGACGGCTCCATCACCATGCCGATGAAGAGCAGAAGCACGTTCACCACCAGGAGGAAGCCGATCTTGCCAAGCCCGAGGCTGACGATCCATTCCGAGAGCGCCTGGGGGATCTGCTCGGAGGTCAGGATGAAGGCGAACATCACGGCATTGGTGATGATGTAGAGCAGCATCGCCGACATCGCCGCCGAATTGAGGAGAACCTTCGGGACCTCCTTCAGCGTGATGTCCTTGTAGACCCAGACCGCAATGACGAAGGCATAGACTGCGCTGACGGCGGCGGCTTCGGTCGGGGTGAAGATGCCGCCGTAGATGCCGCCCATGATGATGACGATCAGCAAAAGCCCCCAGACGCTTTCCCGAAACGCCAGCCAGCGATCGCGGAAGGGCGCACGGGGCATCCGGGGGTAGTCGTTCTTCCAGGCGCGCCAGGTCGTGGTGACGCCCAGCATGGTGGCCAGGATGAGCCCAGGCACCACGCCGGCGATGAAGAGATCGCCGATCGAGGCCGACATCACGGGCTGGCCGTCCGGCCCGGTCACGACCATTCCGCTGGTTGCGACCGAATACATGACCATCACGATCGAGGGCGGAATCAGGATGCCCAGCCCGCCGGCGGTTGCCACGGTGCCGACGCCGAACTGCGGCGGATAGCCCTGCTTGACCATGGCCGGGACCAGGATGGAGCCCACGGCCATGACGGTGGCGGGCGAGGAGCCCGAAATCGCGGCGAAGAGCGCACAGGCCAGCACCGCCGCCAGACCCATGCCGCCATACCAGTGCCCGACCATCGACGAGGCGAAGCGGATCATCCGCCGCGCAACGCCGCCGTGCGTCAGGAAATTCCCCGCCAGGATGAAGAACGGGATCGCCATGATCTCGAACTTCTCGATGCCGGTGAAGAGCTTCAGCGCGATGGCATCCATTGGCACGTCGGAGAAGCCGACGAGAAAGGTGAAGACCGTGAGCCCCAGCGCGATCGACACCGGCATCCCGGTGATCAAGAGAAGCGCGAGGATCAGGAAGATGATGATCGCGGTCATGCGTGGCCCCCCTCGGCGATATCCTTGGCTTCCTCGTCAAGCCCCTCGACGGCGCTGTGGTCGTGGTGCGCGACTTCACCCGTGGTGATGTAGCGGTAGAGCGCCTGGATGAAGCGGAAGCACATCAGCGCCGAGCCGAGCGGCACGGCGAGATAGACGATCCACGACGGCAGTTCGAGATCGGGCGTGGTCTGTCCGCCGGCGCGCACATGCCAGACGAAGTCGGTCCCGATCCAGGCGACGATCGCGGTGAAGATGACGCCGCCCGACATCGCGATGATGGTGATGAGCCGGCGGGAGTTCCCCTCCAGGCGTTCG
>WBZL01000386.1_pt1 | contig 49451 bp, 42 predicted proteins | sample 5204291 | NCBI WGS metagenome assembly WBZL01 (sample SAMN12344345, study PRJNA552823) | activated sludge metagenome | biome: Activated sludge suspended growth; feature: Nitrification reactor; material: Wastewater; isolation source: activated sludge from nitrification reactor of wastewater... | reverse complement strand
CGGGATCGCGCTGCCGAGCACGGCGCCGACGACGACGCTCACGAGGTGCACCAGCGCGGTGGCCGCGGTGATCGACGCGAGGATCACGGTGGCGCGGTAGCGCGCCGCGAGCGTCATCGCCATCAGCTGGCTCTTGTCGCCGAGTTCGGCGGCGAAGATCAGGCCGAAACTGAGGAGCAAGGCGTTCATGGGGTTCTCCGAACGTGGGGCCCGGACGAGTGCGGGAACGCCTCGACCGGGCATCGAATGATGCCTGGCCGAAGGTCTTGCTCACCCGCCGATGGCGGGCCCGGGGACCGGGGCTCATCACCCAGCATGTCGATCGCCCGGCGCCGAGCTACTCCCCTTCGCCGTCGGGCACCCTAGCGCGACCCCTCGCCACGGTCCGAGCCGAGTCTTCGGACGCGTTTGGGCGCCGCGGCCCGGCGCCTGTCACGGGGGACCTTCGCCTCTGGGCGCGTCACGGGCAATGATGGAGAACGAACACGGAAGGTGCTGGCCGCTCGGCCGGCGGAGCACATGGAGTGAGCTATGGGCAACCCGACAGCGGACAAGCGCGGTGACGAGATCATCCAGAAGGTCGTCGACACGATCGACGAGAGCGAAAAGGCCGTGCTCGACGCGGTACGGCGTTTCGTGGAAGCGCTCGATGACGCGTTGCCCGGCGGAGGCTCGGCACCGGGGACGCGACGCGGTGATGTGGTCGACAAGGCGCTCGACATGATCGAGCAGGTGCTGGGCGCGTCGACCGATCTTGCGCACCGCTTGGTCGACGCCGTTCGCCAGGCGCTGCCGGAGACCGACGACGACGGTGCGGCGACTCCCGCCGCGACCCCCGCCCCGAAGGCACCGGCTGCGAAGAAGGCGCCGGCTGCGAAGAAGGCGCCGGCTGCGAAGAAGGCGCCGGCCGCGAAGAAGGCTCCGGCGAAGAAGGCTCCGGCCAAGAAGGCGCCGGCCGCGAAGAAGGCTCCGGCGAAGAAGGCGCCGGCCAAGGAGGCCTGAGAACGGCGGCATCCGCCGGTGCCGTCCGCCGGTCAGCGCTGATCGTGCGTAGCGCCTCGGCGAACGACCACGTCGCATTGCTGGTCGGTCTGGGGTGCTCGGCGGTCGGACTTTCGGGTGTCGGCGCGGAGCTGCTCGATCCTCGCGAGGGCGGCGGGTCCGCTGAGCCCGCCGTCGACGAGGAGGCAACCCACGACGGTGCCCGTGCGGCCGATCCCACCCCAACAGTGCACGTAGACCGCGCTGCTCGACGCGGCGGCCCGAATCCGGTGGAGGATCGGGTCGTAGTCACGGTCGGGCAGCACGCCCATGTCGGGGATGGGCGCGGCGATGCGTTCCACGGTCAGGCCGCGCATCCGGGCGGCGCGATCGAGCATCGGCGCGTACGGCGTCAGCCGGTCCTCGGGCGTTGTCAGATCCACGATCGTTCGCACGCCCGCGTCGAGCAGAAGGTCGACCTTGCCGGCGATCTTGGCGGCATCGGGGTCGCCGGGGTACTCGCCCGCAAGGACTCGGCCCGGCTCGACCCACCACGCGTGCAGCGTGGGGTCGGCGACCCATCGTGGCGTGAGCGGTGCGGAGGTGCCGGCCTCGGCATCGCCGGCGCTGGTACCGACCGAGTGCGCTCGCGTTGCCAGGGCCGTCGCGAGCGAGACGATCCGGTCGTGCATCGCGAGCTTCGAGCGCCACGCCGCGGGGATCGCTGAAGCGCCCCATCGCGCCCCGGCGAGTTGCCCGGCGATCGCCGCGGTCGTGTCGGCGTCGTCGCCCAGGTTCGCGGCCCGGAGCACCGCGTCGCGGAAGTCGTTCGCTCCGCCGACCGCCCACAGCGCAGCCTCGAGCGATGCGACGCAGTATCCCGACCCTCGGATTGCGGGCGGCTGCGACGCTCGCCACGAGCCGGCAGCGACCCGGTCGACCTCGGGATGCAACGCTGCGTGACGCTCGCCTCGAACGGGATCGGTCGCGGTGGCGAAGTCGCGTCCCGCAATCAGCTCGGCGAGCATGCGTCCGAGGACGCGGCAGCAGTCGACCGGTCGGCGTGCGGTATGGGTGGTGCGGCTCGATTCCGCCGATCGGTCGGCCGCCAGGTCGGCGTCGGCGTGCCATCGGATCGCCACGGGAGCGAGCCGCATGATCGAACCGTTCGCGGCGGCGTCCTCGTCGACGTGGGGGTCGACCGGTTCGCCGGTCCGTTCGAATCGGTCGATCTGCGCCGCGGTCGTCGTGCCGATGTCGAAGCACCGTCCCGTCGACGACAGGTATCCGTCGCGCCGCCAGGCGGCGTACCGCCGCATGTGGTCGTGCAGGTCCATGCCGCCACGGTCGAGGAGCGACTCGGCGAGGCACAGCGCCATCGAGGTGTCGTCGGTCCAGGCGCCGGCGGCCAGGCGGAAGGGCCCGCCGCCGACCATGTCGTCGATGGGTGTGAATGTTCCGGGGCGCTCGAACTCGAGCGTCGTGCCGACCGCGTCGCCGGTGGCGAGGCCGAGCAACGCTCCGACGGCGCGGTCGAGGCGGGCGCTCGCTTCGTGGGCGCTCGGTGCGGCGCTCATCGCACGCCTCCGCGCAACAGCGGCGGTTCCACGAGCAGCGCGCCGCCGTGGCGGTACAGCTGCGCGGGGCGGCCTGCCCCGCCAGCCGCTGCGGCGATGCGTCCCGTCGGCTCGACGAAGCCGGCGCTCCCGGTCACCTTGCGGGCGAAGTTGGACGGGTGCAGCGGGTGGCCCCAGACGCCTTCGTATACCCCGCGCAGCTCCGCGAGCGTGAACTCGGGAGCGACGAAGCGGGTCGCCAGGGTCGTGTATTCCAGCTTCGATCGAGCGCGTTCGATGCCGTCGGCCAGGAGCGTGGTGTGGTCGAAGGCGAGGGCACTCGGCCGGGGGAGCGCGTCGATCGGCCACCAGCGGGCGTCGTTGGCATCGCTGCCGGCGATCGCCTCGGGGAGGTCGGCGAGGATTCCGAGGTAGGCGACCGACACCACGCGCATGCGCGGGTCGCGGCGCGGCGCGCCATAGGTGCCGAGCTGTTCGAGGTGTGCGACCTCCACCGCGACGCCGGTCTCCTCGGCGAGCTCACGCGTTGCCGCGTCCGCCAGGTCCTCGTCGATGCCGACGAACCCGCCGGGCAGCGCCCAACGGCCGCGGTACGGCGCCTGGCCCCGCCGCACGAGGAGCACGTGTGCGGCGTCGTCGCGCAGGGTGAGCACGACAAGGTCGACCGTCAGCGCGAAGGGCGGGTAGTCCTCCGGCCGGTATGCGTCCGTCCCATCGGTTGACACCCCGTGCGATCGACCGCGGGTCATGGTGCCTCCCGGACGATCTGCGCGCCGCGGTCCGCGAGCGCCGAGAACGCGGCGTCGGCGCCCTCGTCGGAGATGGCGGGACACAGGGCGGCGAGGACACGCACACCGAAGCCGGCGAGCAGCGCGTCGCTCGCGGTCGCGGCGACGCAGAAGTCGGCGGCGATACCCACGATGTCGACATCGCCGACGCCGAGTTCCGCGAGCACGGCCGTCAGCGGTCTTCCCGTCGCCGGGTCGGTGCCCTCGAATCCGCTGTATGCGGCCGTCGTGGCGCCCTTGTGGACCTCGGCGTCGAAGTCGATCGTGAGTTCCGGCGCGAACTCGAATCCTGCTGTGCCGACGACGCAGTGCTGCGGCCAGGTCGTCTCGTAGTCGGGTGCCGATCCGTCGGGCGCGAAGTGACCGGCGGGGTCGATGTGTGCGTCGCGGGTGGCGATCACCGCGTCGTAGCGGCGTCGGTCGAGGGCCGAGATGCGGCGTGCGGCATCGCGCCCGCCGGCCACGGCGAGCGATCCGCCTTCGCAGAAGTCCTGTTGCACATCGACAACGATCAACGCCCGGCGGCGAGGGATCGCCCCCGCGGCGCGAGCGCGGTCGTCCTCGATCGTGGAGTGCCAGATGCGTTCGCCGCGCTCGATCAGCCCGACCTGCAGGGCCTCGGCGCCGGGCGGCGGAGCCTCGTCGGCCTGAAGCACCACTTCGGCGCGCCGGCCGTCGTCGGCGGTCACGCGCCACGCGGCCTTCTTGCCGCCGACCGACGCCTTGCCGGCGGAGCGTTTGGCGACGGGGCGCAACGGGCCCGTCGAGGAGGTCGCGACCGCGACGAGCTTGAAGACGAAGCCGACCGTTGGCGCGCCGCTGCCGGTCACCAGGCGGGTGCCGACCCCGTAGGCGTCGATGGGGAGGGCTCGCAGCCGGGCGATCCGCGTCTCGTCGAGGTCGCCGGTCAGCACGATCCTGGTGTCGGTCGCGCCGAGTTCGTCGAGCAGCCGGCGTGCGGCGGGTACCTCGGTCGCCGGGTCGCCCGAGTCGATGCGGATCGCTCCCGGCCCCGTTGCGTTGCGCGCCCGGGCGGCCTCGACGGCGTGGCGTATGCCCGCGGCGATCTCGAACGTGTCGACCAGCAACGTCGTGTCGGTGCCGAACGCGTCGATCTGTGCGTCGAAGGCGTCGCGCTCGGTGTCGTGTGCGAGGGTCCAGGCGTGCGCCGCGGTGCCGACGGTGGGGATGCCGGCGGACATCCCGGCGGCCAGGTTGGACGTGGCGTCGAAGCCGGCGATGAACGCGGCGGTCGCAGCGGCGATTGCCGCGTTCGGATCGGTGCGTCGTGTGCCCATGTCGAGGAGGCGCCGATCTCCCGCTGCGAGCCGCATGAGCGCGGCGGCCGATGCGATGGCCGCGTCGTGGTTGAGAATCGACAGCACGATGGTCTCGAGCACCACGCATTCGGCGAAGGTGCCCTCGACGGTCAGTACGGGGCTGTTCGCTACGAACACCTCGCCGTCGGGGTAGCCGCGCACGCTGCCCGTGAAGCGGTAGCGCTCGAGCCACTCGGCCATGGGGTTCGACACCACGCCGGTGGCGCGGAGCCACGCGACATCGTCGGCGTCGAACGAGAACGCTTGGATCGCCTCGATGACGCGCCGAACGCCCGCCATGAGCCCGAAGGTCCGGCCCGGGGGGAGCGACCGTGTGAATACCTCGAAGACGCATGGGCGCTCGGCCGTGCCGTCTGCGAGCGCGGCTTCGACCATCGTCAGCTCGTAGCGGTCGGTCAGCAGCCCGGTGCGCTTCGGGAGCGACACGGCCGGCCCACCCGGTGCGGGGTCGGGGTACCTTATTCTGCTCATAGTGAGTAGTATGAAGGGCGTGGGGTGAACGGTCAATCGATTTGGATCACGGTCGCGACGGCTGGTGTAAACACTGTTCATCCGGCTGCCGTCCCCGACGCGACGCGCTCGGGCTCAGCGGGCCGCCGGTCGAGCCGAGGGGGGCCACGATGCCGATTCCCGAAACCCTGACGACCGCGTCGCACGGCGATCTCGATCTGCGGCTGGCGCACGGCGCCTGGCCAGCAGATCTTGCGGGCGACGTGCTGTTTTCGGCTCCGATGATCAGCGGCGGTTCGCCCTCCGCGATCTTCGATCTCGGCTGCATCATCCGGCTCTCGTTGACCGCCGGAACCCACGGGGCGGCGCCCGATTGATTCGCCTGGCGAACGCGAGCCATCGAGTCGCCCAGCAAGCGGATTCACGACCGCGCGCCCGACGCCTTCGTTGCGACGACGGTCGGCCATCGCTCGTCGTTCGGCCCGCTCAACGCAGCCAACACCGCACCCCTTCGGTGGGGCGACCGCCTCTTCGTGACGTGGGACGCGGGCAGGCCGGTCGAGCTGCACCCCGGCACGCTCGACTTCGTCGCCGAGGTCGGCAGCATCGACTCGTGGGGCCCGTCGATGATGGGCGACACCGTCCTCCCGACGATCCTCACGTCGGCGCACCCGGTCACCGACCGTGCGCGCGGCGGCATGTGGACGACCAAGCTCGATCCGGTGCTCGAGCCGACCTTCGCCATGGCGCCGTCGGTCGTGTTCTGGCGGCCGGACCGCACCGACGTTTCGGTCTGGCCGATCGAGGGCATCGCGTTCAACGGATCCACGCACACCGTCAGCCACACGCGCGACTGGGTGATCCTGTGCGACTCCGGCAACTTCCGCGCCGACCTCGGCGAGATGATGGGCGGCGAGCGCACGGTCACCGTCGACGCCGATGCCCCGGTGTGGCTGCTCCGCAAGGACCAGGTGCTCTCGACGCCGCCGGGCACGCCGGTGCGGCCCGTCTGCCTCCGTGTCGCACCGCCGAACGGCCACTTCTACGCCCGTTACGACGATGCCGATGGCATCTCGATGGTGTGGGAGGGCATGGACCTTCTCGATCTGGGTCTTGCCCACCGCGCCGGCGACGCGGACCTGCTCGGGCGGCCGATGCCCCCGACTGCGATCGGCCTCTACAACATGGCGATGGCGCGGTCGACGCTGAACGAGATCGTGATCGATCCCAACCGTGGTGTCGTCGCCGATCAGGTGCGTCACAGCGACGACTGGACCTTCAACCTGCAGCTCTCGGCGATGGACTGGAGCCCCGCAGGCCAGGCGGCGCCGACCGCCCACCACGTGACCTACCAGGGGTGCCGACCGGGCAACGTGTCGGAACGCGCCGCGCAGCTGTACCGCGGGCGGATCGAGCGGTCGCAGTTGACCGAGGAGACCCCGGCCTCGTTGGCCACGTTCCGGCGCGGCGGGCTCGAGGTGATCTCGCGGTGGGAGTATGGCGACCTGGGCGACCTGCCGACCTCGCCTACGTTCGTGCCGCGCTCGGGTTCCGCCGCCGGCGGCGATCCGGGCGGGCACGACGGGTACGTCGTGCAACCGGTGGTCAACGACGGCGGCTTCCGCGTCGAACTGTTCGATGCGGCGCGGGTCGGTGCCGGGCCGATCGCGACGCTGCGAGCAGCGGCGAACGAGTGCGTGCCGCTGATGCTCCATTCGGCGTGGATGCCTACCACGACCGAGCTCGTGGACGCACCGCGGCTCAGCTTCGCCGACGATGTGACCGACGCTCGGCTCGCCGGGCTCGACCGCCCGGAGCGCCGCGTCGTCGCGAGCGTGGCGGAGGAGCTCGGCTAGCGATCGAGGTAGCCGGCGGCGAGCTCGTCTCGGCGAGAGGCCAGATCGGCCGCGGCGCCCTCGATCGTCACCTCACCGCGACGCAGCAGGCACCCGCGATCCGCGATGTCGAGGACCGCGTCGACATGCTGTTCCACGATCAGCATCGCCGTGCCGGTGGTCGCCGCGATGTCGCGCAGCACCTCCAGGAGGTGCCGCACGACCAGCGGTGCGAGGCCCAGGCTCATCTCGTCGACCAGGAGCACCCGCGGCGACCGGACGAGGGCCTGGGCGAGCGCCAGCATCTGTTGCTCACCGCCCGACAGCAGGCCGGCACGGCGATCGTGCAGCGCCTGGAGCTGGGGGAACCAGTGGGTGATCCGGTCGCCATCGATCGGGTCGCCAAACACTCGGTCGCCGTCGCTTCGGTCGCGGCGCCCCGCGGCGCCCCTTCGACCCGGGCGGGCGAGCCGCAGATGCTCGGCCACCGTCAACTCCCGGAACAACCCGCGATCCTCGGGCACGAGCCCGAGGCCCCGGCGCGCGAGCGCAGCTGCGGTCGCGTCGCCCCGGCGGTACCGAACGGGCGTGCCCAGCACGGCGACGGACCCTGCGGTGGGCGCCATCAGGCCCGCGACGGTCGACATCACGGTCGTCTTGCCCGCGCCGTTGGCGCCGACCAGCGCCATGATCTCGCCGGCCATGACGGTGAACGACACGCCGTGGAGCACCTCCACCCCGTCGTACCCGGCGCGCACGTCGCGCAGGGTCAACGCCGGTTCGTCGCCGGAATATCGAGCGTCCTCGGCAGCGGTCGTCGAGGCGGGGCCCCCGACGCGGTCGCTCATCGTTGCCGACCCAGGTACGCGTCGAGCACGGCGGGGTCCGCTCGGATGGTCTCGGGCGCGCCGCTCGCGATGACGCGCCCGACATCGAGCACCTCGACGCGATCACGCACCTTGAGCACGAGCGACATGTCGTGATCGACGAGCAGCAGGCCCAGGCCGTCGTCGCGCAGGTGCGCCAGAAGCGTGGCCAGCTCCGCGGTTTCGGTCGGGTCAAGGCCGGCGGCCGGCTCGTCGAGCAGCACCACCTGCGGTGAGCCGACGAGCGCCCGGCCGAAAGCGACACGGTGTCGGTGGCCGTTCGAGAGTTCGGCGGGAAGGCGATGAGCCTCGGGGGCGAGCCCGAGCAGGTCGAGGGTGGCACCCACCCGGGACGCATCGGACGCCGCCACGAGCAGGTTGTCGTACACGTCGAGATCGTCGAAGAGTTCGAGCGATTGAAACGTGCGGGCCAGGCCGCGTCGCGATCGGTGGTGGGGGCTTGTCCTCGTGATGTCGTCGCCCTGCAGGCGAACGGTGCCCGTCGCCGGGGCAACGAACCCGCTGAGCGTGTCGATCAGCGTGGTCTTGCCGGCCCCGTTCGGGCCGATCAGCCCGACGATCTCGCCGCCGTGCACCGACAGCGCGACCCGGTCCAGCGCGAGCACCCCGCCGTGGCGCACCGACAGGTCGTCGACCTCGAGCACGGCCGTCATGCGAGCGCCTCCGGCTCGGCAGCGGTGTGTGCGGTGCGTGAAGTGCGTGGAGAGCGCAACCGGTGCCACGCCGACCGGCCGAGCCCCGTGAGCCCCGCCGGGGCGAATACGGCTGCGGCGATCAGCGCTATGCCGCTCACCGCCATGGAGGTTCGCTCGCCTTCGGCGCCGCCGAGCACGGTGAGCAGTCCGGCCGGGGCGATGATGCCGGCAAGCACGGCGCCCGAGATGCTCGACACGCCGGCGAGGTACGTGAGCGCGACGGTCGCCAGGGCACCTGCGACCATGAACGAGGTGGGCGAGAGCCGCGTGACCGAGTAGGCGGTGAGCACCCCGGCCAGTCCGGCCAGCGCGGATGACACGGCGACGGCACCGAGCTTCGCCGCCGTCACGTTGATGCCGGCCGCTGCGGCGGCGCGCTCGTTCGACCGGACGGCGAGCCACCGCAGCCCCACGCGGCTCCGTCGCAGCGACGCGACCGACACGGCGGCGATCACGGTGAGGGCCAGGCACAGGGCGACGAACTGCGGGCGGAAGTTGTCGGCGCCGGTCGCGTCGACGCCAAGGTTCCAGCCGAGCAGTTCGAGCCGCGGCGTCGCCGAGCCGGCGGCACCGCCCGACATCGCCGGGCTCGCGAGCACGATCTGCTCGAGCGCGACCGCTATCGCCAGGGTCGCGACAGCGAGCGTCATGCCGCGCACCCGAGTCGCGGGCCACATGAGCGCGACGCCGACGGCGGTTGCCACCGCGACGGCCAGCACGAGGACCACCAGGAAGGGAACCCCCGCGGTGCCGAGCCGAACGGCGCTGAACCCCGCGACGCCGGCGAGCGCGGTGGGGGCGAGGCTGATCTGGCCCGAGAACCCGGTCGCGACCACAACGCTCAGCGACAGGACGATCGCGATCAGGGACACGATCAGGCCGTGACGCAGCGACGCATCGGCCACCGAGAGGGTCGCGGCAACCGTAGCGATCGCAGCGACGGCCCAGAGCGGCACGAACCGTGGGGTCGGCGAGGCCGGAAGCCGATGCGCCACGATCGCCGCCCGGTCCGGTAGGGCGTCCCCGCGCACGGTCAGGATTGCGATGATCGCCACGAGGGGAACCGCCTGCTGAACTCCTGTCGTGGGCAGCCAGTGGGGGAGCGAGCCACTGCCGGCGCGGGTTGTCCAGCCGAGGATTGCCGACTGGGTCATGCCGATCGCGAGGCCGGCTGCGGTTGTGACAGCGAACGACGAGAGCCGCCCCGCCAACGCCGCGGCGACCGCGGGAACCACCAGCAGCGGAGTGAGCGATGCATCCAGCCCATTGATCGGTTCGATCACGATGACCGCCAGCCCGGCGAGCACCGAGGCGACCATCCAGTTGACGACCCCAAGGCGGTCGGGCGACAGCCCGATCAGCACGGCGCCCCGCTCGTTGTCCGCCGCAGCGCGGGTGGCCAGACCGAAGCGGGTGCGCGTGAACACCAGGGCGAGCGCAGCGGTGACGACGACCGCGAACGCGGCGAGCAGCAGGCGGTTCTCGCTGACGGTCGTGGCGCCGATTCGAATGGGCGCCGTGGGGAGCACCGGTCTGCGGCGAACCGCGCCGGCGCCGCCGATCGGGAACCGAAGCCGCACGACCTCCTGCAGATACAGCATGAGTCCGAGCGACGCCACCACCCGAGCGAGCGGCGGCTGATGGCGCAGCGGCCGAACGACGAGCACATAGACGAGCGCGCCGAGCGCCGCTGCCAGCACGATTGCAACGACGAGCGCGGTCGCGAGGGTGGGGCGCGGCACGAGGTGCACGCGAGCGGGCAGGCCCAGCACGGGCGTCACCAGATCGCCCGTCTCACGAAACTCGAAGTAGGCGAAGGCGATGTAGGTGCCGATGGCCGCGTGGGCGAAGTTCACCACCCCGGAGGTTCGGTAGGTGAGCACAAGGCCCAGCGCGAGCGACGCGATCACCGCGCCGCCGCCCAGGCCCGACAGGAGCGACTCGAACGTGGCGCTCATCGCGTCGGAAACACCTCAGCCTGCGTAGACGCCGCCGACATCGATCCACTCGTCACTCGCGTCGAGCAGCCCCTTGTGCATGGTGACCAGCACCTGCTGCGGCGCACACATTGCGGGCAGCCCACCGAACTGCTTGCGGTCGCACGTGGAGGGATGGCCGTTGAAGTTCGGCGTGTCGACCTGTGCGGCAAGCTTCGTCGCGATTGCGGAGGGCGACACGTCGCCGTCGAGCTCGACGAGCACCCGGTACAGGTTCATGGTGGAGCGGAAGGTGACGGTGCCGGCGCTGATCGGGTCGAGCATGTCGGCCCCGTATTCGGCGATCACCTCGTCGTAGAGGGACTGGTCGGGAGCGGGCTTCGCTCGGTCGAGGGTGCCTTCGACGTTGAAGATCACGCCCTCGGTCTTGTCGATCCCCGCCGCCTCGGTGATCGCCGGAACGGCGCAGGCGCCCGTGAAGTAGCGCGTCCAACCGCTGGGTTCGATCGGCCGGTTTCGAGGCCGAACGCGCTGCGGGGCGAGCGCTTTTCGGCGGCCTGAGCGAGTTCGCGATGCCGCCCGACGACAGCTTCGCCCGGGTCGGTCCGATCAAGAACACGGCGAACACCCACATCGTCTCGCACGCGGGTCACCTGCTGGCCTTGATGGAGGGTCTCGGTCCGATCGAAGTGGCCGACGACCTCACCACGATCGGCCCGTTCGACTTCGACGGACGGCTGGCGGGGTCCATGACGGCGCATCCCAAGACCGATCCGGTGACCGGCGAGATGGTGTTCTTCGGGTACTCGCCGGTCGCCCCGTACCTTCGGGTGCACAGCTGCGATCGATCGGGCGAGCTCACGTGGTCGACCGTTGTCGAGTTGCCCGGCCCGGTGATGATGCACGACTTCGTCGTCACCGAGTCCCGGGTCGTCATCTTCGACCTCCCCGCCGTGTTCGACCTGCACACCCTGCTTCGTGGCGAAACGGCGATCTTCTGGGATCCTGCCCGCGGCGCGCGCGTCGGTGTGCTCGACCGTGGTGCCCCCGGGTCGTCGGTGCGATGGATCGACGTCGATCCGTTCTGGGTGTTCCACTTCTTCAACGCCCACGACGAGCCCGACGGATCGATCGCCGTGACCGGATGTCGGGCCGAGCGGCTCAACACGACGTTCGACGGATCCGAGCTGACCGACGGGTATCGGCCGAGCGTGTGGCGCTGGACGATCGGCGCCGAGGCCACGTCGTTCGGGGCGACGCAACTCGACGACGCGCCGACCGACTTCCCACGGATCGACGAGCGGCGGACCGGGCTCGACAACCGGATCGGCTACTCGGGCCACGCCGCCCGCTGGTCGGGCGACGAGGTCGTCTTCGACGGCGTGACGCGGTACGACCTGCGAACCGGGTCGTCGGAGTACCGTCGATTCGGCGCCAACGTCACGTGCGGCGAAACGGTGTTTGCGCCCGACCCCGACGATCCCGCCGAGGGATCCGGGTGGCTGTTGAACTTCGTGCACGACCACGATGCCGACGAGAGCATGGTTGCCGTGCTCGACGCGCCGACCCTCGAGCCGGTCGCGGCGGTGCACCTCCCGCGGCGGGTGCCGTTCGGCTTCCACGGGTCCTACGTGGCCGCCAGCGCCTCGTAGGTCGCCAACACGTCGCGTTCGAGAATCGCCCGGACCTCCGGATCGGAGGTCCAGGTGTCGGCGCGCTCGGTCAGCTCGGCGCGAACGTCGACCCGGTCGTCGGGTCGAGTCGTGTTCAGCGAGTCGAGCCACACCGAGTGCAGCGTGAGCGGCACCTCCAGATCGGGCCGCCCGAGGCGAGCGACCGGGCCGGTAGCGAGTCGGTCTGCCCGGAAGACCCAGATCTCGGTGCCGGCGCTGGTGTCGGTGGCCTCGTCGCCGAAGACGACGGTGACGACATAGCCGTCGGACGAGCCGGTGGCCGTTCCCCGGCGTGGCACGAACGTGGGGGTCCAGCCGAGCCGATCGCCTGGGTACCAGTAGGCGTCGACGATGCGTCCGCCGTCGTGGTCGACGCGTACCAGGCTGGTGGGGACTCCCTCCCAGGGCATGGCGCGGTTCGGGACGATTCGATACGGGTGGTCGGCGAAGCCGCGCGCGACCCGCTGGACGGCGAGGTCCGTGGGGAAGCCGGCGTTCGCGTGGAAGACGTCGCCAACCGAGGCCGGCGAGCGCAGCGGGTTGCGTGCCACCAGGCCGCCCGATCCCCAGGTGCGGTCGTCGGCCACGAGCGTTCGGCCGAGCACCTCGCCGGTTCGCGCGCTGATCTCGTAGCGGCCGATCACGCCCAGGTCGTACGACAGCGGCGTGGCCACCCCGATCAGGCCGGGCCGCACGGAGCGACGCGTGGCCGGGTGCACGTCGTCGGGCTGGACCCACTCGGCGAAGTCGCCCGCGCTGTTGTGCGGAACGTGGAGTACCAGTCGGTCGGGGCTCGACTCGTAGTCGGCCATGAAGTGTGCGGCCTCGCGCGGGATCACCGAGCGTCGCGCGACCACGCTCGAGGTCGTCCGGCGGATCGCATCGCGGTCGACGACGAAGAGCGACGAGTCGGGCCGGGGCGTGGTCTGCTGGTGCGCCGCGGCCGAGAAGGGGCTGTCGAAGAGCTTGCCGAATTCGATCGTGCCCGCCCCGTCGAGGATCACCACGTGGTGGCGGGTGATGCAGAGTTGGTGGGCGCTCTGGCTGATCAGGAGGGGTGCGCCGTTCTGGTCGAGCACCGGGACGCGCCGCAAGTTCCCCTCGCCGGTCCACACCAGCAGCTCGAAGTACATCATTCCCGGGATCGGCACGATCGACATCGAAACGCCGTAGAACTCGCCGGTCTCAAGGTCGTAGGGCGGGTGCGCCGACGAGATGATCATCGGGCAGAGGAACCGGTTGAAGGGCAGTTCGGCGATCGCCCGGTAGTCGCTCAGCCGACCCACGGGCGACACGGGGGCGAGCGTTGCAGGGTCGAGTTCCCATGGTCGGCTCGCGTCGCTCGTGGCGATGAGTCGATTGCCGGCCATGGCGACGAGGGCCGTGTTGGTCTGATTCTGCATGCCGAGGGGACCGAGGCGTGTGACGCCCCGCGGATGGAATCGGTAGGGCGTTGCGGCGAACGCTTGCGACATCAGGTAGTCGGTGGTTCGCAGGATGCGGGAGGTGATCATCGGCGAGTCGCCGTCGAAGTCGATTCGCCACACCATGCCGTCGCCCCCGAACCCGGTGTCGTCGGGTCCGAGGGAGATCGACTGGAAGAACACGTGGCCCGCGAGGTCTTCGGGCAGTGCCCCCTCGATCAGCGCGAGGGGTCGGGTCGGCGTGTCGGTGGTGACGCGCCGGGCGAAGGCGTTCGGCACGCGGGCCCACCGGTCGCGTCCGTGGCTCGCGGGTGGGAGCCCGTGGGGGAGCGCACCGCCCGGATCGATCGGCGCCGGGGCACAGCCGCTCGTGCCCCACCCCGCGGCGAGGGCTGCGCTCCCCCCGGCCGCGCCGCGCAGGAACGTTCGACGATCCATGTGTCCCCCCAGAATTGGACGATGAAGTGAACAGTGTATAGCTGTCGTTGTGCTCGGGCCGGTAGAGCACACGCCCGAGATCCCGGGGCCCGGCTTCGGCGCCGACCCCGGGAACGATCGAGTCAGTACGACATCGTCACGGTGCCCGGTTGCAGCTCGGCCGCGTTGAGCTGCGGGTTGGCCATGCGCGCCCCGGAGACCAGCTGATCCGCCGTGACACCCTGATCGGCGGAACAGGTGGGGCAGACCAGGATCTTGACGCCGGACTCGATGAGCGCGGCCAGCTGGGTCTTGATCGGATCGTTGTCGCGCCACTTGAGCGCCTCGGGGAGCGAGGTCGTCGCCAACTCGGGGGCGTTGATGTTGAAGAACATCGTCACCGGCCGACCGAGCGCTCGTTGTCCGCGCGCCATCTGGAACGCCATATTCACCCGGTGAAGATCCTCGCGGCCGGACTGCAGATTGATGTACAGGACGTTGCTGAGCGCCGGAGCCGGCACGGTCGTGGTCGTGGTCGTGCTCGTGCTCGTGGTCGGGCCGACGCCGGGGTCGCACGCCGTGAGGGGAAGGGCTGCTGCGGTGAGCGCGAAGCCGCCAGCGACGAGCGCTACGACGCTCCGGCGAGCACGAGTGGGCCTCTGGTGTGTGTGGGTTGCCATGATCTCTCCTTGTGCGGGCGACTCTCGCCTCCGTATTGGCAGTCGTGCCGAGAGCTCGGAGAGTTCCAACTGGGGATGGGTCATCGGTCACACAGCGAGGGGCCGCCGTGGCCTCGTGGCATGAGCGGGCACCACGGCGAACGCCTGCACCTGCATCGCCTGGCCTTCGGCGGGGACGCGCTACGGGTTGACCTTCGTGATGGTGTCCCCCCGGCGGATCGTGCCGGGGACGACCACCTTGGCGCACACGCCCCGCAGTCGCTCGGCCGTGCCGTCGTTACCGTTGATCCACCGATGCGTCGCTAGGCCGAAACGGCGCGTGAACTTGGCGCAGCCCGTGTGCGGCTTCGCCGTGATCTCGATAACCGCGTCGCCGACTTGCAGTCGCGTGCCCGGGGGCAGATTGGCGGGCGAGAGGTCGAGGTCGACGTAGAGCTGATCGCCTGCCAGCGGCATGCGCTCCTCGCCGCCCGCCACGAGGCGCGCACAGCGCGAGTTCATGATGTTGAGCTGCGCCTCCGGATCGGCCTCGCCGTTCGGCATCGACCGGCTCCCCCTCGCGCTCCAGTTGTCGCCCACGAGACCGACCGCGAGGTCGAGCTGCGCGGTGTCGAGCACGGTCCGTTCGTCGACCTCGGGTCGGGCGACGATCAGGTCGAGCGAACCTGCATCCGCGGGCGAACGCCGCACCTCGGCGAGCCAGGAATCCGCCTCGGCGAGCGCCGCCGGCGTGGTGGGCGCCGTCCAGTAGTTGCGCATCAACTCGGCCGACCACTCGGGCTGGGTCACATCGCCGCGCGGCGCGAACTCGCGCATGTAGGGCTTGATGTCGAGCACGGGTGTGCCGTCGATGGCATCGAGCCCGCGCACCTCGATCTCGCCGCCGGGGCGCACGGACATGAGCTCGCAGACGGTGACCCCGATGCGGTTCGGCCGACCGCTCGCCCGCTGGGCGAGGATTCCGACGCGGGGCCAGTCGGGGTTGCCGCGCGGATGCCGGGCGTCGGTGGTGACCGTCGCCGGGTCGATCCGGTCGAACGCGAACACGACCTCGACATGCGAGAAGGCGCGCAGGCCCAGCGTGGCGTCCGCTCCGAGGGTGGTGAGGTCGAGTCGGATCGTCGAGCTCACCTCGTCCCACCCATCGTCGAGCGGCTCGCGGCGAGCGTTGTGCACGGTCCCGATGGGCGTCATCTCCAGTGCCATCGCCCCAGTTTGCTCGCCACGTCGCTCGAACTGGGCCGATTTGCGTGCGTGGTGCGTCGGTGGATCGGCCCAGTTCGGTGGTGGGGTACGACCTAGCATCGCCGGCCATGACGCGCCTCGGCTATCAGATCCCCAACTTCACCTATCCCGACACCGCGCCCGCCGACATCTTCCCCACGGTCGTCGCACAGGCCAAGGCGGCCGAGGATGCCGGGTTCGACCGGGTGATGGTGATGGATCACTTCTATCAACTGCCCGGTCTGGGCGCCCCAGACGAGCCGATGATCGAGTGCTACTCCCTGCTGGCGGCGCTCGCCCAGCACACCACGTCGGTGCGGCTGTCCGCTCTCGTCACGGGAAACACCTACCGGCATCCCTCGCTGCTGGCGAAGACCATCACCGCTCTTGACCACGTTTCGGGAGGGCGCGCAACCCTGGGGATCGGAGCGGGGTGGTTCGAGTTGGAGCATCTGGCGCTGGGCTTCGAGTTCGGCACGTTCACCGATCGGTTCGCCAAGCTCGAGGAGTCGTTGCAGATCGTGCTGCCGCTGCTGCGCGGTGAGCGGGTGACCTTCGCCGGTAAGCACTACCAGGTGTCGGACGCGGTGAATTCCCCGCCGCCCGTGTCGCAGATCCCGATCATGATCGGTGGGGTCGGCGAGAAGAAGACGCTGCGGATGGTTGCGCAGTACGCGGATGAGTCGAACCTGTCGAGCGGACCGATCGAAGAGATTCCACGCAAGCTCGACGCGCTCGCGGCGCACTGCGAACGTCTCGGCCGCGACCGCTCCGAGATCAAGGTCACCAAGCTGCAGATGGTCGTGGTCGCACCGACGATGGAGGAGGCCGACGCCGACCTGCGCGAGGTCGCTGGGGCCAAGGGGTGGAGCGACGAGGTGGTCGAACTCGCGAAGGCGGTCCTGATCGTCGGTGATCCCGACAGCGTGGGCGAACGGCTCTCGGCCGCGATGGCCACGGGGATCGATGGCCTGACGATCAATGCGCCGGGCAACGGCCACAAGCCCGAGCGCATCGCGCTGCTGGGCAAGGTCGCCGCAGCGGCGGTCGGCGCATGAGCTCGCCGGCTGCCCCGATCCACGCCTTCGGCGACGAACTCGCGTCGCTCGACGCGACCGCGACCGCCGAGGCGGTGCGCTCGGGCGAGCTCAGCCCGATCGAGTCGGTTCGTGCCGCGATCGCCCGCGCCCGGCAGGTGGACCCGACGCTTCGAGCGGTCGCGTGCTGGGACGACGAGCGGGCGCTGGCCCGATCGCATTGGGGCCGCGGCGGCGACTTCGCCGGGGTCGCAACGTTCATCAAGGACATGACCGATGTGGAGGGTCTGCCGACGCGCAACGGCTCGGCGGCATTCGCACACGTCGGTCCGGCGCGGGCGACGGGCGAGATCGCACAGCAGATGTTCGATGCCGGGATGGTGTGCCTGGGCAAGAGCGCGCTCCCCGAGTTCGGGTTCACGCCCTCCACCGAGTTCCCCGACGACGAACCGACCCGCAACCCGTGGAACCCGGACCGCTCGGCCGGTGGCTCGTCGGGCGGCGCGGCGGCGCTCGTTGCCGCCGGCGTCGTAGCGATCGCTCACGGCCAGGACGGCGGGGGATCGATCCGGCTGCCCGCGGCCTGCAACGGGCTGGTCGGGCTGAAGCCGAGCCGAGGGCGCCTCGTGACCGATCCCCACGATCGCCTGCTCCCGGTGCGGCTGGTGACCGACGGGGTGCTCACGCGCACGGTGCGCGACACTGCCAACTACTACGCCATGGCCGAGAGAGTGCACCCCTCGCGGCACCTCCCAGCCCTCGGCGATGTGTCGCACCCGGTCGAGCGACGGCTGCGGATCGGGGTCATGCTCGACTCGCCCGCGCGTGTGACGCTCGACGACGCGACGCGTGCGACGTTCCGTTCGACGGTCGCGTTGCTCGAGGAGCTCGGCCACGAGGTTCGGCCGGTCGAGGCGCCGGTCGACGCGCAGTTCGCCCAGGACTTCATCCACTACTGGGCGATGCTCGCGTTCGCCGTGAAGTTCGGCGGCAAGGTGCTGTTCGACCGTTCATTCGACGCGTCGGCCCTGGCGCCGATCACCGTTGGGCTCGCCGAGCGCTTCCGCTCGAACATCGCCTCGACCCCGGGGGCGATTCGGCGGCTCCAGGCGTCGGCGGCGAAGGTGGCCGAGGCGACCCGCGACCTCGACGTGGTCATGAGCCCGACGCTTGCCCACCTCCCGCCTGAGCTCGGTCACCTGGGCGCGCACCTGCACTTCGACATCGTCTTCCCGCGCGTCGAGCAGTGGGTCGGGTTTACACCGCTGGCCAACGCCACGGGCCAGCCGGCCATCAGCCTTCCGCTCGGGTTCGACGACGCGTCGCACCTGCCAATCGGGATGATGTTCAGCGGCCACATGGGCGAGGATGGGTTGCTCCTTCGCCTCGCGCTCGAGCTCGAGGCCGCTCGACCGTTTCCAACGCTCGCAGCGGTGCCCGCGACGTGAGCCGCACCGCTGTCGTCGTTGAGGTCCCCGCTGCGGAGCGACTGGTCGACGAGTGGGCGGACGTGTCGGGCGTCGCTCGCGATCCCGGTGTTCCCGCGCACGTGACCGTGCTGTATCCGTTCGTACACCCCGCCGAGCTGCCCGACGCGGTCGAGCGCATGCGCCGACTGTGCAGCGAGATGGCCCCCTTCGTCGCGACCCTCACCCACGTGGGCGTTTTCCCAGGCGCGGTGTGGCTCGCCCCGGAACCCGCCGAGTCCTTTCGGGGGCTCACAACCCGCCTCGTCTCGTCCTTCGGCGGGCTGGCCCCGTACGGGGGTGCGTTCCGTCAGATCACGCCGCATCTCACGGTTCTGATGGGTGACCCCGCCGCTCGGCCCGACGTGCTGCGGCGGATGCTCGTTGGACTGGACGCCGAGCTGCCGATCGAGTTCCAGGCGGTCGGGCTCACCGTGTTGGCGCTCAACGACGACCAGGCCTGGGAGCGGTATGCGCGAGTGCCGTTCGGTTCGGCGATCCCACAAGAGGTGATGAGCTGATGCCGACCTTGTTGACCGTCGCCGGTTCGCTGCGGGCGGACTCGTGGAACGCCAAGGTGTTGGCCCAGGCGGCGGCGACCGTGCCCTCGGGCTGGTCGATCGACGCTCTCACGTTGCACGACATACCGCTGTACAACCAGGACTTGGAGGTCGACGGCGCGCCCGCCGGCGTGGCCGAACTGCGCGCTGCGGTGACCGCCGCCGACGCCGTGTTGTGGTCGTCGCCGCAGTACAACCACGGCGTGTCCGGCGTGGTGAAGAACGCGCTCGATTGGCTGTCGCGCCCGGCGTTCGCGGGCGTGCTCGTCGGCAAGCCGACCGCGGTCATCGCCGTCACGCCGAGCGCCCATCAGCCGATGGAGACGCTGGGACAAACCGAGTTCACGCTTGAGATGTGCGGCGCGGTCGTCGTGCGCCCCGGCGTGGCGATCGGGTCGATCCTCGAGGTGACCGACGCTTCGGTGGTGGTGGGCGACGCGGCCGCCGCGCTCAGCGATCTGGTCGCGCGGCTGTGCAGCGCGACCAACGGCGACGTGTCGGTCGCTCCGTAGCCGACAACGCGGTGGCGAGCAGGTCGGTGCCGAAGACCGGCCGGCCGTGGCCCGGAAGCAAACGGTCGACACGAAGGCCGCGCAGCCGATCCTCGGTCGCGCCGGTTGCGGCGTCGTCCCATCGCTCGGGGTTGAACCACGCCCGCTTGTCGACCGTCAGGACCGCGTCGCCCGAGCACAGCGTTCGGGACCCCGCGTGATAGAGGCAGGTGGAGTCGTCGGTGTGGCCGGGCGTCGCGATGGCCTCCCACCCGTCCGCCAGGTCGAACGGACCGTCGGCGAGATAGACCGGCGACGGCGACGGCGAGGCGTACGGCCCCCGCAGACCGAAACCCACCGCGGTCGCACGGCCGGCCTCCACCACGGCCGACAGCTCGAAGGCCTGCGAGCGCAACACCGGGGCGATCGATGCCACCGTTGCCAGTCGCGGTCCACCCGGCGCTTCGCCGCGTGCGAACGCCTCGGCCCGCGCCGGCAGCGCGACCGCGGGAGCGATGGCGGACAGCTCGGGAATGCCACCGACGTGATCGGTGTGGGTATGGGTCGCGACGACCGTCGCTCGTTCGGGGCTGAACTGTCGCAGGATCTGGTGTGCGTGACTCGGGAGCCCACAGTCGATGACGAGGGGCGCGCCGTCGGACGCCGTCGGGAACACGTAGCAGTTGAAGACCCAGCGGGAACGAACCCAGACGTCGGGCCCACCGCCGGTGCCGAGCGAGGCGAATCGTGTCATGAGCGCAGACCGTAGATCCCGCGACGTGGCCGCGCCGGGGTCGCGTCGGTCAGTCGGGTCGCCAGGCACCGGAGGTTCGGGCGAGCGCCGATGCGAGCAGGTCGCTGATGGCGACCGCCACGCGCCGCTGCTCGGGCGTGAGCCCGACCGCGGGGATGGGAACGAGCGCGAAGGCACCGAGTCGCGCCCCCGCGAATTCGACGGGTAACTCGATGCCCTGCTCGGGAAGCAGATAGCCGTCGCGCCCGAAGTGATGGTGGTTCGTGGCGATCCACCCGCTGCGCTCCATAACCGGCAACCCGGTGGGTTGATCGACCGGCACCCACGTGGCGGAGGCGAGTGCGAGCTGTGCTCGGAGCTCGTCGCTGACCGCGTCGCACAGCTCGGCGTGGGTGCGCTCGCTCACGAGCAGCGATGCGATGCGCTCGAGCCGCTCGACGCTGTCGACCTCGAGGGACAGCCTGTGCCGAGTGCGTCCGCGAGCCCGCGCGAACTCGCCGATGACGAGGCCGACGACCAGCAGCAGGATCACGCCGGTCACGTCACGGGGGTCATCGATGTGGAGCGAGTAGTACGGGCGCGTGAGGAAGTAGTTGTAGGCGAGCGCTGCGGCGGCGGCCGTCACGGCCCCGGCGCGTCTTCCGCCCAGCGATGCGGCCGACGCGATCACCACTACGAGCAATAGCTGCGAGTTCGTGGCCCCGAACCACGTGTCACGCAGCGGGGTGAGCGCTGCCGAGAGGACCAACGCGACGAGCGCCCCGCCGGGGCCGGCCATGTCGGAGAGCAGATCTCGGCCCGGTTCCGATCGGCCGCTCATTGCGACGACCATGCCGGGCCGGGGCGCCGCAACCCGCACTCAGGCGTGTTCGAGGCGGGGGGCGGGTGAGCGGTCATCGGAGCGATCTCATCGTCGGTCGCTGCCCGATTCAGCAGTCCTGACCAGATGCTGACGGCACCTTACGCAATCGGGGCGCTGCCCTGCGACCTGCCGAGTCGACCGCTGAAGCGACTCGGAGGACCACCTTGTTCGCGGCGCGGCCCGGGTTGGGCGGTGGCAGGCTGGGCCGATGGCTCGTTTCCCGCTCTCGCAATCCCCGCTGGCGCGTCGTCGCTCCGAGTCGTCGCGTATCGCCCCCGACCTTCGTCGTGCCGCAGCGTTCCTGCCGCGCAGCCCGGTCACCGAGCGCAGCTACCGTCGAATCCGAGCGGCATCGGCCCTGCTGGAACGCCGGGTTCCCGACGGGGTCGAGGTCACGACCCTCGGCGGTGTTCGGGTCAGGCTGCACACGCCGCCCGGGCCGCGCGCCATCCCCGGACCGGCGGTGCTGTGGATTCACGGCGGCGGGTATGTGATCGGCAACCCGGCCCAGGACGACGCGTGGTGCCGGCGACTGGTTCGCAACCACGGCGCGTTGGTCGCGGCGGTCGATTACCGCCTTGCCCCCGACTCGCCCTATCCCGCTCCGATCGATGACTGCCACGCGGTGCTGGCGGCGTTGGCCGAACGCGGCGATGTCGACCCGGACGCGATCGCGATCGCTGGGGCGAGCGCCGGCGGCGGACTCGCTGCCGGACTCGCGATCGCGGCACGCGACCGCGGCCGTGTGTCGCCGTGCTTTCAAGGGTTGGTGTACCCGATGGTCGACGATCGCACCGCGCTGCGCACCGATATCGACGAGACCGGCTTTCGCCTGTGGGGCAACCGATCCAATGCGTTCGGATGGCGCTCGTACCTGGACCGAGAGCCGGGGTCAGATGGGGTGGACGGCGCGGCGGTGCCCGCCCGGGCCGACGATCTCGCGGGGCTACCCCCCGCCTGGATCGGGGTGGGAACGCTCGACCTGTTCCTCGACGAGAACCTCGCATACGCCGAGCGGCTCCGTGCCGACGGCGTGGAGGTGGACGTGGAGGTCGTGCCGGGCGCGTTCCACGCATTCGACGGCGTGGCGCCGAAGTCGGCGAGCGCACGCGGCTTCCTCGGGTCGTTCGATCGAGCGCTCGCTCATCGTCTGACGGGGTGAGCCTGCAGGCCGGAGCGGGCGACCCGGAGCGGGCGACGGAGCGCGTCAGCGCGGCGACGGGTCGCGCTGGTCGACTCGCCAGAACACGGGTTGGGTGGCGACGCAGCGCTGCGGAATCGGATGCGTCGGGTCCAGGAAGGCCGACACCAGGTCGTAGGCGACGGGGTCGAACGCGATGGCGAGATGGTCCGCCTCGTCGATCGGACAGGCGTCTTGCAGCGTCATGTTGGTGACGGCGGGATGATCGATGAATCCCGAGCGGTAGGGGACCACGAAGTTCTCCCAAACGCTCGCGAGCATGAGGTAGCGCACGCCGGGTTGGGCCGGGCCGCTGAAGCGCTCGCCCGGTTGCGGTGCGGTGGTGTTGAGTTGGCGGAAGAAGCTCGATCCGGCGACGAGTTTTTCGCATGCGCCGCAGCCGTTCTTCGCGAGTTCGTCGAGCACACCGGCGAACAGCGGGATCGACCGCATCTGGGTGGCGAGGCCGCCCAGGTCGTCGCCGTTGCTCACGGGCGCGACGCCGATCATGTTCGCAACCTTCGGCGTGCCGTCGGGGTGGACCGAATCGCCGTATCGCATCCACCAGCGAGGCATCACCGAACCCTCGGAGTGCCCGATTACGTCGACCTGGCGGGCGCCCGTTGCGGCGAGGACGCCGTCGACGAACGGGCCGAACTCGTCGATCGATGAGCGGCGAATGTCGGCGATACCGCCGAAGATCGATCCGGGCGCAGCGCCGTAGGTGAGTGCGTAGACGCAATAGCCCTGGTTGGCGAGTTCGGGTGCGAGTCCGCCCATGTTGTCGGCCATGTTGCCGAGGATGCCGTGCGCCAGCACGACCGGGCGCGGGTGCGCGGCAGTGGGCGTGCAGTCGGCGAGGTTCGCGCCGGTCGGCGGGCCGAACAGGTCGCGTGCCGCCGTCACGGCCGCCTCGCCGAAGTCGGCCGGCACGCGGTACGACTGACCGGGGGCCGGCGGGGGTGCGCACGCGGAGGATGCGGCGATCGCCGCGGTGGCGATCGCCGCGCCGCACCGCCTTCGCGCCCGGTTCGATCGTCGCGTGTCGCGTGTGCCCATGGCTGCCCCCGTTCGCCGGATCGTCCCCTTCCGGTCGGGCGAGCGTATCGAACGGCCGTGTCGCCCGCCCTGGTGGCTTCGGTGCATCCGGTGCGCCCCGCCGGCGCGTGTCCCGGTAGCATCCGGGCGCTCAGAAACGCACGAAGGTGGCCGACGATCGAATGGTGAGTGCGTCTCTCGTCAACACCGGGACTCCCTTCGTGTCGCAGGTCGCCGAGTTTCTCGACAGCGCCGGGGTCGAGTGGGTGCATGACCTCGGGCCCGAGGACGATGCGGCGCTGCCCGCGGGACCGGTCGACGGAGGCGTGTTCATCGTCCCGCTCGATCGTCACGTGACACCGGAGGTGGTGACGGAACTCGCGGCACGCTTCGGCGGCAGCCCGTGGCGGTCGCGGCAGTTCGCGGTGATCGCCGACGGCGATCTGGATTGGGTCGACGCTGCGCTCGACGACGTGATCGACGAGGCGGCCGCGCTCGGCTCGACCCTGACGGCTCGTCGGCTGCGGCGCTTCATCCAACGCCACTTCGACGAGGTGCGCGACGATGCCGCGAAGACGTTCCTCGATTCGACGGCCGACGGCTATTGGATCTGGAACGTGCCCCTCGGCGAGGTCGAGTGGTCGCCGCGGACCTATCAGATCCTCGATCGGGTTCCGCAGACCGCGCCCATGTCGTTCGACACGTACGTGGAGATGGTGCACCCCGACGATCGCGCCTCGGTCATGGAGGCGATCGGTGAGCACCTCGAGCACGGCGTGGCGTACCGCAACGTGCCGATGCGATTGGCGACCGCGTACGGCGGATACCGCACGCTGATCGCGTCGGGTCAGGTGGTTCGGACCCGAGCGGGTGAACCGCTCCTGATGGTCGGCGCTGTGACCGACCGTACGGCCCAGCTCGTGGCCGAACAGCAGGCCAAGGAGGCCGAGGCGCGCTACGTCCGGCTGTTTCAGTCGATGAACGACGCGGCGGTGCTCGCCGACCCAATGACCGGGCGGATCGTCGACGTCAACGAGCCGGCCGAGCGGCTGTGGCTGCGACCGCGTGAAGACCTGATCGGTGCCCCGCAGGTCAGCCTCCACCCGCCGGACCTCGAAGACGACCCGAACGCTCGTGAGACGTTTCGACGCCACATTCGCGCCTTGCAGGCGGGGAACCGTGCGGTGATCCAGATGCCGATCCTTCGCAAGGACGGCTCGCGCGTGGCCGTGGAGATCAGCTCGTCGTTGTTCGAGGTGGACGGGACGCAGTACATCCTCGGCCTGTTCCGCGACATCACCGAACGGCTCGACGTCGAGCGGAGCCTGCGTGAGCGTGACACACAACTTCAGCTCGCTTCGCGGCTTGCGGCGATCGGAAGCCTTGCCGCGGGCATCGGTCACGAGATCAACAACCCCTTGAGCTACGTCGTGGGCAATCTCGGCTTCATCCGCGAGCATCTCGGCGAGGTGCTGGGCATCGACGGTGACGTGCTGAGCGCGATCGACGACGCGATCGAGGGGTCGAATCGGGTGCGCGACATCGTGACCGATCTGAAGGTGTTCAGCCGCGGCGGTGGATCCGACGAGACGTGCGAGCCGCTTCCGGTGTGCGAGATCGCGGTTCGGATGGCGGTGCACGATGTGCGCCACCGCGCCAGCGTCGAGCTGCAGCTCAGCGAGTGTCCACGCGTGGGCTTGTCCGCGTCGCGACTCAGCCAGATAGCGGTGAACCTGCTCACGAACGCCGCGCAGTCTTTCGACGGCGATGCCGTGCACGACCCGAGGGTTGTGGTGTCGCTCGAGCACGTACGAGATCGGGTGGTGCTGCGTGTCGAGGACAACGGGTCGGGCATCGCACCCGATGACCTCGACCGGGTCTTCGATGCGTTCTTCACCACGAAGGAGGCGATCGGCACGGGTCTCGGGCTGTCGATCACCCGGCAGTTGGTGGAGGCCGTCGGCGGAACGATCACTTTGGAGTCGGAGGTCGGCGTGGGAACAACCGTGGAGGTTGGACTGCCGGTGGCCGACGACGCGGCCGATCGTGGCTCCGGCGCGGAGCGCGACGGCGGTCTGCCGTGCCACCTGCCCACGTCGGTCGTCGTGGTCGACGACGACCCGCGGGTCACGGCGTCGATTCGCCGCATCCTGGGGGACGGTACGCAGGTTCACACGTTCACTCGGGCGTCGCAGGCGCTCGATCGAATTCGGGCCGATCCGACGATCGCCGAGGCGATCTTGTGCGACCTGATGATGCCGGGCGACAGCGGCGCCGATTTCCACGATGCGCTTGCGCTGATCGATCCGGGCCTCGCCGCTCGGGTGGTGTTCGTGACGGGTGGCGCCGTGACGCCCACGATCGCAGCGTTCGAGCGGCGGATGCGCGCCGTCGGGCGGTTGCTCGAGAAGCCGCTGGATCCCGACCGTCTGCGCGGTGCCTTGCGCGCCGCGGTCCCGTCCGCCGAGCCGCCGACGCAGGGGTGATCCGGGCATGCTGGTAACGGCCGTGCGCTACGTCGATGGTGAGCCGGTGGACTCGGGGACGCTCGATGAGATGCGGGTGGAACCGTCGGAACGCACCGAGTTGAACCGCTTCGTGTGGGCGGGCCTCGTCGACCCGACGCCCGCCGAGCTCGACGAGGTGATCGCCCATTTCGCGCTGCATCCGCTCGCGGCCGAGGACGCGCACCGCTCGCATCAGCGCCCCAAGGCGGAGCGGTACGGCGAGTGGCTGTTCGTGGTGCTCCGAACGGCGGCATACCTGGACGCGCCCGAGACGATCGAATTCGGCGAGATCCAGCTGTTCGCGTCGCCCCACGCCGTCGTGGTGATCCGGCGCGGTCAGCCGGCCGCGCTACACGGCGTTCGGGCGCGTTTGGAAGCCGACGCGTCGTCGCTTCGCTCCGGATCGGTCGCGGTGGTGCACGCGGTGATCGACGAGGTGGTCGACGGATACGAGCGCTGCCTGGCGGGGCTCGACGACGACGTGAGTGAGGTGGAATTGGAGGTTTTCGCCGACGATCACCCCACGAGTGAGCGAGTGGTCGGTCGCGGGTATTTCTTGCAGCGCGAACTGCTCGGCCTGCACCGGGCGTTGCACCCGTTGGCCCTCGCCGTGACGCACCTGCGGACCGATTCATTGGTGACGTCCGCACCCGAGTGGGATGCGTACTTCCGCGACGTCGACGATCACCTGGCGCGCCAGCAGGATCAGGTATCGACGCTGCGCGAGTTGTTGGGCGCCGCGCTGGCCGCGTACTCCAACCAGCTGAGCCTGCGTCAGAACGAGGACATGCGCCGCATTTCGGCCTGGGTTGCAATCGTGGCCGTGCCGACGATGATCGCGGGGATCTACGGCATGAACTTCGAGCACATGCCCGAGCTCGGCTGGGCGGGCGGCTACCCGGCCGCGCTCTCAGTCATGTTGGTGTCGTGCCTCGGTCTCTGGCTGTGGTTCCGTCGCAGCGGGTGGCTCTGAGCCTCACCGCGCTCGCTCGGCGGGGCGATCGGTGCGCTCGGGTGCCGGGGACTTGCGGTGCAGCAGGCCGCTGGCGACCGAGTACCCCATGAGCGTCCCGAAGCCCATCTGCGTCATGAGCCAGAGCAGGTCGGTGGCCTGCCACTCCTCGGCGATCCGGCCGTCGACGACGCGTCGAATGAACACGCCACGCACCTCGACCTGCTTCTTCGTGGCCGGCGCGCCCATGAACTTGCCCGTGTTGCGCGCCCGGGTGATGAACCGGGATGAGACCAGTCCGCCGCTCGACACGACGTGCGTCAGCTCCATGGTCATGTCGGACATCGCCGCGCGCATGGCCTGCATGAAGCCGACGTACTGATCGCGGTCGTAGACGTCGCCGAGGTCGCCGTTGTAGCGGAAGTCGTCGGCGAGCAGAGCGTCCACCGCCGACCACTCACCTTGGAGGATCTGGCGCGACACGTCGACGGCGAGGAGTGCGTCGGGGTCGGATTCGGGCATCGATGTGGGAAGGATGAATTCGGTCATGGGTGAATACTGCCCGTCTCCTCGCTAACATTGCAAGGCGCAACGATAGCGATGAGCAATGAATGCTGAGTGCAGCGATGGTCTGGTCGGGTGGCTCGCGAGCGAGTCGTAGTGTGAGGAGGTGGTCAGCATCGGTGATCTCCCGCCCAGCATGTCGAGCCACGTTGGCTACCTGACCATCCGGCTCGCGGGGCTGGCGAAGGAATCGTTCGAGCGCGCGATCGAACCCCTCGGCCTCCGGCCGGCGTTGTACGACGTGCTCGCGGTGGTTGCCGAGTTGGGGCCGGAGTCGCAACGCGATCTCGCTGCGGTGCTCGGAATCGATCCCGCACGCGTGGTAGCGCTGGTCGATGAGCTCGAGTCGTCGGGGCTGGCCGAGCGTCGCGTCGATCCCGATGATCGACGCCGCCGGGTCGTTGCTCCCACTCGGCGCGGCAGGGACGTCCACGGGCGCGCCCTCCGTGCCGCCCGGCTGGTGGAGGCCGATCTGCTCGACGCGTTGACTCCTGCCGAGCGGACCGTGCTACGCGACCTCCTCCGCCGGACGATCGCGTAACGCGCGTTCGCTCGAGGTGCGGTCGCTCCGGGGCTCCCAGGGGTGTGCGCTGTGGATCGAACGTCGGGGTTAGGGTCGGCGTGATGTTCCGACCATTTCCGCCGAAGCTCCGCACGCTGCTCCTGCTGGGCCGCCTTCCGCTGCTGGGGGTGATTGCCGTGGTCGCCGCGATCGTCGCGGTCGGGATCGGGGCCGGCACCGACGCGGTGGCGCTCGGCGTGCTGGCCTGGGTGGTGGTGTTCGGCGCCGGGGTCGCTGGCGTCGTGTGGTGGAGCGGCGAGTCGATGCGACGCCGAAGCTGGGCGCTCACCGAGCAGACGGTCGAGTTGCGAGAGGGCGTGTTCTGGCGCCAGCACATCGTGTTGCCACGCAGCCGCGTGCAGAACGTGACCATCGCGACCGGGCCGCTGCGCTCGGCGTTGAACCTGCGCACGGTCGTGATCCACTCGGCCGGGGCGGCCACGCCGAACATCACGCTGCTCGGCGTGAGCCCCGACGAGGGGGAGTGGGCACAGCAGGTGCTGTTGGCCGGTCGGCAGGCCTGATGCCTGCCAGCACGTTCCGCCTGCACCCCCGCAGCTACGTGGTGCCCGTGCTCGGGTTGTCGGGTGTGATCATCGCCTTGGGGGCGCTCGTCGTGACCGGCGTCGCTCCCGACCCGCGCCTGTTCTTCGCCGCAGCGCCCGCCGTCGTGCGGGTGGTGCAGATCGCCACGATGCGGATCGTCATCGACGATCGTCACGTTCGTGCCACGTGGGGTTGGCTCTGGACCTCCGACACCACGATCCCCCTCGATCGGGTGCAGGACGTCGAGATTCAGCGATCGCTGCTTGCTCGCATCCTGGGACTGACCCAGGTGGTCGTCTCGTCCGCCGGCGGCTCGGGCACGATCAAGCTGTCGTACTTCGACGCGCCGTCGGCCGAGGGGTTCCGGGCGTCGCTGGCCGCGGCGGGGTTGGAGCATCCCGAGTCGGTCGCGGGTTCCCCGGGTGGCGCTGCCGGCCCGGGGTCGTCCGGCTTCGGGGCTTCGGGTGCCGGGTCGCCGGCCTTCGGCGCATCGGGGGTCGAGCATCCCGTCCATCAGGTCGCGCTGCGCGAGATCGTCCGTTCCGTCGCTGGCGGCGTCGCCATGGTTGTGCTGGTGACGATCGTCGCGGTAGCGGCGGCGTTCGTGTGGCACCCGGCGGCGCTCGTGGCTCCCGTGCTCGCAGCGCTCGCGGTCGCGGCGCTCGGCGTGTCGGTGTGGTTGACGATCGGAGCGGGCGTTTCGGTCGTCGTCGGCGGGCTGGTGCGGCTGCGTCAGGGCGTGATCACGCTGCGGTCCTCCAGCACCCCGTTGGCCCGCGTGCAGCTGCTCAAGGCATCGGCGGGGCCGATCTATCAGGCGTTCGGGTGGGAGAAGGTCGAGTTCCGTTCGGCCGATGCCGCCGAGGACAAGGCCGAGCAGGTGCGGGCCGTGTTGTCGCCCGGCGACGTGCGGGGCGCGATGCGGGGCTACGCATCGGTGATGCTCGGAGGTGCTGTCGACGCGTCGGCGGAGCGTCCGATCGGCAGCCGCGTCCGGCGGTCGACCATGGCACGCTTCGCCTTCGCCGGTTCGTTGGCGCTCGCGGTGTGGGTGACGCTGGTGCTGTGCGCGGCGTCGGTCGTTGCGCTGCTGCATGCCGCCGGTTCGGTCGACGCGAACGCGGCGAGCGGCGCAGCGTGGGCGACATGGGGCGTCGGTGCGCTCGGCGCGGTAACGATCGTCGTGGCCTCAGCGCTCGTGGGCTGGCTGGCAGGCATGGTGCGCGATGCCCGCAGCGTGTTCGGTGTCGACGCCGGGATGCTCGTGGTGTCCGACGGCGTCTACCGGCTGCAGACCAAGCTCATTCCGCTGTCGAAGGTGCAGGCCGTCGAGGTGCGATCGTCGCCTCCGCAGCGCTGGTGCGACACCGCCTCGGTGGTGCTCGACGTGGCGGGCGTGTCGGGGCGCTGGACGGTGCAGATCGTCGACATGGACGCGGGCGACGCCGAGTCGCTGGCGAGCCTTCTGGCCGGCGCGGCCGCCGTGTCGGCATTGCCCGACGGCGTCTGACCGGCCGGGCAGGCAGCGTCGGCCGGCGTCGGCCGGGTCGGCAGCGTCGCCGGGTCGGCCGGGCAGGCAGCGTCGGCCGGGTCGCTGCTCAGGCGCCGGCCGGCGTGGGTTCGCCCCACGGTTGGAGGTGCGCGAGTTCGCGCACCGACAGCGTGCCGCGGTCGAGTTCCCCGGTGGCTGCGTCGACGATCCGCCAGTCCATCGTCGGGCGGTGGATCGGCTGCGATTCGACGAACAGGCATCGCACGTCGCCCGGCGCCCAACCGCATTCTGCCTGGAGAGCGGCGAGCAGCGATTCGTCGTGCAGGTGGCCGTCGCCGAAGTTCCAGCCGAGCACCAACCCGGCGATCATCTCGCCGTCGAGCAGTTCGAAGGCGTCGAGGTCGCCGAGGTCGGCGTGTGCACGGGGGAGCAGCGTCGCGAGCGCTCGGCCGTGCAGGTGCATCGACCGAAACGCCTGGCCTCGTGCCATGGTCACGTCGTAGGTGCCGGGCTCGATGGTGCCCTCGAGTTGGGTGCGGTGCAGCGGCGCAGCCTTGGTGACGCAGTCGTCGATGCGCTCGAGCGCGTCCGGCGCGAACAACCAGATGCTGGGCGCCCAGTTGCCGGCGTAGTAGCGCATGGCCGGCAGGAACGACACCTTGTCGGGACGCAGGTTGCCCAACACCGGACCGACGGCGACGAGTGCCAGGATCGCGGCGATGAGCAGCGGTTCGCTCATCGACCAGAAGCGCACGTCGCCGTGGGCTCCGAAGAGCACGAGGCCCGAGTAGATGAACATGACGTTCCACTCGAGCGGCACGCCCATCGGGATGCTCGTGAGGATGCCCAGGTGGAACACCACCATCACCACGAGCGCCACGGTGTGCGCGGTGCCGCCGGTGGTGAACGCGAGCGTGAGCGGGAACGCGAACTCGAGGAACGCGGCGCCGTGCGCCCACGACGCGGCGCGGCGCGACGGTCGAAGGTCGGTCGGGTAGTGGCGCCACAGCTTGCGTCGCAGCGCGGGGAATCGGTGGACGGGGCTGTTCGACTGCATGATCGCCATGACCGACGTGAAGTGCGGGGTGAGCTTGGAGACACCCGCGCCGACCCACAGCAGCAGTTGGATGGTCTTGGCGCCCGGCCAGAGCTCGGTTGCGGGGAAGAGGAACACGAACGCCGTCATGGCGTAATGCTCCGAGCGTGCGGCCAGGAACACGGTCTTGTCGCGCAGGCCGATCACGGCGAGCGAACACAAGATGGCGATGACCGGCCCTCGGCCGACGTCGTTCGACACGAGCGCCCACGTGCACGACGCGATCAGCGCGGCGTAGACCACCGCATCGAGGCGCGTGCGGCGATGGCCGGCGGTGAGCGGCACCCACCGGAAGGGAGGGAGCCGGATGGTGCCGGGGCGCAGCCAGTGGCGCACGGCCGGGAACATGGGCCCGTAGTGCCCGGTGAGGGGCCCGCTGCCGCAGCCGAGGCCGAGCACCTCGTAGAGCATCGTCCAGATGATCGCCTTCTGGAATGCGGCGGGGCGCGACCACCACTGCGCGATCGAGGTCGGTCCGCCGAGCGAGTCGCTGAATGCGGCGAACAGCAGGAAGCCGCCCACGTAGAACGCGAGCTTCACCAGGTAGAGGACGTAGACCACGTCGGGTGCGCCGAACCCCTGGGTCGCCCACGTGACGCACATGAGGCGCAGCCGTTCGGTCGGAGCGAGGGCCCGCCACTCGTCCAGGTCGAACTCCGGCTGATCGGGCTTCACCAACCCCATGACGAACCTCCCCGATGTCAGACTGGGCAGGCTATGCAGAACCCGCCGGGAACGCCGATATGAGCCGCCACGATGCCGTGGTGGTGGGCTCGGGCCCGAACGGACTCGCTGCAGCGATCACGTTGGCGTTGGCCGGTCGGTCGGTGCTGGTGCTCGAAGCCAAACCGACGCCGGGTGGCGGCATGCGCACCGCCGACCTGACCCTGCCGGGCTTTCGTCACGACGTGTGCGCCGCGATTCACCCGATGGGTGCGGCGGGCTCGTTCTTCAGCGACATCGGGGTCGACGTGGCGTGGTGTCATCCCGAGGTGCCGATGGCACACCCGCTGGACGACGGCACGGCCGCCGTGCTGCTCCGTTCGGTCGGCGAGACCGCTGACGCGAACGACTCGCCACGGTGGCGGCGATATGTCGAGCCGGTGGCGCAACGATGGGGTCGCGTCGAGTCCGATCTGCTTGGCGCCGCGGCCGACGGTGCCCGGCACCCGCTCGACCTGATGCGGCTCGGGGTTCGAGCCGCACCGCCGGCGACGGCGGTGGCTCGGTGGCTCGGATCGGAACAGGCGGCTGCGCTGTTCTGTGGCGTCGCGGCGCACGGCAACACCAATCTGTCGTGGCCGCTGTCGGCGAGCGCGGCGCTGGGGCTGGTGGCGGCCGGTCACGTGGGCGGTTGGCCTGCGGTTGTCGGCGGAACCGGCGTGCTGGCCGATGCGATGGTGGCGCGCCTGGTCGAGTTGGGTGGCGAGGTGCGCTGCGGCCAGGAGGTGCGCACCATGGGCGACCTCCCGCCGGCCGCGTCGTATCTGTTCGATCTGACGCCATGGCAGGTGATGCGCATCGCCGGCGACGCCGTGCCCGCGTCGGCGAGGCGGGCGTGGGGGCGGTTCCGGCCGGGCAACGGCAGCTTCAAGATCGACTACGCGCTCGACGGGCCGATGCCGTGGACTGCGGAGGCCGCTCGGCGGGCGGGGACGGTCCACCTGGGTGGGTCGTGGCGCGAGATCGCCGCTGCCGAGGCCGAGGTTCGCCGCGGCGGCCTGCCGGAACGCCCGTATGTGCTGGTGGCGCAGCAGTCGTTGTTCGATCCGTCTCGGGCCCCCGACGGCCGCCACACGCTGTGGGCCTACTGCCATGTTCCGGCGGGCTGCGCGGTGGACATGAGCGACCGGATCGAGGCGCAGTTCGACCGGTTCGCTCCGGGGTGGCGCGACATGGTGGCGGCCCGCGTCGTGACCGACCCGGCGGCGCTGGAGGCGTACAACGCCAACTACGTCGGCGGAGCGATCGACGGTGGGGCGTCGGAGTTGCATCAGGTGCTGTTGCGCCCGGACAAGTCGCGCGACCCGTATCGCATCGGGCGAACGAACCTGTGGCTGTGTTCGAGTTCCACCCCGCCCGGCGCCGGCGTGCACGGTCTGTGCGGCCGAAACGCCGCCCGGTCGGTGCTTCGGTCGTCGTGACGTTCGCTTGATTCGTGGGTCGACTTGCCGTCGGTTGGTGGCGTGTTCGGGTTGGGTATGTCGCGGGCGTACAACTCGGATGATGCGTCGACATCGGTGCTGGGGCGTGGTTGGCGCTCGGCCTTCTCGCAGGCGATCGCCTCTGAGCCCGACGGTGGTGTGGGTGTGACGTTGGAGGATGGTCGGCTGGTGCGTTTCCCGGTGTTGGCGGGTGGCGGTTGGGGGGCGCCTCGCGAGTTTGATGGTCGTGTGTTCGCTGATCCGGATGGTTCGTTGCGTGTGGACTTTCCTGATGGTGTGTCGTGGGGGTTTGATGCGGCGGGCCGTATCGAGGTGTTGACGCGTTGGGATGGGCAGACGGTGACGGTGACCCGCGGGGTTGACGGGCGCGTGCTGACGGCGGTGTCGTCGTTGGGCCCGTCTGTTTCGTTCGCCTATGAGCCGTCCGGGGCGCAACGGTTGGTGTCGGTGTCGTCGTCGGACGGCCGGACGGTCGGCTACGGGTATGACCCGGTGTCGGGATTTTTGTCGTCGGTGACCGATCCTTCGGGTCGCGTGACGTCGTTCGAGACCGACAGCGTTGGTCGGGTCACGAAGGTGATCGACGGTTCCGGTGTGGTTGAAGTGGACAACACCTACGACAGTGCCGGGCGTGTCGCGTCGCAGGTGACACCGACGGGCATCGTGTCGTTCACGTATCTCGCGGACCGCACGACGGAGGTGTCGGTTGCGTTGCCTGGCGGTGGGTCGGAGACGATCACCTATGTGCACGACGAGTTGGGTCGCCTCGTCGGTCAGGAGGATCAGTTCGGCCACTCGACGGTCCGTTCGTATGACTCGAACGGGTGGATCGCTGCCGATGCGTCGAGGTCGGGGGTGACCAAGGAGTCGGAACGCAACGAGTTCGGTCGGCCGGGGTCGGTGACGGTGCCGGGTGAGGGAACGACCACGATTGAGTACTCGGGTGGTCGTGTCGCGGCGGTGGACTCACCGGTGTCGGGCGTGACCACGCTGACGTACGGTTCGGCGGGCGATCCGAACCGGGTTCCGCGAACGGTGACCGACGATGCGGGCAAGGTCACGACGAATCATGTGGTGAACGGGTTGATCGAATGGTCCGAGGACCCCGATGGTGTTCGTACGACGTTCACCTATGACCTGTTGCGGCGGGTGAAAACGTCGACCGATGAACTGTCGCGGGTGACGACATTCGATTACGACTCGGCTGGCCGGCTGTCCCGGGTGGAGACTCCGGAGGGCCGAGTCACGACCCGTGAATACGATCCGGCGGGTCGATTGCGGTTCGAGCGTGTCGGTGTGCAGGACCCGGCGGCGGTGGCGGTGACCGAGTACCGCTACGACGCTGCGGGCCGGCCGGAGTTGGTGGTCGACCCGTCTGGCGCGGTCACGAGGCGCTCGTACTATCCGGCGGGCGGCGCGAATGCCGGGAAGCTGTGGAAGATCGAATCGCCGGGTGATGTGGCGGGGTCGTTCCAGGCGCCGACGGTGTTCGAGTATTCGCCGTTGGGTGAGTTGGTGAAGGTGACCGATCCGACGGGGGTGGTGTCGAGTGAGTCGACGCCGGGTGTGTTGCGTCGCACGGAATCGTCGCAGGACTCGGCTGGACGGTCGACGTCGTACACCTACGACAGTGAGGGTCGGGTGAAGACATCGATTGCGGCTGGGTGGGCCGAAACGGAGGTGGTTCGGGACCCTGACACCGATCAGGTGACCGCTGTGGAGGCGTCCGATGACGCGGCGGGCCTGTCGGCGACGACCGATTACGAGTACTGGCCGAACGGGTTGGTGAAGACCGTGACCCGGGCGAAGGGCACACCGGGGGAGTCGGCCGAGTCGTACACCTACGACGCGTTGGGTCGGCCGAAGACGGTGACCGACCCGGAGGGTCGGACCCGCGAAGTGTTCTACACCGACGCGGGTCGCGTTGATCACGTGGTTGACGCCGCGGGCCACCCGAGCGGATACGGCTATAACGCTGCGGGCGAGCTTGTGTCGGTCACCGACGCGGACTCGAACGTCTCGACGCTCGAGTATTGGCCGGACGGGTTGATCAAGGCGGAGGTGTCGCCGTTGGGGCGCCGCGTCGAGTTCACCTACGACGCGTTGGGCCGCCAGGAAACGGTGACCGACGCTGGCGGTGTGGTGACCACCGTCGGGTGGTCGAGGCGTTCGGAGAAGGTGTCCGAAACGGTGTCGGGGCGGGGCACTGTGGAGTGGAGATACCGTCCGGACCAGACAATGGAGTGGTCCCAAGACGCGCTGGCTGCAACCGAAGGCGCCGCAGCGCATCGCACGACATACGATTTCGACGCTGCCGGACGGCTCTTGTCGCGCACGACGCCGTTGGGCACCGAAACCTGGTCGTACGATCCGAACACCGGTGAACTCGTATCCCATACCCCTGTGCCGGTCGCGGGTGCACCGGCCGGGACCGAATCATGGACCTACGACCCCGATTCGGGCCGGGTCGCGACGTTCACCGACGGGTCGGGTCGCGTGCGGACGAACACGTGGGATTCGCTGGGTCGACTCGACGCGGTTGGCTTCGCTGAACCTGGTGGCGCGACGGTGGCCTATGACTACGGGTACAACGAACGCGGTGATGTCACCTCGATCGGCGCGCCGGACGGGCTGTGGACACGGGCGGTGAACACGACCGGTCAGGTGACCGGGCTGACCGGCCCGGATGGCCGCCACACGTCATGGTCGTATGACACTGCGGGACGCCGCGACACGATGGGTCTGCCGGATGGCACGGTGTGGCGGTACGGCTACGACAACCTGTCACGGTTGACCGCGATCCGGGCTGCCGCGTCGATCGCGGACACGTTCACCCAGCCGGCCGGGTGGACTGCTCCAGATGAGGGCAAGTGGAACCGGATCACCCAAACATCAGGCGGCACCGTCGCCGTGGCTGACAATCGTCTCGTGTTGGGTGTGGCGAGCACGTCGGGGTCGAACTCGGCGGTCACACTCAACCATCCGAACACCGCTGACACCGAGCTGCGGTTCGATTACCAGCCGTTCGACACGACCGCAGCGAACCAGACGACGCTGCGAGTCCGGACACGCACGAACTACACGACGAACACGTCGTACATGTTGTCGTTGCGCTCCGATACCGCCACGGCGACGATTTCCAAAGTGGTGTCGGGCGCCGCGACCACGCTCGCGACGTTCGCGGTTCCCGCGTCGTCGGGGCCACGGCGTGTGCTGGTCCGTACTGTCGGTTCTCAGGTCGCGGTCAAAGTGTGGGATCCCGCTGCCGGGGGTGAACCCGTCGCCGCGACCGCGACTGTCACCGACGCGTCGATCACGACCGCTGGGCTCACCGGACTCCAAGCGGTACGCCAGTCCGGCACGAACCAGATGCGGGTCGACAATGTCGTGTACACGGCGAACCCGGACACGCCTCAGCCTGCGGTTGGCGTGTATAGCTACAACGCCGATTCTCAACTCACCGGCGAAACGCTTCCGGGGGGAGCGACTCGAACGTGGGCGTTTCACCCGGATAGCGGGCGGCTTACCGGTATGACCGAAACGATCGGGTCGACCACGAAGACCACTGGGCTCGGCTACGACGCTGCGGGTGCGGTCAACGCCGAAACGGTGACCGGCGCGTTGGCGACGAGTTACACCTATGACCCGGCCGGGCAGATGTTGACTCGTAAGGTCGGCAACACCACCACCGCGTACACCTATGATCGCGGGCGCATGTCGCAACTCAAGGTCGGGTCGAACCCCGCACGAGTTTTCAGCTACGACGACCGGTCACAACTCGTTGCAGCAACCGGCGCCACGACCCCCAACGTCGCCTACGGCTACGACGGTGCCGGTCGGCGTACCAGCGAAACGTGTTCGTGTGGTAACACCACCTACACCTACGACCCGGTCGGTCAACTCGCGGTGGTCGCGGATCCCGCCGCGACGCAGGCCCGTCAATACCGTCCTGACGGGCTGATCAACGCGGTCACGTTCACACCGGCGGGCGGGGCTGCTTCAACGACACGTATCGATTGGGACACCGCGCAACCGGTCGCGCAACCCGCGACGTTCGCGACGACTAGCGGTGCCACCGGGCTGGTTCGCGGACCCACAACGTGGGCCGGGGCCGCGAAGGGTTCGACCAGCACCGCCATGTCGACCAGCGTGTACGGCGACGTTCTCGCGTCTACCGGCCAGCAGGTCGGGTGGACCACCCGTTTCGACTCGGCCGGTGTGCCTCAAACCGCGGCGCCCGCGAAACCGCAGCTCGGGTATCGCGGCGAGTTGACCCTTGGAAGCCACGTGTTTCTGCGGGCACGCGAGTACCACCCGCAGACCGCCGGGTTCTTGACGGTTGATCCGTTGGCTGATGTTCCGGGGGCTTCGACCGCGGGGAACCCGTATCACTACGGCTACAACGACCCGGTGAATCGGGTTGATCCCACCGGTATGCGGCCGGACGGCACCGGTGGCGGCATCAGCGACGAAGCGTTCGACCGAGGGTTCACCGCTGGTACCTCGTCGTGGGCTTGGGAGATTCCCGTGGCCGGTACCGGTGCCGCCACCGCTACTGCCACCGCTACTGCCACCGGAGTTGCCGTGGTGGAGGCGCCTGTCGCTTTGTTTGTTGCGTCTGTAGCGTTCGCTCTAATCGGCGGCACGGCGCTCAACATTTGGATTTATCGGTTCCTTGATGCGTACTGCCCGGTGTGCAGTGGAGGTTCTACCCCGCTCCCGAGCGGCTTCGAAGTGACAGTTGGTGGTCGTTCCGTTCCTCCTTCGACACTCGAAATGTTGGGCGAAGGAAACGCTCGTGATCCGTACGGGCAGCAGGAGATGCCGGTCACTCCACCGGCCACGAGTCGACCTATAGCGACATCGACAGGCTCGGGAGGAGGCACTCCTACAACTCGACCCATGCCCGACGGCTGCAACGCCACAAACCCTCGTCCTGAGCTACCACCCGAGAGGGAGGGCCACATCTTCGCTGCCCACGGCTACGACACCGCCGGGCCAGGCGACGGTCGTTTCGGGCCGGACGTCGAAGGTGATGAGCTTGAGTCCATGTTGGACGAGGCATTCTGTCACTCGCTGAGAGAGCTGGGCGGCGGGAACGTAGGGCCCCGGTACCGCTACGACCTCGGGCGACCGATCGGCCAGAACGGAGCGGGAAACCCGAGCACCACCATCGAGATCATTGTGAACTCGGGGACGAACCAGATCTGGACGGCGTATCCCGTATGAACCTCCCACTCATTCGAGTAATTGTTCTCGCCGCAGTCGCAGACCACAGCTGGCGCGGCGAGTTCACGGCGCCCCAGCTGAACGACCGGGCGTACTCGTTCACGGACCTGTTCCTCGGCCAGATCACCTACTTCGAACCAAGCTCTCGACAGACCTACGGACCCGGCAGCCAGCGCGTACCGGTTCTCGGGCACCTTTTCGCTCTCGGTGAGGCGCTGCTGTTGGGAGGAAGCCAGTCGGTTGGCTCGTTCGTGAACGAATGGAGGCTGGAACTTGAGGTGGATTCGAAGCTTGTGGCCATAGGCGTTCCCAGCGTGGGCACGATCACGCTGGAGACCGAGTCCTTTCGCGAGGAAGTCGCGAAGACCATCCTTGACTGCTGCGGACTTGTCCTGGGCGCCTGCGGCCGGAACCAAGTGCCGGTGTTCCTAAACGAGGCTCAAGCGCTCTCTGGGAGGCTTCGTGAAGCGTTCTGATGAGTTGCCACAGAATCAGCAGACGACTTGGTTCGGTTCGACCCGGAGTTCGCGTCACGCCAGATTGCGGGTCAGAACTTGCCAGGCTCGGCCGGCTACGCAACGACCCCGGGTGGAAACACCCTGAGTGTTCACGCTGCCGAGCGGACGTTCATTGGTGGGCCGGGCCGCGCGCCGATCGACCCGGCGTTGATCGACGACATCTTGCAGCAGGGCACTCGCACCGCGTATCGGGGTCTCAACGACACGGTGAAGGTCAGCGCTCCGAACCTGTGTGGCAAGTGCTACGTCGTGGTGGATGCTCAGACCGGCAAGCACGTCGTAACGGTGATGGTGCCCAAGTGAACCGTCGCGACGCCCTCGATCTCGCCGCTGCCATCGAGCGTTTCGTCGATGGCTCGGACCAGTCGGCGCAACTTGCCGCAGAGATCGAAGGCATCATCATCGAGCGTTGTCAGGACCAGGAGTGGTTCGACGAAGTATCGGAAGCGCTCGCCCTGTACGTACCTGGTGGTGGTGGCTTCTACATCGACGAGCAACAGCTCGCGAGCGAGCTTCGGACGGTCTACGCCCTCCTTGGCCCCGGCCTCGACGAGGCCGAGTGATCGCCCGATCCGGGATCGCCTCCCGTCGGTGGGCACCGATTGTCCTGCTCGTCGGTCTTCTTTTGAGCCTCGGGCTCCCTGGGAGCGTCGCCGCTGCTGCGACTACGACCAGTGTGTCCGCTCCCGCACACAGCTACGACGACGCCACCTCGCTGCGCGCAGCGGCGCGAACGGAAGGCACGCTCGGATCGCGCATCTCGCTGATGGCGAGGTTCGCGTCGACCCCGAGATCCGACACCCGTGATCGGGGGTCGCCGTCTCTGCCAGTGGTCGGCCCAGGTGTTGCCACAAACTCGGCACTGGGCGACCTCGTTGATGTTGCGGTCGATGATCCGGCCGCACGTGCGCTCGCGCAGCGACTTGGCGGCCGACCCTCAGTTCGTTCGCAGGCGATGCGTCGGGACGAGAGTTTGATGTCGTCAGCGATCTGTACGTCGGTCAGACCAAGCCAGCGAATTTTCAGCTCGGATCCGCGTTCCGCAATCAGGCGAAGGCGACTTTCGAGGCGGCAGCGGCAACAGGAAGGACGCCGTATTTCCATTTCGATGGGGCTCCTCAGGCTGGCGTCCTCGAGAAGCTCGCGGAGTACGCGTCAAGGTACGGCATCGATCCGGTCATCGACATTGGTCCGCTGGGGTAGCGCGTGTTTCAGCTGAACGGTTGGGCCGAAATTCTCACGACGACTACGGCCGACGAGGACCCATCTCGGCTTGCCGAGCTCATCAGCAGGCTGAACGAGCGAATCGCGGCGCTCGGGCTTGCGGAGCGGGCGGAGGTGCTCGGCCGAGGCGGGAGTTACGTCCTTCGGATGGCAGTTGTTCAGAATCGCGAGCGAGGCGACCTCGATCGCTGCAGAGAACTTCTCACCGAACTCGGGCAGACCGCGCCGGGCACCTACGGGGTCTTCTACTACCGCGACGACGAACAGTCTGGATCCTTTGCTCGCCTCGTCCTACGACGAGGGCAGCTTGAGCAGGAGACTGATGACCTGTTCTCACCGTCGGTGCCGACAATTGAGGACGCGTGATCGTGAGCGTCGGACGATTCGTACCAATGGCTGTCAACATCGTCGCGAACCCCTGTCCACGCTGAAACAGCTCGCAATGGGCCGGAGTCGAGTCCTCTCGCTGTTGCTCTGGTTCGCCCTGGTCGTCGTCGCTGCAGGCGCGCTGTCAGCAACGTCGCAGACGAGGGTGGATACGACGTTGAGCATGCCGACGGCTCGGGCAAGGCCCCTACGTGGGATCGACGGGGCCGGCTTGTCAGGCGCGCAAGCTCGGTCCAGCAGTGGCAGCGTCGGCGAGGGGGCCGAGGCCGGAATTGTGCCGAGGCTAAGCCCACCGCTCGCCGCAGCCACCGCTACGACCTTCGCGAGCACACCCACCCGCCGCTGTGACGGCGTAAGCGCGGAACGCGCTGGCGCGTCATCGGCTCCGGGGGCGTCTCGCACTCGGGTCGCTCATGAACCGAGTTCAAGATCTCTGCAGCGCGGCAGAACTGATCGGCTCGATCGAGGCTCACGAATCGCAGCCAACTCGCGCTTCGCCACAGAAGCAGCAGAAACACCGATCTACCGAGGTGTCGGTGGCGATCACCACGCGATTGACGCTGCCAGGGAAGGCACTGCCTTACCAGGCGATGCGGCAGGTCATGCGCACCCAGGAATGCACAACAGGGGCCTGACGGAGTCGAGTCGGTTGACATCGCGGACGACGGACGAGTTGGTTGCCGGCCGGTTCGCCGGTGCGAATGGGGTCGTCCTTGAGACGACGATCGAAGAGCTGCAGCGTCGGGGAATCCAGATCCTCGCCTCGCCCGTGTCGGTGACGGCTGAAAATTGAGCATTGTTGCCGGTCGGAAAGTGAGCACTCGACGATTGGAGTGTGATCACTTTGGAGGACTGGGCGTTGATTCGAAGGCTGGCGGCCGAGGGGGTGCCGAAGACGCAGATCGCTGACCGGCTGGGGATCTCTCGGAACACGGTGGCGAGGGCGGTGGCTTCGACGGAGCTACCGAAGTATGAGCGGGCGCGGGTGGAGACGACGTCGTTCTCGCCGTTCGAGAAGCGTGTGCGCGTGTTGTTGGCCGAGTTCCCGGACATGCCGGCGACGGTGCTCGCGGAGCGGGTCGGGTGGACGGGGTCGTCGTCGTGGTTCCGGGAGAATGTCGCGAGGTTGCGTCCGGAGCAGCAACGCCGGGACCCGGCCGATCGGTTGGTGTGGGCGGCGGGCGACGCTGCGCAGTGTGATCTGTGGTTCCCGCCGAAACGGATCCCGCTCGAAGATGGCACGACCGCGTTGTTGCCGGTGCTGGTGATGGTCCCGGCGCACTCGAGGTTCATCTGCGCACAGATGATCCCGACGCGTCAGACCGCGGATCTGTTGTTGGGGTCGTGGTCGTTGATCGAGGGGTTCGGGCGGGTCCCGCGCCGATTGATCTGGGACAACGAGCCCGGGATCGGTAGACGCGGCCGGCTCGCGGCGGGTGTCACCGAGTTCTGCGGCACGCTCGCGACACGGGTGCATCAGTTGAAAGCACGCGACCCGGAATCGAAAGGTGTGGTCGAGCGGCGCAACGGGTTCTTCGAGACGTCGTTCATGCCTGGCCGTGACTTCACCTCGCCGGCTGACTTCAACGCCCAGTTCGCCGACTGGTTGGAGCGTGCGAACCAGCGCATGGTCCGCACGCTCAACGCTCGTCCGGTTGATCTCGTCGAGGCTGATCGGGCAGCGATGCTCGCGTTGCCGCCGGTCCCGCCGACGGTCGGCTGGGCGAATCAGATCCGGCTCGGCCGCGACTACTACGTGCGCATCGATGCCAGCGACTACTCCGTCGACCCGAACATGATCGGCCGGCTCGTCACCGTCACCGCCGATCTGGAACGGGTACGGGTCCGCCTCGATGGACGGCTCGTTGCCGATCATGCTCGGGCATGGGCGCGGCACATGACCGTCACCGACGCCGCCCACGTGGCCACAGCGAAGGTGTTGCGTGAGGACTTCAGCCGTCCGCGCACCGCTGGCGATGACGGCGACCTGTCCCGTGATCTCGCCGACTACGACCGGGCGTTCGGCATCGACGGCATCGACGGGCGGGAGGTCGCGTGATGGCTGCCAAGCAACAAGACCCGTCGAGCGCGGTCAAGCAGATCCATTACCTGGCCGCAGCGCTCAAGGCGCCACGCATCGTCGAGGCCGCAGGCAGGCTCGCCGACCAGGCCCGTGACGCGGGTTGGACCCATGAGGACTACCTCGCCGCTGTCCTCGAACGCGAAGTGTCCGCCCGTAACGCTTCCGGGGCTGCGCAGCGGATCCGTTGGGCGGGGTTCCCCACCCGCAAGACCCTCGACGATTTCGACTGGGACCACCAACCCGCCGTCCGTCAACAAGTCGCCGCGCTCGCCTCTGGCGCGTTTCTCACCGAAGCCCGCAACGTCGTGCTCCTCGGCCCGCCCGGGACCGGCAAAACCCACCTCGCCACCGCGCTCGGGGTGACCGCCGCGCATCACGGGCATCGGGTCCTGTTCGCGACCGCCGTCGATTGGGTCGCCCGACTCCAAGACGCCCACCGCCTCGGACGGCTTCCCGCCGAGCTCGCCCGGCTCCGCCGCTACGGACTGATCATCATCGACCTATGCCGACCCCGCGACTATCCCGACCCGGTGCTGCTGTGGTGAGGCGACTCGGGGTCGGAGGGTGGCGGTTGTCGGGATAGTCGCGGTGGCTTGAGCCTGTTCGGGTCGGGGTGTGTGACCTCGGCGGGGAGGTTACGGACATGGCAGGAACACGGCGACGACCGGGGCGGATGGGCCCGTTCATCGAGTCTTATCGAGGGGAGCTGCTGCGGTTGGGCTACACGCCGATGACCGTGCGGGGCCTCTTGCAGCACGTTGGCGCCTTGGGGCGATGGATGGCGGACAACGACGTCGAGCCGGCGGATCTCGATGTTGCCGTGCTGGAGGAGTTCCTCGAGCATCGACGGGCCGAAGGTCGAGCTCAGGTGCGCACGACGAGGAGCATGCTGTCGCTGCTGGATCATCTGCGGGTGCTGGGTGTCGTCTCGCCGGCGGAGCCGATGCCGGTCGATCCGCTCCTTGTCGAGTATCGGGCGTGGATGGTTGATGACCGTGGGCTCGCTCCGTTGACGGTCCTGCGCTATGAGAACCTCGCCGTCCGGTTCCTTGAACGTGTCGGAGACCGGCCGCTCGGGTCGGTGGGCGGCCGAGATGTAAGCGCGTTCCTGTTGGCGGAGACGGCACGGGTGAGTGTCGGTTCAGCGAAGGGTCGGGTCGCTGAGATGCGGTCGCTACTGCGGTTCCTGTTCCTGACCGGACGGACCGAGCACGCCCTGGCGGGATCGGTCCCTCCGGTCGCGGGCTGGCACGACACGGGAGTCCCTCGCGGGGCCAAGGCCCCGGACGTGGCCCGGCTGCTGGCGGCGTGTGACCCGGCGACGCTGACCGGGTCACGAGATCTGGCGGTCCTGACGATGGTCGCCCGGCTTGGCCTGCGAAGTGTCGAGGTCGCTCGACTCGAGCTTGACGACATCGACTGGCGCTCCGGCGAGTTCACGGTCCGGGGCAAGGCCCGACGCGTCGATCGGCTCCCGCTGGTGACCGACGTCGGCGAGACGCTGGCCGGGTGGCTGCAGCGGCGGCCGGCAATCGAGTCCCGGCGGGTGTTCGTGACGACCAAGGCGCCGATCCGAGACATCCGCCCGGCGTTGGTGAGCGAGGCGCTCCGCCGGGTCTGTGTGCGTTGCGGGGTCGAGGTGATCGGAGCGCACCGCCTGCGTCACGGCCTGGCCACCGACCTGCTCCAGCATGGGGCGTCACTGGTCGAGGTCGGCCAGGTCCTGCGCCACCGTGACCTGGCGACGACCGCGGTCTACGCCAAAGTCGACATCGACAACCTGCGCCGCCTGGCGCAGCCGTGGCCGGGAGCGCCGGCATGACCGCGCTCACCGTGGCCGCCACGGAATACCTGGCGCTGCGCCGAAGGCTCGGTCACGACCTGGCCGACGCGCACCGGCTCTTGCCCCGCTTCGTCGCCTACCTCGACGACATCGGCGCAGCCACGGTCACCGTCGAGGCCGCCATTGCCTGGTCAATGGCACCGGAGGCCAACCCGGCCAGCAGCGTTTGGCCGCGCCGCATGATCGTGGCCCGAGGCTTCGCCCGACACATGACCGGGATCGACCCGGCAACCGAGGTCCCGCCCGTCGGCTTGATCCCGGCCAAGCAGCGCTGGCGGCCACCGTTCCTGTTCACCGCCGGCGACATCGAACGGCTCGTTTCCGCCGCGTCCTCACCAGTCCGCTGGCGGTTGCCAGCAGCGACCCACTCCACCCTGATCGGCCTGTTGGCGGTGACAGGGATGCGCGTCGGAGAAGCGCTCAAGCTCGACGACGACGACATCGACTGGGACGACGGCGTCGTCCTGGTCCGAGAGTCCAAGTTCGGCAAATCCCGCTTCGTCCCCCTCGACCACAGCACCGTCGATGCCCTCCGGTCTTTCGTAGCCACCAGGGACGGGCTCGTCGAGCGGCGGGTAACCGCCCTGTTTGTCTCGATCCGGGGGAACCGGATGATCTACAAGTGCGTCCAGGAGACGTTCCGCCGATTGTGCGATACAACCGGGATCGGAGCTGACGCTCCGAACCGGCCCCGCGTGCACGACCTGAGGCACAGCTTTGCGGTCAACACCCTGATCGGCTGGCACCGCAACGGCGAGAACGTCGATGCCCGCCTCCCAGCACTGTCCACCTACCTCGGTCACCGCGACCCGAGATCGACGTACTGGTATCTGTCGGCGGCACCCGAGTTGCTCGCCCTCGCTGCCCGCCGCATCGAACCCGGGACGGTCGAGCCATGAGCCTCGTCGCGCCGACACTGCAGACCTTCTTCACCGACCGGCTCCTCCGGCAACGCCAAGTCAGCCCCCGAACCATCGCCGCCTACAGGGACTCGCTCCGCCTGCTCCTCACCTGGGTCCACGACACCAAACGGATCCAACCCCATCGGCTCGACTGGGCCGACCTCGACGCTGGCACCATCACAGCGTTTCTCGACCACCTCGAACAGGAACGGAACAACACGGCCCGGACCCGGAACCTGCGGCTCACCGCCATCCGGTCGCTGTTCTCCTACGCGTCGCTCGCCCACCCCGAACACGCCGAGCTGATCCGCCGTGTGCTGGCCATCCCACCCAAGCGGTTCGACCGCCCCGAGATCACGTTCCTCACCCAAGCCCAACTCGCCTGCCTGCTCGCCGCCCCTGATCAGGGCCGCTGGGAAGGACGACGAGACCGGGCACTGCTCGCCCTCACCGCCCAAGCCGGTCTCCGGGTCGCTGAGCTCACCAGCCTCAACAACGGCGACATCACCCTCGGTGCCGGTGCCAACGTCCGCTGCCTCGGCAAGGGCCGCAAGCACCGAGCCGTGCCCCTCAACACCTCAACTAGCACCGTGCTCAGCGGCTGGCTCATCGAACGAGGCGGCCTCCGCGACGAGCCACTGTTCCCGACCAGAGCCGGGCGGAGACTCAGCCCTGACGCCGTCGAGCGACTCGTCGCCAAACACGCCCGATTAGCCGCGTCCCATGACTTGTCGTTCCCTGATCGCGTCCATCCCCACGTGCTCCGACACACCTGCGCCATGAACCTGCTCCACAACGGCGTCGACACCGCCGTCATCGCCCTCTGGCTCGGTCACGCTGACATCCGCTCCACCGCCACCTACCTCCACGCCGACATGACCATCAAGGAACAGGCCCTCCAAAGAATGGCCACAACCGACCTACCTGCCGGCCGCTACCGACCCAGCGACAAGCTCCTCGCCTTCCTCGACGACCTGTGACTATCCCGACCACAACGGCACCCATAGCGAGGACGAGCCTCACAACCAACGGACAATCAGACCGGGCACCGCCACGGGTCGGGATAGTCGCGGGGTCGGCATAGATCGATCTATCCCGAGGTCGGGATAGATCGACGAAGTCGGCTACCTCCCCTTCGAACAAGACGCCGCCAACCTCGTGTTCCAGTTGGTGTCATCCCGCTACGAACACGCGTCGCTGATCCTCACCTCGAACCTGCCGTTCTCCAGCTGGGGTGGCGTGTTCGGCGACCAAGCGGTCGCCGCCGCGATGATCGACCGAATCGTTCACCACGCCGACGTCCTCACCCTGAAAGGCGCCAGCTACCGGCTCCGCAACCGAGGCATCGACACCCTCCCCAGCATCCGAACCGGCGCCAGCAAGCCCGACGCCTAACATCAACAGACAACTACACCGCGCACTTTTCGGCCGGCAACACCGCGCAGTTTTCGACCGTCACCGACACGCCCGACAAATTCGGGGAGGCCGAGGTGCTTGTTGAGGGCGTAGTGCGACACGTGAAGGTGCGGTGAGGGACATGGGTGGTCTGACGTTTGTGGATGGTTCAACAGCCCGAGCGCTGTGCGAGCAGTTGTCCTCACGAGAGGCAGCCGAGTGTGCTGCAGTCGTCGGCGAGACCGAGAAGGTGCCGACGGCCGCCGGAGGTGCTGCTGACGTGCTCGCCGCAACCCTTCGGGTGAAGTTCAAGATCGCGTCAGAGAAGGGCATCGAGGTCGCTGGAGGACTTGGGTTGCTCCGGGCGAGCGACAGGCCTTCCGCGCTCGGCGGTGGCTCCCCAATCGCCATAGAAGCAGTGGCCCCGTTTCGCTCGGCCAACGATGGCGCTCCCAGACTCAACTCGATCTCGGACAAGTAGCAGCGACGGAACGCGAGCGTCGGATCGGGCAGTTCGGCCGACATCCCTCCGCGCTATCCGGCCAGCGCCAGCCAGCCGACGGACTCGAACAACAAGCCGTCGGCGCGTATGAGCCGCCAGTCGGCCTCGATGCCGAGCACCGCCAGGCCAGCCGACTTGATGGCGAACTCCTCTGGCCCGAGCACCGACGCGACCGTGGCCAGCACGTCCGCTGTCGCCGCATCGGGAGCGACCACCGTCGCCGCGATCTGCTCGGCGACCGGCCGTCCCGTGCGCGGGTCGATCAGGCGCGAGTACCGGCGATCGCCGACGACGAACTGGCGGCGCGCGATGCCGCTCGTCGCGACCGCACGCCGCGACACCTCGATCCGGTCGGCGGGTGTCCGGTTGTCGGCGATCGCCTTCGGGTCTTCGATGCCGACGCGCATGGTCCCCTCGCCGTCGTGGCGGAGATCCCCGCCGGCGTTCACGATCACCCGGCTGACCCCGTTGCACGCCATGGCCGCGTCGACCAATCGGTCGACCGCCCAGCCCTTCGCGATCGAGTGCAGGTCGAGCGCGCCGCAGTCCGCGTGGCGCAGGATCGACACGTCGGCGCCCACGTCGACGAGCGGCGCTGTCGGCGATGCCTCGAAGTGCGGCACTGCGAGGTCGGCGCACACCCGGCTCAGCGCGACGGGATCCGGCTCCGCTCCTGACGCCTCCGCGATCCTCCAGAGCTCGGTCAGCTCCGCGGTGAACGGGTTGAAAGCGCCCTCGCTCCACGCCATCCACCACGCCGCTCGAGCGAGCAACGGCCCGAGCGCCGCGCCGGCGACGCCGAGGCCCGCCGACCAGCGGCTGAGGTCGCTGTCGGCCGAGAACCGCGACAGCGAGCGTTCGAGTTGCCGTGCCGCGTCGACCACGGTCGCTTCGGCGTGGGCCGCTGCGTCGCCGTCATCCGCGGTCAGATCGAGCTGGAGGAACGTGCCCATCACCGGCTCCCACTGCGACCGGCGGCGCACGCCCGCCTCGCTCACAGGGTCAGTGCCACGAGCACGATCGATACGACGGCACCCACCGCAGCGACCACCACGGCGGAGCGTCGACGGAGCTTCACGACGAGCTGCAGCACGAGTCCGGACGCCGCGATCAGCACGAGCACCCCGGCTGCGACATCGATCGTCCACTTCCAGGCGCTGCCGGCGTCGCGGCCCTTGTGCAGGTCGTTGAGCACCGCGACCCAGCCCTGCTGGTCGACCGTGAGGTCGTAGGTGCCCTTCGACACGGAGAAGGAAACGTCGGCCGAGTAGCCGGGGTTCCGGTACGAGAGGGTGCCCTTGTCGCCGCTGACGAGGTGGTCGGACACCGGCGCGGTCACGCCGTACTTCGAGCGGATGAACTCGGAGATCGCCAGGAAGTCGACGCTGCCGCTGCTGTCGACGTCGAACGCGAACGTGCCGCTCGACGTGGTGGTGTCGGCCTCGTCGCCGAAGGTCCACTGCGGATGGTTCAGGGTGATGCCCGTGAGTCCGAAGAAGAGGACGAGCACCAGCGCGACCATGCTGGAGTACGCGTGCACGATGCGCGCCCACTTGCGCCAGGCGACGACGCGCGATCGCGATCGCTGCGGCGCCGTGTCGTCGACGACGGCCATCAGACCGTGTAGTTCGCCGCGACGGCCGAGAGTTCCTCGGAGTCCGCGAACGAAACCGACGTCTTCGCCGATCCGAGCTCGATGTTGCCGCTGCTCAGGCTGTGCGGGCCGTGCTCCCGAGCCGCCTCTACGTAGACGACGTAGTCCCCCGACGGCACACGATTGCCCTCGGTGTCGGTCCCATCCCAGGTGACCGAATAGGTGCCGGCGGGCCGCGTCGCGCCGGTCACCGCGTCGACATCGGTGCCGTCGGCGGCCGAGAACCAGCTCTCCAGGTGGTTGATCCAGCGTTCGCCCTTCGGCGGGTTGTACCAAACGCTCACCGTGTTCACGAAGTTGCCGTCCGAGTCTTCCACCCATACGGCCACGAACGGGCTGTGGGCAGGGCCGAACCCGCCGGCGGCCGGCGCATACGTGAACGCCACGTCGACCTTCGCCGACGCCGGAATCGCGTCGCCGGTGCTCGACGAGGCGGCCGTGCTCGACGAGGCGGCCGCGGTCGTCGTGGTGGCCTCCGCCGCCGCTGCGGTCGTGGCGGCTGATGCCGCGGTGGTCGTGCCGCCGCTCAACGCC
>WBZL01000385.1_pt1 | contig 49467 bp, 45 predicted proteins | sample 5204291 | NCBI WGS metagenome assembly WBZL01 (sample SAMN12344345, study PRJNA552823) | activated sludge metagenome | biome: Activated sludge suspended growth; feature: Nitrification reactor; material: Wastewater; isolation source: activated sludge from nitrification reactor of wastewater... | reverse complement strand
AACCGCGCTTACAAAGAGGTGGACAACCGCATTCGCCAAACATATGCCAAACACGGCACGGCGCAAAACCAGATTGGCCTTTATGATATGTACACCCGCTTTTATCGCTGGGCGGCTGACCGCTTGGGGGAGGAAGGCATCATTGCGTTTATCACCAACAGTTCTTTTATTGATGCTCGCACCTACGATGGCTTCCGTAAAGTGGCTGGCGATGAGTTTAGCCACATTTACCTGATTGATTTGGGTGGCAACGTGCGAAAAAACCCCAAGTTAAGCGGCCCCAGAAACAATGTGTTTGCCATTCAGGCCGGGGTGGCGATTGGGTTTATGGTGCGACACGCCAACACAACCGAACCAGCCAGGATTTTTTATGCGCGTCGCCCCGAACTAGAGGAAGCTCCTGACAAACTGCGCTTTCTCGCCACTCACCGCATTGACCAAATTCCGTTTCAACACATTGCGCCAAATAATCGGCACACATGGATCAACCAAGCTGATAATGATTTTGATGATTTGTTGCCAGTTGTTTCTAAAGAAGCAGATGCTATTTTTAGCCTTTACTCCAATGGGCTAAAAAGCCAGCGAGACGAATGGGTTTATGATTTTTCGCGGGACGCATTGGCTGAACGGATGCGCTTTTTTGTGGACGTGTACGAAGCCACCCGCCGCAACCCTAAATTCAGCGGCAAGATGCAAATCAAGTGGGATCAAGACTTGATCCGTTTCCATGAGCGAGATATTACCTTAAATTATGAAGCCTCTCATATCATAAAAAGTATGTATCGTCCTTTCGTTGGAAAATGGCTATATTACAATTGGTATTTAAATGCGCGTACCTACCAGCTTCCCCAAATCTTTCCTGACAATCAGCATGGAAACTTGGCAATTGTATTTAGTGATCGAGGCTTCCGTACATCCTTTGGCACGCTTGCTGTCAATCAGATTCCAGAGTTGCACCTGATTGCTGCGGCTGATTCAGTACAAGTTACTCCCCTTTACCGCTACGACGACAACGGCAACCGTGTGGACAACATCACCGACTGGGCGCTGGCGCAGTTCCGCCAGCAATACGCCCAATCCCCAATCTCCAATCCCCAATCTCCAATCCCCAATCCCCAATCTCCCATCTCCAAAAGCGACATCTTCCACTACGTCTACGCCGTCCTCCACCACCCCGCCTACCGGCAAAAATATGAACTCAACCTGAAGCGCGACTTCCCCCGCATTCCGTTCTACCCCGACTTTTGGCAGTGGGCGGCGTGGGGCAAAGCTCTGATGGCGCTGCACCTCCATTACGAAACCATCGAACCCTACCCCCTGCTGCGCCACGATGCCGACCCCGAAAGCAGCCGCACGGCGTACAAAGCGAAGCTGAAAGCCGACAAAGCCAACGGCACCATCGAACTCGACACCCTCACCACCCTCAGCGGCATCCCCGCCCTGGCGTGGCAATACCAGCTTGGCAACCGCTCCGCCCTGGAATGGGTGCTAGACCGGTACAAGGAGCGCACCCCCAAAGACCCCACCATTCGGGAGCAGTTCAACAGCTACCGCTTTGCCGATTACAAGGAGCAGGTGATTGAGTTGCTGGGGCGAATAACGGCCGTTTCCCTGCAAACCATGCACATCATTCAGGCTATGCCCGCCGCCGTCGAGTAAGCCAGGCAAGACGTTCAACTTCTTCTGAGAAGTTGAACGTCTAAATCGCCAACCGTTGCTTTGCTGGCCTAATCTTTTTACAATGAGCGTATTATGGCATCAATTGAAATTCAACTGACCTCTTCCCAAATTTGGCAAGCCGTGCAGCAGCTTGAAACGGCTGATTTCGAGTCATTGTTCCACGACATGGTTGCCCTGCGCTTTAAACGGCTGGTTCCCACCGTCAGCCAGGATGAAGCTGCCTTGCTGCAAACCATTTATGATGCCCATCTGGACAACAACCAACATGATCGGTATGAGCAGCTTGTGGCAAAACTGGAAGCAGAAACAATCACCAACGCCGAACGGGCTGAGTTTGCGGGGCTGCATGATCAGGTTGAAGCGTTGAATGTGGTGCGATTAACGGCCGTTTCTCAACTCGCCACCCTGTGGGAGCAACCTTTTGACACAGTGATGGAAAAACTGGGGCTTTTGAACAAAGATGTCATCACCTCTCTCAAAAGCTGAACTACGCCAACTCGTTTTACGACGCGCTAAAGGTTGCTGCGAGTATTGCTATAGTCAGGCTGCATTCTCCCCTAGCTCCTTTGCTGTTGAGCATATTACCCCCCAATCTCGCGGCGGGCAGACGACGCTAGATAATCTGGCATTTGCTTGCGGTGGATGTAATAATGCCAAGTACAATCATACCGAAAGCCTTGATCCAATTACCGAGCGTATCGTGCCATTGTACCATTCCCGGCAACACAAATGGGAAGATCATTTTAGTTGGCGTGAAGATGGTCTGGACATGATCGGCATTTCGCCAACTGGACGGGCAACCATTGCATTGCTCAAGCTAAATCGAGACAATGTAGTTAATTTGCGGCAAATTCTGATTTTGGTTGGCAAACATCCCCCAGCACCGATTAATGATTAGTGAGGGGAATAATAGCACGATGGTAGCATCTACAATGACCTTAAATCAAATTCAAGAGAAAGGGTTGGAAGTATTGTCTCGTGAATTAGGCCCTGTGGGCTTGATTCGCTTTCTGCAAATGTTTGAAACGGGTTATGGAGATTATACCGAAGAACGACGGCAATGGCTGGATGGGCAAACCGTTGAAGAGATTGTCCAACGAATTCAGAAAAAACAAAGTGCGGCTGGCGGAACGGGCTGAGTTTGCGGGGCTGCATGATCAGGTTGAAGTGTTGAATGTGTGGGGGAATTAACGGCCGTTTCCCTGCAAACCATGCACATCATTGAGGCTATGCCCGCCGCCGCCACCGCCGAAGCGGAACAGGAATATGATATACTTTGACCATGAGTACAAACGCCCCACATACCAGGATTGATAAAACGGCCGTTGTGATCGCCTCGTTAGAAGACGATTCCGACGAACTGACGTATTGGCTCAGCAAAACCCCTCAACAACGTCTGCAAGCCCTGGAGCAAATGCGACAAATCATCTATGGCTACGACCCTTCCACCCGACTTCAAAGAGTTCTTACAATTACTGAACGAAAATAACGTCCGTTATCTGCTCATAGGTGGCTATGCCGTTGGTTACTAACTCAAGTTGCTACTAACCACTGTCATTTCGAGGTCCTCCGAGAAATCCCGTTCTTTTCTGCGGACGAAACGGGATTTCTCCTCGAAGACTCGTCGAAATGACATTGTTTTTACCGAAATAAATTGCTCACTTACAACAAACTTGCCCCGCATTGACTTTATACGAGGAAAAATATGCCACGATTATCTATTTCAAGCTGGAGTTTGCACCGGGCGCTGGGCGAGGTGCATAACCATTACCACGCCACCCCCGCCCCCCGCCGCGACAACGACAATGTGTTTGGCGAATTAACGCTGCTGCAACTGCCGGAAAAACTGGCCGCACGCGGCATCCACACCCTGGAAATTTGCCACTTCCACCTGCCCAGCCTCGACGACGGCTATCTGGCCGAACTGCGCGGGGCGTTGGCAGCGGCCGGGGTGTCGCTGTTTAGCATCCTCATTGACGACGGCGACATCACCCACCCCGACCCGGCGCAGCGAGAGGCCGATATGGCCTGGATTCGCGGCTGGGTGGCAGTGGCGGGGAAGTGCGGCGCGGCCAAGGCGCGGGTCATTGCCGGGCAGCAGGCGGCACAGCCAGCCAACGCCCTTAGCGATGCCCCGCAGGTGCAGTTGAGCGCCAGCCAGTTGCGCTCATTGGCCGCGTTTGCCCAGGACCACGGCGTGGCGATTATTACCGAGAATTTCCGCGAACTGACGGCCACCGCCGCCCCCCTGCTCGCCATTTTGCAGCAGTGCGAAGGGCAGGTGGGGCTGTGCGCCGACTTTGGCAACTTTCGTGGGGCAAGCAAGTATGACGATTTGGCGGCCATTTTGCCCTACGCCGATTCTGTTCACGCCAAAGCCCAATACGTGCAGCCGGGGCAAGTCGAAGAAGGGGATTTCCGCCGCTGTCTGGGGTTGGCAAAAACGGCCGTTTTCGACGGCCCCTACTCGCTGATTTTTGACGGCGTGGGGAATGAGTGGGCGAATATCGCCGTGTTGCAGGGAGTTGTAGGGGAATATGTGTAGCAGGGGAGCAGGGGGGCAGGGGAGCAGAGGAGAATTAAAGATTAACAATTTAATCAGGTAACAAGCAGAGATTGGGAGATTAAGAGACTGGGAGACTAACTACAGCTAATCTCTCAATCTCCCAGTCTCTCAATCTCAATGCTCATTTACCCGTTTATTTTGTAAACCTGCCAATCTCCTCTGCTCCTCCGCTCCCCTGCTCCCCTGCGCTTTTTGGTGCAAAATGTATGACCTGGTAATTAAAAACGGAACAGTGGTAACGGCCGTTTCCACCACCCAAACCGACGTTGCCATTCGCGGCGAAAAGATTGCCGCCATTGGCGAAGGGCTGGTGGGGAAGCGGGAAATTGACGCAACAGGCAAGCTGGTGGTGCCGGGCGGGGTGGATATTCACGTCCACCTGGAAATGCCAATCGGCAATTTCACCTCGGCCGACAACTTTTTTACCGGCACGCAGGCAGCGGCGATGGGCGGCACAACGGCCGTTATTGATTTTGTCGAAGCCAAGCCCGACCAACGGCTGCTGGACGCCTTGGCGGCGCGGCAGGCGTTGGCCGACCAGCGCGTGGTGGTTGATTACGGCTTGCACATGACGCTGGGGCCAACCGACATGGGCAAGCTCAGTCAGGTGGCGGAGGTAGCGGCGGCGGGGTGCGCCAGCTTCAAGCTCTACATGGCCTATGGGCTGCGGCTCCACGACGGCCACCTGCTGCGCTCGCTGGAGGCGATTGCCCAGGCCGGTGCCTTGCCGGTGGTTCACGCCGAAAACTGGGATGTGATTTCGGCCTTGGTGGCGGGAAATTTGCAAAACGGCCGTTTTCAACCCCGCTGGCATCCGCGCAGTCGGCCGGCACCGCTGGAAGGCGAAGCCGCCGGGCGCGTCATAGACATCGCCAGCTACGTCGGCTCCCCGCTCCACATCTTCCACGTCTCCTGCGGCGATACTGTGGCTCGAATTGCCGCCGCACGGGCGCAGGGGCTGCCGGTGACGGGCGAAACCTGCCCGCAATATTTGCTGCTCACCGACGAGCTGTATGATCGGCCGGGGGTGCTGGGGGCATTGCCGGTGTGTGCGCCGCCGCTGCGGGGCGCGGCCGACCAGGCGCGGCTGTGGCAGGCACTGGGGCGGGATGAGCTACAGCTTGTCTCCACCGACCATTGCCCGTTTACCAGCGAGGAAAAGGCCACGGGGCTGGCCGACTTTTCCAAAATCCCCGGTGGCGTGCCGTCCATTGAAAGCCGGATGGCGACGATGTATGCCTTTGGCGTGCGGCGCGGCCATTTTTCGCTTAACCGCTGGGTGGATATATGTGCCACGACCCCGGCGCGGCTGTTGGGGTTCAGCCACAAGGGGCATATTGGCGTGGGGTATGATGCCGATGTGGTGATTTTTGATGAAAAACGGCCGTTTTCCCTCTCCACCACCACCCTGCACGAGCATGTGGATTGGACACCGTATGAGGGGCTGACGGGGGAAGGGTGGCCGGTGGTCACACTCAGCCGGGGTGAGGTGATTGTGGAGGATGGGGTGTTTGTGGGGTCGGCCGGCCGGGGTCGGTTTGTGCAGCGGCGGCGGTAACTGTTTGCAAATGGATTACCGACGCAAATGATGATAGCGGCCGGGGTTGTAGCCAGGCAATTAAGAGAGGGAATCATTCGTTTATTCGTTGCTATTCGTTGTCGCGGTGCAGAAAGGGTCAACGAATTGGAAACGAATAAACGAATAAACGAATAACGAATAACGAAGTAGGTGAGGGCGAATTGGTGGGTGAGGGAAAAACGGCCGTTTTTCCCTCATACGCCGCCGCTACCACCCCCATCTCCGCCGCAATTCGCTCCGCCCGCTGCCACAGTGGCGTCACCTCAATCTGGTCAATCCGGTTGCCCCACGCATCCCACTGCGTCAGTCTCGGCTCATTCAGCCTGTCGGCCAACTGCATCTCATACAGATCACCCCCGGCCAGCTCCCCCATTTGCCGCAGCGATGGCTCAGCCAGTACGGCCGGCGGCACCACCCGCCGCAAATACGAGCGCAGCACCCGGTCATCATCATACTGATTGTCCAAACGGGGCGGAGGTTGGTTAAAGGGGTTGATCAACATACGCTTTACCTGTCATAGGGGAGATTGGAGATTGATGAGGGTTCACAATCTCCAATCTCCAATCCCCAATCTCGTCTATTCTACCGTCCTTTCCACACCGGCTGACGCTTCTCTGCAAACGCCCGCGCCCCTTCCAACTGGTCTTCACTGCTATAAAGCCTGTCCACCGTGGCAAACTGCCGCTTGGTAATCCGGTTCAGCGCGTCCTGGAAGCGCATATCTTCGGCTTCGCGCACAATTTCCTTGATGGCGGCCTGCACCAGCGGCGGGCCGCTTTCCAGCAGCCGCGCCAGTTCCCACGTCTTTTCCAGCAGCGTTTCCGGCGTGGTGATTTCGCGCAGCAGCCCCCAGCGCAGTGCTTCTTCGGCATCAAACCAGCGGCCCGTTAACAGCAAATCCAGCGCCACGTGGTAGGGAATGCGCTTGGGCAGCTTGAGGGTGGCGGCATCGGCCACCGTGCCGGAGTTGATTTCCGGCAGGGCAAAGGTGGCGTTGTCTGAGGCCAGGATGAGGTCACAGGAGAGGGCGAGTTCCAGCCCGCCGCCGCAGCAAATGCCGTTGACGGCGCAAATGATTGGCTTGTTGAGGTTGCCCAACTCCTGAATGCCGCCAAAGCCACCAATGCCGTAGTCTCCGTCTACGGCGTCGCCATCGGCGGCGGCTTTGAGATCCCAGCCGGGGCAGAAGAACTTTTCGCCTTCGGCGCGGAGAATTGCCACGCGCAGGTCGGGGTCGTCGCGGAAGGCCATAAAGGTTTGGCCCATGATGCGGCTGGTGGCTAAATCAATGGCGTTGGCCTTGGGGCGATCCAGCGTCACTTCCAGAATGCCCCCTTCGCGGCGGGTTTTTATGGGGTTGTGGTTCATGTTTTTAATGGGACGCAGATTTTCCTGATTTTCCTGATAATCCTGTAAATCAGGAAAATCTGCGTCCTATTCTTGTTTTGGTTTATGCAATTCGCACGCCCTGGCGTTTGAGTTCGGCCTGGACGTAGCTGATGTTGACGGTGGCGGTGGTGGTGCGGTGTTTGACGGCCATGGCGGCGGCCACGCCTGCGCCCTGGCCGGAGACGGTGCAGCACATCATGTTGCGGACGGAGGCGTGGGAGATTTTGTCGCCGGCGATGGCGCGGCCGGCGACGAGCAGGTTGTCTACGCCCTGGGGGACGAGGGCGCCGTAGGGGATGTGGAAATAACGGCCGGTGGTGGGCAAAATGAGTACGCCGTAGCCGTCTATGAATTCGGGGAAGATGCCGATGGTGTCGTCGAAGCGGGCTTGGTGGCGCACGTCGTGTTCGGTGAGGTTGTAACGGCCGTTTATCTTCCTCGTATCCCGAATCCCCAGCGTCATGCCAAAGTTGCGTAGCCCCGCCTTCTCAAAACCAGGGGCAAACTGGTTCAACGCCTGCACCGCCAGCATTGCCTGCCGCCGCCCCTCGATTTCGCCCCGCGTCAGGTCCCACACGTCGGTGCCATCATAGCCGCCCATGTGTACCATGTTGAGGTAGGTGGCATCTCCGGCATCGCTAATCCCGCTCCAGGTGCCGCCAATGCTTTTGAGGCCGGGCGGGATGATCCCCTTTGCCCGTGCCTTCTCAAATGGCTCATCGAGGTAGGGGCTAAAGAGGTTGTCTTCCTTGCCGTCGGTTTTGATTTGCCACTCCTTGCCCCAATCCATATAGCGCATCGGGTTTTCGCGCACGTATGCCAGAAAGCGGGCTTTGTCTACGCCGGAGCAGGAGAACATGACGGTGACGGCCATCATTTGTTCTTTGGGGGTTTTGTGGACGGGTGCGCCAGCCATCATGGCGATGTCAGCATCGCCGGTGGCATCTATGATACATTTGGCGAGGATGGCACCGCGCCCGGATTTGCTTTGGACGACGATGCCGGTGAGCTGGTTGCCATTGTGGAGGGGATAAACGGCCGTTGCGTGCAGCAAAGGCCGAACCCCCGCCTCCTGAATCCAGTTATCCGCCAGCACCTTGAACAACTCCGAGTTGATCCCCTGGCTGGTAGATTGCGGTTCGTCGTAGCTGGCGTGGTGGGCTTTGGCGCGGGCTTCAAATTCTGGGCCGATCCCTTCAACGTCTACCGTTTCCGGCCGGCGGTACCAGGCAATGCCCTCCACGCCAACTTGCGTCAGGTTGCCGCCAAAGCAGCCGTAGCGCTCCACCAACATCGTGTCCACCCCGGCACGCGCCGCGCTGATGGCCGCCGCCAGCCCGCCGGGGCCGCTGCCTACCACCAGCACGTCTGTTTCAGCAATGACGGGGACAGTTTGGGCGGGAATTTGTACTGTTTTCATCGGTTCCTCTGTTATGGGTAAATAAATCAGACTGAGCAGATGCGTCATCTTGCCCGTGTGTCTAACAGATTTTACCTGTCTGGTATGCCGATGTCTATTTTGGTTTAACGTGTTGCCTGGGAGGGAGGGGATTAACGCGGACAAACCGCAAACAGATGGTGGTTAGGGGCTAGTGGCTGGTGCAGAGATTCTTTTCTTACCAGCCACCAGCAACCAGCCACCATGATAACTAAAGTTCTTGTTTTTTACGCAAGAATTTCAGTGCCAAAGTACTCTCATTTTTTACTGCATAATTCCCGCCGCCATTAAACCATCGTGGACTTTATTAAACGTTGCCGCATCAGCAGCCGTAATCGTTCCTGCATCCACCAACTGTGCCAGCAGCGTTGCTTGTAAATCGGCCGGGTTGCCCGTTCTGTCCACCCCCGTTGCCATCAGTGTGTCTATTTCGGCATGAACCACAACAAACGTGTCCGCTTCAGCCTGGGTAAAAAGCCCCTGTTCAACACCCTGCGCCGCCATTTCCGCATGGCGAGCCGCCTCGGCTTCCGGGTCAAAGGTTGCCCCACCCATTTGCCCACGCGGCACCACCGTGCCTTGCCCCAACGCCTGGATGTAGTTGATCACATCCCAACGCTGGTTTTCATCCAGTGCATCCTTCCAGGCAGGCATCCCTGAATTAAACGGTTCAAAGGCACCACCTTCAGCCACGCGCCAGAACAGATAATCATCCCCCATCATTTGGCCGGTGTGGGCCAGGGGAGCCGGGGCGGGGTCTAGTGCGGCACTGGCCGGGCCATCGCCCATGCCGCCATCACCGTGGCAAGTGGTGCAAAACGTCGTATAGGTTTCTGCTCCCCGCTCCAGCGACGCTTCATCAGCGGCAATGGGGTTGGTCAGCCCGGCATAGTCGCTGGGGATGGTGGCCTGGTGCCGCGCCATCATGCCGCTATCGCCCATACCCATGCCTCGCCCCATGCCCATGCCGCCGCCAGCGGTGGTGGCTTCTTCGGTTGCCGTACAGCCCGCCAGGGCAATGAGGGCGATTATGATCAGTAAAAATAGCTGCCATGAGAAACCGCCTCGCGGTTTCTTTGTTGTTGCTTTGAACAAATTAGCTTGCTTCATTTTCAGGTGTTTCCTTGTTGTAGTATGTTGTTAACGGTCATAAACTGACATCGGTTACAAGTCGCAAGTAACAGGTGGCAAGTGTTGTTTGCTGACTAGACTGGCTACGTGCCACTTGCTACCTGCAAGCAGGACAATGCTAATTGATGACCTTGCTTGGGAATGGAAATTAAATAACTTGCCCATTTAGAAGTTCAACTTCTCAGAAGAAGTTGAACTTCTTCCGTAATTCTTCTTCCGTAATTGTTAGGCAAGAAGCTGAACTTCTTCCGTAATTTTAGTATATCGTTTAGCTCAATGTCGCTAACGGCTGAATCTTGTCAAACAGTTCTGTCGCTAACGAATGGTGCTGCGGGTCGGGCGTGAGGGTTAGCAGCAAAATGGCGTCGGTTTGGGCGAGCAGCGTGTGGGGGATGTTGGCTTCCAGCAGCAGCAGATGCCCCGGCTGTAGTTCACGCGATTCGTCTTTGGCTGTAAAGGTAAGCTGCCCCGACAGCAATTGTACGGCAATTTGGCTGCTGGTGCTGTGTTCGCGCAGCCCTTGCCCGGCGCGAAAGGAGAAAAGAACGTAGCGGGCGTGGCCTGATTGGGCAATGACGCGCACGCCGGGGGCGTTTTCCTTAAATTCAGCTAGTGTGTTGAGATCAAACAAGAACATGGGTCTCTCCTTCAGGGGTTACATCACGCTCCAAACGGGCTAAACCGGTGCGAATGATGCGCCACAGTTGGTTGACGATGGGCAGCAGGGCGATGACCCAGAGCAGATAGGCCAGGCCATGCAGGATGGGCTGGGTGCTGCTGATAAAGATGCTGGTCCACAGGAATAGGCTGCCCAGATTGATAAAAGCGAAGCTAAACCAGGTGCCGCCAAGCTGCGCCGGCCGGTCGGGTAGCAGGATGCGGGTGAAGAAGTAGGGCAAAATGGCAAAGCCAAATTGCAGCATCCAGCCGTAGATGAGTGCCTGCGGTGCCGTGGCCTCAATGGTTGGGCCAGGCACGCCGGGGATTTCAAAGAGGACGAAGGGAGCCATGAGGATGGGGGCTAAAATCCAGAAATAGGCAACGATGAGGTGCGCCAGCCCGGCCGTCCAGGCGGGCCAATCGCCCCAGAGCGGTTTGATGATGTTGACCAGCAGCCAGACGGTGGCGGCGAGGTGGAGCAGCAGGCCGGGGACGAGGAGGTAGGTGTTGGCAAACCAGGGGCCGAAGACGAGACCAAAGGCACCGAGGGTCATCATCCAGAAGATGGGGGTGATGGCTTTGGGGTTGGCAAACGGCCGTTTGGCCCACACCGGATACAAATCCACCAGCAGCCCGGCAAAAACCAGCGACATCAGCCCCCAACTGTTGGCGTGAATATGGACTTCAACCGCTTTGCCGACGATGCCTAGCGGTCCCACCCAGCCCGACCATAGGCCGGTGCCGACCAGGATGCCCAGCAGGAAGTAGCCGAGGCCAGCGATGTAGAATTTACGGCCGTTTCCCATCCCCTCTGCCTTGCTCTCATTTGCCGGTGCCGCCTGCCGCAGCTTGAGCAACTGCCCTATGAGCAGCACCGTGGCAATAAACACCAGCGTGCCGCCCATGATGATGGGAACGCGGTTGACGAGGGGAATGCCAACCAGCAGGGCTAAAATACCGGCGTTGAGCGTGAGCCAAATGTCCCAGCGGGTGGCGGGGCGGGGCAGGCGGTGCCGAACGGCCGTTAATAGCGGCAACGCCCCAAACAACATCTGCGTCATCGCCCCCAGCGTAATCAAATGCACCCGCAGCCAAACCATGCCGTTAAACCACGGCAGCAGGCTCAGGCTGGAAAAAGAGGATTCGACAGCGGCCAAAATGGCTAAAAAGAGGAAAAGCGCCGCCATTAAAATATACGGAAGCATGGGGATTCTCCTTCAAATAATCGGACGCTGATTTTCCTGATTTTTATCAAGAAAATCAGCGTTCTGTTTTTATGGCATGGTTCAGGTTATTAGCGGTAAATATCCTTAAGCAGCGGGCGCGGTGGCGGCGGCAGCTTGCATGGTGCGCCGCACAAACTCTTCTACCAGCAGCAGATTGCCGGCCGAATGCTTGATGGTTTGCAGCAAGGTGGTCATCGAATCCACCTCTTCCACCTGCTCGGTGACAAACCACTGCAAAAATTGATTGCTGGTGTGGTCCTGGCTGGCAATGGCAACGGAAACGAGGTTGTTGATCTCCTCCGTGACCCGCATCTCCTGAATGAGGGCATAGTTCACCGCATCGGCGGCACTGTCAAACGCATTTTTGACCTCTGGCTGGCCGGGGATGAGCGGTTTGGCACCCGCTTCCAGCATAAAATGGACAAATTTCATGGCGTGCATCCGCTCTTCATCAGACTGGCGGTAGAAAAAGCCGGCCAAATCGGGCAAGCCTTCTTCGTCAAAGTACACGGCGATGGCGATATATTGCGCCGAGGCGGTGAATTCGCTTTGGATTTGGGCATTCATGGCGTTGACAACGTCTTGTTTAATAATCATGGTTTTATCCTTCCTTGTCAGAATTTGTTTCTATCATAGCGGCGTTGGTTTGATACGTCGCCGACTTAAGTCGGGTCGGGTGGTTCGTAGGCGGGCAGTTGGGGCAGGTTGGCGGCGGGGATGGTGAGATAAACGGCCGTTTCTGCCACCCGTTCCACCAATGCCAGCGGAATTTGGCGATAAACGGCCGTTGTCGGCAATTGGCACAGCAGCAAATCCGTCACACAGTGCGCCGCACCATCCCACAGCAAAGCCGCCACCATGCCCACGCGCACACCGTCGCTGCACATGACCGCCATGCCGCGCTCCACCCTTTCACCCAACTGCGCCACCTGCCCACTTACCATTACCTTCACCGCATCCATCGTGTTCATTGCACAACTCCCTGGGCATATTAGCCCATCCGGAGCTTGTCGGAGCAGTCTGAATAGATGCGCGGATGACACGGATTTACAGGAATAAACGCGGATTTTTTCTTTTTTATCCGCGAAAATCCGCTCTGATCCGCGTTATCCGCGCATCCATTTTCTTTTTCCGACAGGCTACTAGTACAAGCATAGCCAGCCAGCGCACTTTTCGCGCCGACTTAAGTCGGGTTTGGTTAATACCTTACGCGTGAAGTTTTTGTATGGGGGGCAAGAATTTTGGACAGGATTAACAGGATTAACAGGCCTAATCCTGTTAATCCTGTTAATCCCGTCTAAAGCCTTTTCTTTATCTGCGCTCTACTATTCCGCCAACGCCGCCAGCGCCGGCCGATTCAGAATGCGAATAAGCTGCCGTTCCACCGCAATCAGCCCCTCGCTTTCCAGTTGGCGCAAGGCACGCTGTACCACGTCCGGCACCGTTCCCAGCCGCGCTGCCAGCTCGGCCTGGGTGTACCAGCGGGGGCGATGCAGCACATCATCGGTAGCCTCGGCCAGCAGCAGCCGCGCCAGCCGCCCGGCAATCGGCCGCAGCGACAGGTCGGTGACAAGCGAGACCAGATAAAGCAGCCGTTTTGCCATTTCCGCCAGCATATGCTCGGCAAATTCGGGGTGTTGCCGCAACAGCCGCCGCACCGCCTGCCGGGGAATAAACCACACCCCGGCCGGTTCCAGGGCAATGGCCGTGGCGGGGTTGGGCTGGTCGGTAAACACACCCAGCTCGTTAAAGGTTTCCCCCGGTTCCAGAAAACGCAGCACTTGCTCCCGTCCGGCCGGCGAGATTTTGGTGGCTTTCAGCCAGCCATAGTGCAGCAGATAGAGGCCGGATTGGGCCTGCCCTTCCAGCACCACCAGTTCACCGGTTTCATATTCGCGCCAAACGGCCGTTTGCAGCAGCGGCTCCAGCAGCGATTTTGTGGTTCCGGCAAAAAAGGAATGCGCCTGCAATTGTTCAAACAGTTGTTCAGTCGTCGGTCTTGCCATGCCGCTATTGTATCGCAAAAACGGGGTGGGGATGGAGTGGAGGGTGTCGGTCAATGGTGGGGCAGAGCTTGCAAAACGGCCGTTGCTACCCGCATTCCCCCCAGCGTCACCCCCGCCGTGGATTGACCGGGAAAAATGGCGTCGCCAACCAGCCACAGGTTGGGGATGCCGGTGCCGGGGCCGCGCCCGTTAAACAGCGACGTTTGGGCAAAGCCGCCGACCATGCCACCGGGACGGCGGGTGTAATATTGAAAGGTAATCGGCGTACCCGGTTTGCACAGCACCACCGCCGCTCCCAGCCCCGGCAATGCCCGTTCGGCGGCGGCCAGCAGGGTTTGGCTATACGCCTCGCGCCGTTGGTAGTAGGCTGCTTTGTCTGCGCCGTGGCGCAGTTGCCACCAGGGGGCAATGGCGGTATGGGTGGAGAGGGTGGCGGCACGCATCCCCGCCGGGGCGCGGTCGGGGTCGGCGGGGTCGGAAAGGGAGATAAAGACGGAGTTGCCTTCGCCCAACGGCCGTTTTTCATCCACAATCACCTGATGATGCCCCACCGCGCTAGCCTCTGGCGGCAGTTTGGCGGCATCCAGCCCCAGGTAGAGGGTAAATGCGCCCCAGGTGGCGGGACGAACGGCCGTTTCCCGCCGCAAGCTGGCCGGAGCCGCCTCGCCCAGCAGGTCGGCCAACCCCCACGGCGTCAGATTACCTACAATGGCATTGCCGTGAAATTGCCGCCCTTTGCTGGTATAAACGGCCGTTGCCCGCCCCCCTTCCACCCCAATCCGCACCACAGGCTGGCGAAACAGCACCTCGCCCCCCCGCTGCCGAATCCAGTCCACCAGCGTTTGCGCCAATGCCCCCATGCCGCCGCGCACGTGGTTCACCCCCCGCCGGGGCAAATCCAGTGCCGCGCTGCCGTAGAGGGCGTTGGCGTTGTCGGCCGTGGTTTGCGCCGAAATCAGCAGTTGCCCGTCCAAAAAGGCTTTGAACAGCGGATCGGCGGTTGGAGCCAGGCTGCCGATGGTACGCCAGAGGTAGGGGAGGGAGCGCAGCGTTTGCGGGCGCAGTGCCTGTGCCAGCGTTAGCCAGTCGCGGGGAGAGGCGGGCGGCCAGGGGAAGGGGCGGGAGGAGATGTCCCAGGCGATGTCGGCCAACTGCTCCTGGGTGCGCCAGAACGGCTCGGCGTGGGGGAAGGCGGCCAGCCGCTCCTGTTGCCACTGTGCCGGGTTGGCAAATTGGGTGAGAGAACGGCCGTTTGGCAAATGCACCTGCCACGCCGGGTCAACCGGGTGAACCGGCCACTGCAAACCCAGCATTTCCGCCAGCCGCGCATGGGGGCCGCCGGGGGCAAAGCCGCCAGCCAGCGTGGCTCCGGCATCAAAGCGGAACCCCTGGTGGAAAAAAGTGCCTGCGCAGCCGCCGGGATAAGTGTGGCCTTCCAGTACGGTGACGCGATGACCAGCCCGCAGCAGCAGTGCCGCCGTTGTCAGCCCGCCAATGCCAGCGCCGATGATGATGGTGTGGGTGGGTGAGGTAGTTTTCATGCTTGTCAAATGGGACACGGACGAACGCGGACGAACGCGGATGAATCTGCGAAATCTTTGATTCTTCTTTGCTGCCGTTTAGAAAATACACATGGCATTGCTTCAGCTTTTCGGCCACCAGGGGAAAAAGGCGTTGGTGGTTGCTATGTACCTTTCGTAGCCCGGCTTTGTCTGGCTCAGGGTACGCTCCAGCAGAGCCACGCCGGAGACGCGCAGCAGCAGGAAGGTCATTAAAACGGCACCGTAAATGGGGATGACGCTGCCGGCCGCCAGCGAGAAAAGTGCCAGCCCCCACCAAGCGCAAGCATCGCCAAAGTAGTTGGGGTGGCGGGTGTAGCGCCAGAAGCCGGTGGTGAGCAGCTTGCCCTTGTTGGCCGGGTTGGCTTTAAAACGGGCAAGCTGCCAATCGCCCCCGGCTTCAAAGGTGAAGCCAAGGAGCCACAGCAGCAGCCCCAGCCCATCCAGCACGTTTAGCCCGCTGCTGAGCCGGTTGATGTATTGGGCACCCAGCAGTGGGGCGGAGATGAGCCAGGCGAGTATGCCTTGCAGCAGAAAAACCTGGAAGAAGCTAAACCACCAGTAGCGGCCGGCCCCATATTTTTGGCGGAACTGCTGATAGCGATAATCTTCGCCCTTGCCCCAGTTGCGCCACAGCAGGTAGAGCGACAGGCGTAGCCCCCAAACAGTGGTGAGTGTGGTTACGAGCAGGCGGCGGCTGGCTAATCCTTCTCCGCGACTGTTGTAGACCCAGGCGGCGATGACAAAGAGCAGCCCCCAGAAGATGTCTACAATGCTGACGTTTTTGAGAGGAATGCTAAGTAGCCAAACGGCCGTTACGACGGCCAAAATCCACAAAAATGCAATGCTCCATGTGGTAAAAAAGCTCAAAATTTTGTTCTCCTTATGAGGCAAACGGGACGCGGACGAATGCAGACAAGCGCAGATCAATCTGTAAATCTGCGAAATCTTTGATTTTTAGTTCGCCACGTGCCGCCGCGTGATCCATTTTCGCGCTGTAAACAGTGCTAACAGTCCCGGCTTGTTAAACAGTAGCCGTGTCAAAAGGCCGCGCAGCCCGGCGTGGTGGGCGTATTCGATATGCTCATGCACTTCGGTCAGGTTGGGTGACAGGGCGCGGAAGCGGTGGGTGTGCTGCCAGAAGCGCATGGGGCCGCTGGTTTGGGTGTCGGTGAAGCCATGTTGCCCGACGTTGCTGTGGATGGCTTGCCAGCGCAGGGGAATGGGGCCGGCCCAGATGGTGAAGTTGGCAACCGAGCCTTCGCCCAGCGGCGCAAAATCGTGGATTTGCACAAACAGGGGGGGCGGGGTGAGCAGCTTGAGGATGCGGGTGTCGTGGTGGAAGGCGGAAACGGCCGTTAAGGGGGCAGCAACCGTAAAGCGATAGTCAAAAGTTTGCATGGGTATCTGGTTATGTTTGCTGCGCCAAAACCTGCGCCACAAAGGGTTCAATGGTTTGGGCGGGGCGGCTGAGGGGGGCGGATTGGGCAAGAATAATTAGCTCGACGCCGCATTCGCTGCACAGCATGAGCAGCATTTCCAGACCGGAGCGGGACAGGCGGTCGTGGCTGAACAGCACGATGCGGTGGAGCTTGCGGGTGCAAATCTCCTGAATAAGAGCGACCAGACCGGACAAACGGCCGTTTTCCACGCTGGCTGTATCGGCAAAAACCTTCGTTTCCCAGCCCCGCTCCTGGCAGTAGCTGGTGAGCCGCTGGATTTGGCCGTCAAGTTGGTCGGTTTCGGCAGCATCAACCACGCGGGCATAAACGGCCGTTTGTTGCCCCGCCTTCTCGTCTGAAACAGGCTGACCCACCAGCCGCTGCAACTTTGCCAAATCATAGCGCCGATGTCCGGCCGGCGTGCGCTCTGCCTTCAGCTTCCCTTCCGCGTCCCAGCGGCGCATGGTGGTGATGGACACCCCCAAAAGCTCCGCCGCTTTTGCAATTGAAACATTCATAGGTTTATCTCATTGAATAGCAGCCAAACGCAGTGTTGTTTGACTGTTACAATTTTACCATTTGTCCATATATTGTCAATATAATATCCACGAAACTTGTAGCCGAGGATTCCAATCCTCGTTTTTTGGCCTGCACAAGAGCGAGGATTGGAATCCTCGGCTACAGAATAGCGCACGCATTTTAACCGGTTGCGCCGCTATAGAACCAGTTGCGCCAAAACGGCATCTTTTTTACGGCATATTTTGTACGATGGTGCCAATCGCTTCCCTAAAAGCACGCGCTTTGGGGGAAGGTTTGAGAGGTATTTATGAATGCAACAACAAGACGTGGTTTTTTGCGTGGGCTGCTCCAACCGCCGTTTTCACAAAATTTGCCGGTGGTAATGGCGGGGGGAAAAACGGCCGTTTCTGCCGACCCCATCCACCATTTGCTCAACCGCATTAGCTGGGGGCCACGCCCCGATGAAGTGGCGCAGGCACAGGCGATGGGCTACGCCGCCACCCTGGAAAGCCAGCTAAACCCCGACACCATTGACGACAGCGAGGCCGACGCCCTGCTGGCCGACATCCCCATTTTGCATCTCAGCCGCGCCGATATTTACCGGCTGGGAAATGATTACCGCGTGTGGCAAATGCTGCTGCGCGGCATGATTGCACGGGCGGTTCACAGCCGCCGCCAACTGCTGGAGCGGATGGTCGAGTTTTGGTCAGACCATTTCAACATCGTCGCCGAAGGGTTTGCCAATGAGTATGTCGCTTTTCAGCGGGATGTGGTGCGCCCCCACGCCCTGGGCAACTTTCGGGATTTGCTGATTGAGACGGCCAAAAGCCCGGCGATGCTGCAATATCTCGATAATTATGTCAATGTCGCTGAACATCCCAACGAAAATTATGCGCGGGAACTGCTGGAACTCCACACCCTGGGGGTGGATGGCGGTTACAGTGAGACGGACGTGCGGGAAGTGGCGCGGGCGTTTACTGGCTGGACTGTTGCCAACAAGACGCGCACCGGCTTTTATTTTGAACCATACAGCCACGATACGGAGGTCAAGCGGGTGCTAGGCCACACGCTGCCGGCCGACCGGGGGATTGAAGATGGGCTACAGGTGCTTTCGCTTTTGGCGAACCATCCGTCAACGGCCGCTTTTCTCAGCCGCAAGTTGTGTGTTCGCTTTGTCAGTGACAACCCGCCGGACAGTTTGGTGGGGGCGGTAACGGCCGTTTGGCAGCAAACCCAGGGCGACATCAAATCTGTGCTACGCGCCATCTTTTTGTCCAACGAATTTTTGCAGTCGGCGGGGCAAAAGCTGCGCCGCCCGCTCGACTTTTTTATTGGGGCGCTGCGGGCAACAGGAACGGAAATTCGCTACCAGTGGCTGCTGGAAGAGATGCTCAACGAACTGGGGCAGCCCCCCTATGGCTGGCACCCGCCCAACGGCTACCCCGACGTGGCCGGGGCGTGGAGTTCGTCTGGCGGGCTGTTGGCGCGGTGGAATGTTGCCATGCGACTGACGCATGGAGCCTACAGCGACAGCCAGGATTTTGGCTACGGGCTGGCAACGCCGCTGCGCCAGCGCATTGGCGAGCCGCAAACGGTGGGGGAGCTGGTGGATGTGGTGGCGGCGCAGGTGTTTGGCGTGGCCCTAACGGGCAGTGACCGGGCGGCGTTTGTGGATTATGTGGCGGAGGGTGGCGGGGAGGAAACGGCCGTTTCCCTCCGTCTTCTGGGGCGCAAGCTGGGCAGCCTCTACGGCCTCATGCTGGCCTCCCCGCAATACCAGTGGCGATAGTAAAGAATGAATGGGACGCAGATTGGCCTGATTTTCCTGATTTTGGCTGATTAACAATGTCATTTCGACGAGTCTTCGAGGAGAAATCCCGCTCACTTGGCAATAGAAAGAATTGATGGGACGCAGATTGGCCTGATTTTCCTGATTAAGATCAGGATTAGGGCAAGAAGTTCAACTTCTTCTAAAAAGTTGAACTTCTGAATCGCTATAAAGATCAGGAAGATCAGGTAAATCAGCGTCCCATTCCTGGAGCATCATGATGAAAACAGCAGGTTTAAGCAGACGTGAATTTTTGCAGGCGACGGGGGCGGTGGGGGTTTTGGGGGCGAGCAAGTCGCTCTTTCCCAACTGGATGCCGCGCATGGCGTTTCGGTCGCAGCCCAACTGGGCAAATCCGGGCGACGTGCTGCTGTGTGTCTTTTTGCGCGGCGGCATGGATGGGCTGAGCGCGGTGGTGCCGTATGGCGACGGGGCGCATTATTATGATGCCCGGCCGACGCAGGCGGTGGCGGAACCGGGCAGCGGCTGGGGGGCGGCACTGGATTTAAACGGCCGTTTTGGTCTCCACCCCGCCCTTGCCCCCCTCAAGGAGCTATACGACGACGGCAGCCTTGCCATTGTCCACGCCACTGGCTCCATTGACCCCAGCCGCTCCCACTTTGACGCCATGAAATTTATGGAATACGGCACGCCAGGGGAAAAATATGTTGGCACCGGCTGGATTGGCCGCCATTTGCAGGCCGCCTCCTGGCTCAACGAATCCCCTTTTCGGGCGGTGGGCATGGGGTTGATGATCCCCGACTCGCTGCGTGGCCCGGTGTCGTCGCTGGCGATCAAATCCATTGCCGATTTCCATTTTAAAGGGCGTGAGGACGAGGCGCGGCGGCTGCAGCAGCAGTTGGCACAGCTCTACACCGTTGATGCTCCCACCGACCTGCTGGGACGGCAGGCGGGGATTGTCTTTGACACCATCGAGATGCTGCAAAGCCTGGATGCGGCCAACTACCAGCCGAGCAACGGTGCGGTTTACCCTGACAATGAGTTTGGGATGGGGCTGCGGCAGGTGGCGCAGCTGATCAAGGCCAATATTGGGCTGGAGGTGGCGACGGTTGACCTGGGCGGCTGGGACACGCACGAATACCAGGGGACGCTGGACGGCGGTTTTAATGATTTGATGGGTGAGCTGGCGCAGGGGTTGGCGGCGTTTTATGCCGATGTGCAGGCGCAGATGGGCAACGTGACGGTGGTGACGATGAGTGAATTTGGGCGGCGCGTGGGGGAAAACGCCAGCGGCGGCACCGATCATGGTCATGGCAACATGATGTTTTTGCTGGGGGGCGGGGTGAACGGCGGGCAGGTGTTTACCCGCTGGCCGACGCTGGCTCCGGAGGCACTGGACGATGGCGACCTGGCAATTACAACGGATTACCGTTCGGTGCTGGCGGAGATTGTGCAGAAGCGGCTGCTAAATACGGCCGTTTCTGAGGTGTTCCCCAACTTTACGCCGGAGGATTTGGGGCTGTTTCGCAGTCGGTGATCGGTAATCAGTAATCGGTAATCGGTTATCAGTAACCTGGACTGTTTACCGATTCCTGTCAACACGGAGTAGACATGAAAAAATTAATGCAACTATACATTTTGGCGCTGCTGCTGGTGGGGTGTGGGGGGACATTGGCGGCGGAGGAGCGGGGGGTGGTGGCGGAGCCGGTGATGGTGGTGGATGAGGCGGCGGGGGGGGAGGAAACGGCCGTTTCTTCCTCCGAACCATCTATGAACAACAGCATGGCCGCCCCGCAAATGAACAGCATGATGGGTGAGCCTGGGATGCAGGCGGTGGGGGCGGAACGGCCGTTAACGCGCCAAATTGCCCAGGCCAGCGGCACGAAGGAAGAGCAGGTCATCGCCCTGGCGGCGGCGCACCCGCCCATTGCCGAAGTGCTGGCAACCTATCCCGGCTGGGTGGCTTACGCTTATGCCGACGACGAAACCGAGGTGACGTGGTACGTAGAGTTTCATTCAGCCGAGGACGAGTGGCTGGGAGATTGCCACGTTAATCTGGACACAGGCGAGGTGTATGATGTCTATATGCCCCGCGACCTGACCGACGAGGAATTCCAGGCGGGGCGGGAAAAGATTGAGGCATATATGCACAACAGCCCCGAAGCAGCGGCACTGCTGGGCGACTTTTCCCTATGGGATCACGATGTCTGGTATGACAAATGGGCGGACAATTGGCATGCCTGGTATAGCTATGGGCTGGATACGTGGGAGTTTGTTTTCTACATTGACAGCGACAGCGGCAGCGTTTGGCTAGATGATTATTATGACCCCAACGTGTTGCAAGGGGATGAAGAAGCGGCCTGGAACCGGGAGCAGGCGGTGGAGCTGGCCTATCAGGCTCCGGGGATTGATGTGGCGTTGGATGGCTATGACAACTGGTACACCTACGCCTCGGACCAGGGGGAAGGGCTGTGGACGGTGGAATTTGCTGCCGATGACCAGCTTTTGTTCTCGGCACTGGTGGATATTGTTAACTGGCAGGTGATTGAGGGGGGGTAGGGGTGTTCAATAGGGCGTATGCAATACGTCCCTACAAGGGGTGGTAGGGGCGTATTGCATACGCCCAATGCCCTACCCCTGAACGGGGTTTTCGGGGTGGAGTTTGGTAGAATATGTTTATGACCACAGCACACGATTTAACGATGCGGGTAAAAGGGGAATGGCCGGCATGGAAACGGCCGTTTTTTCTCATCACCCTCACCACCCTCCTCACCTTCCTTTGGGCCTTGTTTGTCCGCGCCAGCTATGGCACCACCTCGTCGTGGCAGAGCCTGAGGCTGCTGGGCTTTAACCCCTACTATGTCGGCATTGCGGCGCAGGAGTTGATTATTCCGCTGGTGCTGGTTTACTTCTTTAGCCGCACGCCGCTGTTTCGGCGGGTTGTCACCAGCCCCGGCGTGGCCGCCGCCGATTTGATGCCGCTGCTAGGGGCGATGCTGCTGATTCAGGCACTGGCTTTTCTCTATCGCTTTGGCCTCATTTCGCTCATCCACGAGCAGGCGACGCTGGGTTTTTTGCTGGTGGTCATTGCCGCGCTGCTGGGTGGCTGGCGCGTCGGGCTGGGGGTGGGGCTGCTGACGATGCTGGCGATTGGGCTGGTGGAGTATGTGGGGTTTGGCGAGCGTGAAACGTATGTGGTGAGTGAGTACGTTGAGTATTTTGTGCTGAAGTATATGGGGGCATTAACGGCCGTTTGGGTCGGTCTTGCCGTTGGGTTTGTAGCCGAGCAGTTGCGGGAGCAGCGCTTTCGGCCGTTGGTTGTGCTGGGGGCGGCACTGGTGGCCGAACTGGCTGCTTTTGGCTTTCTCTTTCTCACCCTCGACTACTTTGATTACTATGTTGAGCGTTTTATCCCCGGCACCGCCATGACCGTGGTGGGGATGAGTGCCTTTTTGTTGATGGTGCGCACGGTGCAGGATGAGGAAAACCGGCGGCGGGCGGAGGCGGCGCAGCTTGAGCTGACGCAAACCAATTTGACGCTGACGCAAACGCAGTTGGCACTGGCGCAGGCGGAGCTGCGGGCATTACAGGCGCAAATCAACCCCCACTTCTTTTTTAATTCGCTCAACACCATTCGCTACTTTATCCGCACCGACCCCGACGTGGCGCGGAGCTTGCTGATCAAGCTGTCGGAGATTTTTCAGCGGGCGCTGAGTGCGGGGGAAACGGTGGCACTGCAGGATGAGATTAGCCACGTGGAGGCGTATTTGGCGTTGGAAAAGGCGCGGTTGGATGAGCGGCTGCAGGTGGTGTGGACGAATTTAGCCAAAAATTTGCTCGATCACCCCATCCCGACGCTGGTTTTGCAGCCGATTGTGGAGAATGCAGTGATTCATGGCGTGAGCAAAAAGACCGAGGGCGGGGTTGTCCACATTGTGATGACGCGGGTGGGGGAGGAACTGCTGCTGCAGGTGGAGGATGACGGGCCGGGGTTTGACGTGGCTCGGTGGCGACGGGGGCCGCAGCCGGGGGAAGTGCCAGAACCGGCGCGAACCGACACAGGGACGATGATTCCCGGCATTCCTGCCCCGTCCATTGGCCTGCGAAACGTAGATGAACGGCTGCGGCTGCTGTATGGCGAGCCGTACCGTCTGGCGATTGAGTCGGAGCCGGGGCAGGGGACGCGGGTGATGATCCGCGTCCCGTTGAAACGGTCGGAGAGGGAATAGGACGCTGATTTTCCTGATCAGCCTGATAATGGCCTGGTCGCCAAACGCATCTGTTTGCCAAACATATCAATCAGGAAAATCAGGAAAATCTGCGTCCCATTTTAAATCATGCAGATTTTGATTGCGGATGATGAAAAACCGGCGCGGGGTGAGCTGCGCTATTTGCTGGAGCAGTTGGAGGAAACGGCCGTTTTTCACGAAGCGCGTAACGGTCAGGAAGCGTTAAACATTGTCGCCCAACAGCCGATAGACGTGCTGTTTCTGGACATCAACATGCCTGACCTGAGCGGCGTGGCGGTGGCGGCCGCCATTGTTGAGAATCCGGCGCTGTGGAACGCCGGCCGCGTCCCGATCATCGTCTTTGCCACCGCTTACAGCACCTATGCCGTGCGGGCGTTTGAACTGGCGGCACTGGATTATGTGGTGAAGCCGTATAGCGAGCAGCGGCTGGCGCAGACGATGGTGCGCGTACGGCAGTCGCTGGCAACGCAGGCGGAGCGGGTGGAGAAGCAGTCGGCCTTGAAGCGGTATGTGGAAACGGCCGTTTCTGCCCAGCCGCTGACCAAAATTTGGGGGGAGCAGGAAAACAAAACCAGCCTGCTGGTGGATTACGCCGACATTTTGTGGCTGGAAGCCGACGGCAAGCGGGTGACAATGACAACCAAAGTGGGGCAAAAGCTGCTGCTGCGCTACTCCGTCAAAGAATTGGAAACCCGACTCGCTTCCCACAATTTTGTCCGTGTCCACAAGGCGTATCTGGTCAACCTGGACCACGTAGCCGAGGTTGTCCCCTGGTTTTCCGGCACCTACCTGCTGCGAATGGCCGATGCCGACCGCAGCGAAATCCCCCTGTCGCGCCAGTACAGCAAGCAGCTTAAAGAGCTAATCGGCAATTTCTAAAATGTGGGAATAGTACGCGGTTCAGATGTTTCGGAACAAGTAACAGGTGGCAGGTAGCAAGTCACCTTTGCCAACAGCCACTTGCCACTTGTAACTTGCAACTTGCACTTCCATTTTTAAACCCCGCCCCTTTCCGCTAAAATCCAGCCATTGAATGTGTCTGCGACTGATTAGAAGAAGGACATAAGGCGATGCAAGAACATTTATTGACTGATGAACACCGGATGTTTCGTGATGCGTTCCGCAAATTTGCCGAACGAGAGATTGTGCCGCATCAGGAGCAGTGGGAAAAAGATGGCATTGTTTCCCGCGAAGTGTGGCGCAAGGCGGGTGAAGCTGGTTTTTTGTGCATGGATGTGCCAGAGGAATACGGCGGGTTGGGTGTCAAGGATTACCGCTACCATGTGATTGTCTCGGAGGAGTTAGCGCGGGTGGGGGAGGCCGGGGTCGGTTTTGCCATCCACACCGATATGATTGTGCCGTATATTACCAATTTTGGTAGCGAAGCGCAGAAGGCTCGCTGGCTGCCGGGGTTGGTGTCGGGGGATCTGATTGCGTCGGTGGCGATGTCGGAGCCGAATACAGGGAGTGATTTACAGGGGGTGCAAACAACGGCCGTTAAATCCCCCGATGGCTCCTATTACACCGTCAACGGCCAAAAAACCTTCATCTCCAACGGCATCCTCAACGATGTGGCCGTGGTCGTTGCCAAAACCGACCCCGACCAAGGGGCGCGTGGCATCAGCCTCATCGTGCTGGAGCGCGGCATGGCGGGGTATGAGCGGGGGCGCAACCTGGACAAAATTGGGATGCACGCCCAGGACACGGCCGAACTGTTCTTTAAGGATGTGAAGGTTCCCGCCGAAAACCTGATTGGGCAGGAGGGCCACGGCTTTTACTATTTGATGCAAGGGTTGCCGCAGGAGCGGCTGGCGATTGCGGTTGGGGCCATTGCCCAGGCTGAGGTGGCTTTGGCGCAAACGATCCAATATTGCCAGGAGCGCACCGCCTTTGGCCGCCCCATTGGCACATTCCAGAACTCCCGCTTCAAGCTGGCGGAAATGAAAACCGAAGTGGAAATTGGGCGCGTTTTTGCCGACCAGTGCGTGATGCTCCACAACGAGGGCAAGCTGACGGTGGACAAGGCGGCGATGGCGAAATGGTGGCTGACGGAGCTGCAGTGGCGGGTGATTGACCAATGCTTGCAGCTTCACGGCGGCTATGGTTACATGATGGAGTACCCGATTGCCAAACATTTTATCAATGCCCGCGCCCAGCGGATTTATGGCGGCACGAATGAGATTATGAAGGAAATTATCGGCCGTTCGCTGGGGTTTTAGTAGCCGAGGATTCCAATTCTCGTTCTGCTGCTCAGGCTGAAGAGCGGGTTTTATGGCAGGTTTACAAATGAAATGGGTAAACAAGGATGATGCGTAAACAGATTTTGCTGGCAGATATTGAGGCGGCGCGGGAGCGGCTGGTGGGCGTGGCACTGCGAACGCCACTCATTCGGCTAAATGTGGATGAGGCTCCGGCGGAGATTTATTTGAAGCTGGAAAATTTGCAGCCGATTGGCTCGTTCAAGCTGCGCGGGGCGGGGAACGCGATGGCGCTGGCGACGCCGGAGCAGCTTCGCCACGGGGTGGTGACGGCCAGCGCAGGCAACATGGCGCAGGGGGTGGCGTGGTGTGCGCGGCGGCTGGGGTTGCCCTGCACCGTCTTTGTGCCAGACCATGCGCCGCAAACCAAGCTGAATGCCATTGCCCGGCTGGGGGGCGTGGTGCAAAAGGTGACGTTTGACGAATGGTGGCAAATTATTGTTAGCCATGAGGTGGATCATCCGGGTTTGTTTATTCATCCGGTGAGCGAAACGGCCGTTATTGCCGGTAACGGCACCATTGGCCTCGAAATCCTCGAAGATTTGCCCGACGTGGATGCCGTCATCACCCCCTACGGCGGCGGTGGTCTCACCAGTGGTGTGGCGGCCGCCATTCGCGCCCGCAAACCTGATACCCGCCTTTTTGCGGCCGAAGTTGCCACTGCCGCCCCGCTGGCCCCGTCGCTGGCGGCTGGGTCGCCGCAGGAAGTGGCGTACCAGCCCACCTTTGTAGACGGCATTGGTGGCAAGGGGGTGCTGCCGGAAATGTGGCCGCTGGTCAGCAGCTTGGTGGATGGGTCGCTGGTGGTGGAGTTGGAAGCCGTAGCAACGGCGATCCGGCTGCTGCTGGAGCGCAACCGCGTGCTGGCCGAAGGAGCCGGGGCTACACCTGTGGCGGCGGCACTGGCCGGGCTGGCCGGGTCGGGCAAGGTGGTGTGCGTCGTTTCCGGCGGCAATCTGGACAGCAGTAAGTTGATCAAGATTTTGGCGGGGGAAGTGCCGTAGAAGAACGAGACTGAGAGACTGAGAGATTCTAATCTCCCAATCTCTAATCTCCCAATCTCTAATCTCCCAGGACAGGAAGGAAAACGATGTTGAAACCCCATAGCAATGCCTGGTATGACCGGCTGGCGACACTGCAAAGCGGTTATTTTTATCCGTGGCGTTCGACGTTACCGCCTTACAATGGCGAGGACACCTTTTTAGCAATGCTCGACGACCTGCTTGCCCCCGACAAGGATGTGCTGGAGGTGGGATGTGGGCATGGGGCGATGGCGCTGGAATATGCGCCGCGCTGCCGCAGTGTGTTGGCGGTTGACCGGGTTCCTGCCTTTATCGAGTTGGCGCGGCAGGGGGCGCAGGCGCAGGGGGTTGCCAACGTGCAGTTTGTGTGCGACGAGGGGTATGACGAGGACGCGCAGCGGCCACGCATTCCGGCGGCTGATCAGTCGTTTGATTTGCTGATTTCGCGGCGGGGGCCGTTGCACTGGGTGGAGGATGCCAAGCGGGTGGCGCGGCCGGGGGCGGTGCTGCTGATGTTAAGCCCCGTTCATGCGCCGCTGCCGGAATGGAACAGTTGGCTGCCGCCGGAGCTGCAAATGGCACCGCCGCCAGAGTATACGCGCCGCCAGTCGGTGGAGCGGCGGCTGGGGCTGGGTGGGCTGCAACTGGATAGCTGCTGGTCGTTTGACGTGCCGGAATGGTTTGATGACCCGCTGGAGTTTTACCGCAAGCTGGTGTTTGGGCTGCCGCCGGAGGAGGCACCGGGGTATGATGCGATAGCCGGGGTGATAGGGCGGATTTTTGCGGCGTATGGGGAAAACGGCCGTTTTGCCCAGCGTTTTTGTCGTTTTCTTTGGCAAGCGGTGGTCAAATAAGGGCCATATGGCTGAAATACAAACACAACTTCCTGCTTCTATATCCAACGAACCGGTTTACCGCCGCAACTTCGTCTATTTTCTGATTGACAATATCTTGTTTGCCGTGGCGATGGGGATTTTAGGCACCACCACCGTCGTCCCCGACTTCGTGCGCCGCCTCACCGACTCCGAAGTGCTGATCGGGCTGTCGGGCAACATCTTCACCATTGGCTTTACGCTGCCGCAACTGTTTGTGGCTCGCTATATCGTCGGCTATGCTCGCAAAAAGTGGTGGTTTGTTGGCCCCAATATTCCCGTGCGCTTTGTCATTCTGCTTTTTGCCGGTCTCGTTTTCTGGCTGGGGCAGGAACGTGTCGGGTTCATCTTGCTGGCGTTTTTTATTTGTTATAGCATTGCCGCTTTTGGCGATGGCCTTGTGGGTGTGCCGTGGGCCGATTTGGTAGGCACCAGCCTTGACAACAGATGGCGGGCGCGGGTATTTGGCTTGTCGGCGGCCATTTCGGGCGTGATTATGCTGCTGATTGCGCCGCTGATCGGCAATGTTTTGGGGGAGAACGGGCCGGGCTTCCCCAATAATTACGCCGTTTTGTTTGCGGCATCGGGGCTGGTGTTTGTCGTTTCCATCTTGCCAGGGATGATGATTCATGAGCTGCCGGGTGGGAAGGTGGTGGAAAAGCTGCCCTCTTTGGCGGAATTTTTGCCGGAGTTGGGCGGGCTGCTGCGGGATGATCGGCCGTTTCGGGCGTTTATTGTGGCGCGTTTGCTTACCAGCCTGCTGATGATGTCGGCTCCTTTTTACATTGGGTTTGCCACGGTGGATCTGGGGCTGTCGAGCGGGGTGGCGGTGCCGGTGCTGCTGGCAATGCAGACGGTGGGTAGCGTTATTGGTTCTTTGGTTTATGCGTGGCTGGGGGCGCGGAACAATTTGCTTTATATGCAACTGGCGTTGGTGAGTGCGGCACTGCTGCCGTTTTGCGCGTTGCTGGCGGGGACGGTTGGCGTGTGGGCGCTTTATGCCGGTTTTTTGTTGTCCGGGCTGGCGGCGGGCAGCAATTTGTTTTTGAGTTTTCTCAATTGGCTGGTGGGGTATGCGAATGCTGACCAACGGCCGATTTATGTGGGTTTGTCGAATACAGTAACGGCCGTTATTTCCTTCATCACCCCCTTCATCGCCGGCACCATTGCCCAACAGCTTGGCTACCAGCCGCTGTTCGCCGTCTCATTGGTCATGGCCTTTTGCGCCCTGTTTGTGACCATACGCTTTTTCCCCAAAATGGAGATTGGAGATTAGGGATTGGAGATTGAAGACATTCACTCAATCTCCAATCCCCAATCTCCAAATGTCATGTCGTTACCTGAAATAACCGTCTTTTTGCTCGTTGTGTTCCTGGTCTTTCGCCCCGTGCAGGCGGCGTGGCTGTTTGTGCGGCCGCCCCGTTTGCGCGTGGCTTATCGCTCGCCGGAGGAGTGGGGGGCGGCGTATGAGACGGTGCAGTTAACAACGGTAGACGGGATGCCGTTGATGGGGTGGTATTTGCCGTCGCGCAACGGGGCGGCGGTTTTGCTGCTGCACGGGCATGGGGGCAATCGGCTGGCACTGTCGTTTCAGGCTCAACTGCTGTGGCAGGCAGGGTTTGGGGTGCTGATGCTTGATTTGCGGCGGCATGGCAACAGCGGCGGGCAGACATTTGGCCTGAATGCGGTGACGGTGGGGGATGTGCAAACGGCCGTTTCCTACCTCAGCAAACGTCCTGACCTCAACGTCGCTGGAATTGGTGTATTTGGTGTGTCGGTGGGCGGCACGCTGGCGCTCCACGCCGCTGCCCGCACCGTTGCCATCCGCGCCGTGGCCGTAGATGCCCCCTCGCCAGCCCTGTTTGCCGACATGCCGCCGCCGGATAACTGGTATGAACGGCTGGTGGCGTGGCCGCTGCAAGCGTATTACATGGTGGCGCAGCGGTGGTTTGGCGGTGGGTCGGATTTGGCGGAAATAACGGCCGTTTTGCCCCGCCTTGCCCATCGCCCCCTGCTGTTTATGGTTTCCGGGCAGGGGCGCGGCCCTCGGCTGATGCGCCACTGGTTTGCGGCGGCTCACGCGCCCAAACAGCTATGGGAGCTGCCGCAGGCGGCGTATGGGGTTGGCTGGCGCAAGGAGCCGGAGGCGTATGGCAAGGAGCTGGTGACGTTTTTTAACGAGGCGTTGGCGCATCTGGATGGGGAATCGGGGGAAGTGCAATTGCCGCATGTGGCAGAAACGGCAGTTGTTACCAATGCCGCCCCTCCCCTTGACCCAGATGTGGCGTATGAGGCCACGGTGCCGATGGGCGCGGCCAACTGGGTGGGGCTGCTGCTGCTGCCGCTTGTGGGGGTGCTGTTTGGTCTGCCGTTTCAATGGGTGTGGGGGCAAAATGTGGGGCTGGAACTGGTGCAATTGCTGCAACAAACGTCGCTGCTGACCATGTTGGCTGTGCTTTTGGGCAGCATTGTGGCGCACGAGGGGCTGCACGCGCTGGGGTTTGTGTGGGTTGGTGGGGTGGAGAAAACGGCCGTTTCCTTTGGTTTCAGTTGGCGCACCCTGGCTCCCTTTACCTACTGCCGCGCCCCCTTGCCCATCAGCATCTATCGTCTGACTGTAGCATTGCCTGGTTTGCTGCTAGGTGCTGTGCCGGGAGTGTTGGGACTGCTGCTGGGTAATGCGCCGTTGCTGCTGTTTGGCGGCTGGATGATTGTGGCGGCCAGTGGGGATGTGGCGGTGCTGTGGGTGACGCGCCGCGTGCAGCCGTCGGCCAAAGTACGCGATCACCCAACGCAGGCGGGTTGTCTGGTTTTAAAGTGAGCAGTGGGTTTATAAGTTGCGCGTCTACCTAAATCTTGTAGAATTGTCCAGGTATTGTCAATATATTGCCTGATTTATTTGGATGGCAAACAAATGGAGTAATGCAGAATGGAAAAGCAACGATTACAGGTTGGGGATGTCGCTCCGGCCGGTACCGCCCTGAACATCCACGGTGATGAGGTGGCATTGGCAACTTTGTGGGGGGATGGCCCTACTTTTTTGACGTTTTTGCGTCACTTTGGCTGAATTCACTGTCGTGAATGGTTGGCTCAGTTGGAGTCACAGAAAGCGGAAATTGGGGCGGCGGGGATGCAGATTGTGGCAATTGGTTTGGGGCAGCCCAAACATGCGGAACGGTATTGTGGGCAGCTTGCGCCCAGCGTAACCTGTTTGACCAATGAGCAGCCGGATTTGAACCGGGAATATGGGTTGACGCGAGGTGGCTTGCTGCAACTGCTGGGGCCGGCCGGTCTGGCAAACGGAGCGCGGGCGATGCGTAAAGGGTTTAAACAGGGTAAATCAACGGGGGATGAGTTGATGTTGCCCGGTACGTTTGTGGTGGACAAGGCGGGTGTGGTGCGGTATGCGTATTACAGTGCCAATGCTGGGGATCACCCGGAAATAACGGCCGTTTTGCGCCAAGTTGCCCAACAAATGTAAAAACACAACGGGTTACAAATTGGCGTGAATTTGACGCGCTTTGTAAAATTCGCGCTGATTTGTGACCAGGTATTGACCTTTTCATCAATACAATTTGTTCTGGTCCAAAAAGCGTTTCGGGCAGTTTGGGGGCTGTCCTCAAGTTGCCCATTGTTCAAGGACATAATGATAAAGCTGGTGTCGAAATGCCGTTCTCATGTTCGCCTTGTGGCGATGATGTTGTTTGTTATGGTTGGTGCTGTGCCATGGGTGGTTGGTGCTGTGAATGATGAGCAACCAGTGCGGCGGGAGAAAAATAGCGGGTCTCCTGTGATGAGCGACGACGGCCGTTTTGTGGCTTTTGCCTCAGCTTCAGGCCGCTTGGTCGAGGGGGATAATAACAGGCAGTCAGATATTTTTGTGCATGATTTGCAAACAGGGGTGATCACGCGGGTGTCGGTGGCGAGTGATGGGACGGAGGCGAATGGTTATAGCGAACGGCTGGAGATAAGTGGAAACGGCCGTTTTGTGGTCTTCACCTCGCTGGCATCCAATTTGGTTGCCAATGATACCAATAACGCCCAGGATATTTTTGTCCATGACCGAGAGACGGGCGGAACAACGCGGGTGTCGGTGGCAACAGGCGGGGCTGAAGTGGCTGGCTGGAGCGATTTCCCGGCCGTGAGCGACGACGGCCGTTTTGTTGCTTTTGAATCGAGTGCCAATACGCTGGTAAGCGGTGATACAAACAACACGACGGATGTCTTTGTGCATGATCGGCAGACAGGCGAAACGGCGCGGGTGTCGGTGGCGACGGATGGTACGGAATCGAATCGCTCGAATTCGGCGGCGGCCATTAGCGGAAACGGCCGTTTTGTCACCTTTTACTCCTGGGCAGACAACCTGGTGTCTGGTGACACCAATGGCGTGGGGGATATTTTCCGTCATGATCGGGACACGGGGGAGACCACGCGGGTGTCGCTGGCAAATGGGGGCGGCGAAGCCAACAATTATAGTGATCGTTCAGCCATGAGCAGCGACGGCCGTTTTATCGCCTTTACCTCGTTAGCCAGCAATTTGGTCAATGATGATACCAACAATACCCAAGATGTGTTTGTGCGCGATGAGCAGACGGGAACGGTGAGCCGCGTGTCGGTGAGCGGCAGCGGGGCGCAGGGGAACGCGCAGTCGGTGTTGACTGGCATGAGCAATAACGGCCGTTTTGTCACCTTTTTTTCCGAAGCATCTAACCTGGTGGCAGGGGATACAAACGGAATCAGTGATGTGTTTATTCATAACTTGCAAACGGGCGGGACGGCGCGGGTTTCAGTTGCCAGCAGTGGAGCCGAAGCAAATGGGAGCAGTTTTCAGGGCAGCGTGAGCGAAAACGGCCGTTTTGTGGCCTTTAGCTCCAATGCCAGCAACCTTGTGGCTGGTGATACCCTGCAACAAGACGTGTTTGTTCGGGATCGGGAAACAAAGGAAACACGCCTGGTATCTCTGGGCGATTATGGGGTGCAGGGCAATGAGGGTAGCTATTCTGGACGGATGAGTGACGACGGCCGCTATGTGGCCTATGTTTCGCTTGCCAGCAATTTGGTGGCGGGCGACAACAACGGCTTGAGCGATATTTTTGTCTATGATGTCCAAACCGGGTCGGTTATTTGTGCCTCTGTGTCCACAGATGGGCAGTTGGGGAATGGCGAGAGTACGCGCTTGTCTTTGAGCGATAACGGCCGTTTTGTGGCCTTTGTCTCTGCTGCCAGCAACCTGGTTCCTGGCGACACCAACAACGCGCCCGATGTATTTGTCCATGATGTGGTTGGGCGGCAAACCACGCGGGTGTCTGTGGCGAGCGATGGTGCGGAAGCGATGGGGGGCAGTGGGGATGTGTTGTTGAGCGGAAACGGCCGTTATGTTTTCTTTTCCTCTGAAGCAGGCAACCTTGTTGCGGGCGACAACAATTTCAAAAGCGACATATTTATTCACGACAGGCAAACCGGGGCAACAACCTTGCTGTCCTTGGCTGGCAGCGGTGTAGTGGAAAATGGCGGCAGCACCCTTCGCGCCGTCAGTTCCGACGGCCGTTTTCTGGCCTTCACCTCATACTCCAGCAACCTTGTTGCTGGCGACACCAACAATACCGAAGATGCCTTCATCTATGACCGCCAAACCAGGGTGACGGCGCGGGTGTCGGTGGCAACTGGAGGGGCAGAGGGGAATGGTTCTAGCAATGTGATGGATATGAGCGATAACGGCCGTTTTGTCTCCTTCACCTCTTCTGCCAGCAACCTGGTTGCCAATGACACCAACAGCAGCACCGACGGCTTTATCCATGATCGGGACGCTGGGACGACAACGCGAGTAACTGTTGCTACGGATGGTTCACCGAATAACGCCTTTAGCAGCGGCCCGCTGTTGAGCAGCGATCTGCGTTTCGCAGTGTTTGAATCAAACGCCACCAATCTGGTTGCCAACGACACCAATGGCTATACCGATATTTTTGTTCGGGATTTGCAAATGAACCAAACCAAGCGGCTGTCCGGGGCGGTCAATGGCGCAGAAGCCAATGACAATAGCTATGTTGCTGCGGTTAGCAATAACGGCCGTTTTACCCTCTTTGTCTCCCTAGCCACCAATTTAGTCGCCGATGATGTAAACGAGGCCTACGATCTTTTTCTATACGATCAAGAAACAGGCGAAACAAAGTTAATCTCGGTGATCGATCCCGTCCTGCAGCTTACCCCTCATCTGTATATACCAATAGTGCGCCGGAACTAACCTCCCTGTGGTCGTTCTTGACGGAGACGCAGCCTTGTACCGCCTCCGTTAAGGACGGCCACAGAATTTGTCAGAGAACCCTTAGAATGGGTGGACGCACCCAATATTCAGAGCCATAATTACTTTCACGAATTTGTCACCTTTTTTACTGCGTTTGGCTCTTATGATATAGACAGCAAACGCTAGGTAGAGTTTAAAATGCAGGATATTGCAACTTTGGTGATGCAGGCGCGAGCCGCAGAGCTAGATCGAGACAAACGACATGCAGCTTTTGCCGAACTGGTAAACCGCTTCCAAAATATGGCCTATCACCTGGCCTATGGCGTGCTGGAAGATGTCTATATGGCGCAGGATGCAGCGCAAGAAGCATTTGTGGCGGCGTATCAAAGTTTGGAGCAACTGCGGGAGCCGCAGGCCTTTCCCGGCTGGCTGAAGCAAATTGTGGTGACGCAGTGCCACCGGCTGCTGCGGGCAAAGCAGGTGCCGACCAAACCTCTGGAGCTAACGGCCGATTTGCCAACACTGGGCATGGAACCGGGAACGGCCGTTGAACAGCTCGAACTACGCAACAAAGTCCTGGAAGCCATTCAAGCTCTGCCTGAAACCGAGCGAGAGGTGACAAAAATGTTTTATTTAAACGGATACTCGCAGCAAGAAATCGCCGGCCGACTGGAAATTCCCGTCACCACCGTCAAAAAGCGGCTGCAATACGCTCGTGAAAGGCTTCGGGGAATCATGCTTGCCATGTTCGATTCCATCGCACCCGTCCCGCAGCCACAACCAGCGTTAATTCCAATTCCCGTATCATCGCAGCCCTATCGTCCACCGCGCCCACGGCAAGAGATATATTAAGCAAGCAGAGTTATACTTTTGTTTGGTTGAAATGAAACCCATTTCCCCCTACAATGTTAGGTAGAACGAACCAAAGATAATAGACAATCCACCTCGATAACAACCATACCCAAGCTGCTTGGGTATATCTTTCAGGAGTAAAATGTAATGGATGAACAGGACAACAACCGCCCTTCAATCCCAACATGGGTGTGGATCCTGGCCGTATTCGCCCTCATACTGGGTGTGCAGCTCTTTTTAAGCGGCCGTTTTAATGGCCCGGAACAAGTTGACCTTAAAGAGGTTATGAACAGTATTCAAGCGGGTCAGGTCAAGGAAATTGCCGTCGTCGGTGATCGCTTGCAGGTCACAATGAACGACGACAGCGTGGTGTCGGCCTACAAATACACCCGCGATAGTCTGGCAGAAACGTTCCAGTATTATGGCGTTACCGCTGAACAACTTCAGCCCGTCAACCTCATTGTACGTGACCAATCGGCCCGGAATAACTTTATCACCATCCTGGTTTCCGTGGGGCCAGTGCTGCTGCTGATTTGGATATTCACCCGTGGCTTCCGGCAAATGCAGGGTGGCGGTGGCAACAGCATCTTTGGTTTTGGTCGCTCCAAAGCCAAAAACATCAATGATGCCGACCGTCCCACGGTTACATTTGACGATGTGGCCGGGGTGGACGAAGCCAAGCTGGAATTGGCCGAGGTGGTGCAATTCTTGCGTGAGCCAGAAAAGTTTGTCCAGGTGGGCGCACGCATTCCCAAAGGCGTGTTGATGGTTGGCCCGCCTGGAACGGGTAAGACGCTGTTGGCGCGGGCAGTGGCTGGTGAAGCTGGCGTGCCTTTCTTTCACATTTCCGGCTCCGAATTTGTGGAAATGTTTGTCGGTGTTGGCGCCAGCCGCGTGCGTGACCTGTTTGACAAAGCCAAACAAAGCGCCCCCTCGATTGTGTTTGTGGATGAAATTGATGCCGTCGGCCGGCAGCGTGGTGCTGGCCTGGGCGGTGGGCATGACGAACGGGAGCAAACGCTGAACCAAATCCTGGTGGAAATGGATGGCTTTGACAACGACACCAACGTCATTGTGATGGCTGCCACCAACCGCGCCGACATTCTTGACCCGGCACTGCTGCGCCCCGGTCGCTTTGACCGCAAGGTGTTTGTAGATTTGCCCGATGTGCGTGGCCGCGAGCTGATTCTGAAGGTGCATTCACGGGGCAAGCCCATTGCCAAGGATGTGGATTTAACTGATTTTGCGCGATTAACGGCCGGTTTTTCTGGGGCCGATCTGGAAAACCTGCTCAACGAAGCCGCCATCTTTGCCGCCCGCCGTGACAAGCGCGTCATTGGCCTGCTGGAATTCCAGGACGCATTTGACCGCATTGCCATTGGTCCGGAAAAGAAAAGCCGCGTAATGAGCGAGGAAGACAAGGAAATTGTGGCCTACCACGAAGCCGGCCACGCCGTTGTCAGCTTCTTTTTGCCCAACACCGACCCAGTGCAGAAGATTACTATCGTGCCGCGTGGCCGCGCTGGGGGCTATGTGATGCCACTGCCGGCCGACCGCATGGTCTATACCCAGGATTTCATTCTGGATCGCATTGCTATGGGGCTGGGTGGGCGTGCTGCTGAAGAGGTGTTCTTTGGCCGGATTACCACTGGGGCTTCCAGCGACCTGCAAAACGCCACCCGTAATGCACGGGCTATGGTGACGCAGTATGGCATGTCGGACAAGCTGGGGCTGCCAATCTATGGCGATGAGTCGGCGGATCCGTTCCTTGGTCGCTACTATGGCGGTGGCGGCCGGGACTACAGCGAGGATGCGGCCAAGTCCATTGACGAGGAAGTACGCCGTATTTTGGGTGAACAGTACGGCCGAGCCATCAACATCATTGAAGACAACCGGGAGCGGATTGAGAAGTTGGTCACGAAGTTGATGGAAGTTGAAACGTTGGATCGGGATGCGTTTGAAGAGCTGATGAATCGCCCCATGCCGCCCAAGTCCAGCAACGGCAGCGGTAGCCCTATTTTGCCAACGGAGCCGTATGTTGAGCCATCTTCAACAGATTAGCTTAAACCTCTAATCCCGAAGCTAGTTTTGCTATAATAGCCCTCCCGTTGAGCAAACAGGAGGGCTTTTTATTTGATGCAGTTACCAGAACATGTGAGGTTGTTGATTACCGAGCCAACGGTGCCGACTTGGGTGGTGCAGCGGCGGGGGGCGCGGTATGAGTTGGCCTGGGGCGAGAAAACGGCGGGTGAGGTGGCGGTGCAACTGTTGGCGCAGCCAAATGAGCCGGATGGAATAGTGTTGGCAACGGTGCGGGGAGTGCAGTCGGTGTGGGTGGAAACGGATGCCGTGCGGCCGTATTTTGCCCTTTACTTTGCCAATGGCCGCCGTTTGGTGGTGGCGGAGCGGATTTTGCCGCTGGCCGGGGGGCCGAATTTGCGCGATGTGGGTGGGTACGTGGGGGAAAACGGCCGTTTTGTCCGTTGGGGTACTATTTATCGTTCAGGAACCTTGAGCGACCTCACCGAAGCCGATCTCGATTACCTGGCCCACCTGAACATCAGCACCATTTGTGATTTGCGAACCCGGCTGGAAGTTGCCAAGCTGCCAGACCAATTGCCCCAACCCACGCCCCGGCAGCTCAATTTGGCGTTGGAGAGCAAAGACGGCCGTTTGCGCCGCCTGTGGGATTTGTGGCGACACCGTAACCGTTTTGACAACCTGTTGACCATCGGCTACACCCGGCTCATTTTGGAGCAGAACGCTCCGCGCCTGAGCATGTTTTTGCATCAACTGGCCGAAGCCGACGGGCTGCCGCTGCTGGTTCACTGCACCGCCGGGAAAGACCGCACTGGGGTGCTGGTTGCCATTTTGCTGCTGCTGCTGGGGGTGGATGAGACAACGGTTCTGGCGGACTACAGCTTGAGCAACTACTTTTACCACGATTTTCGCCGCCTGCTGGCGGAAGATATTGAGCAACTGCTGCGCTTTGGTTATGATGCGGCGCAGTTGGAGCCGTTTTACGTGGCGGATCCGGCCATTTTGACGCGAGCATTGGTTTATATTCGGCGCAATTATGGGTCGGTGGCGCGGTTCGTGATGGATGTGGCGGGGGTGTCGCCAGCGGTGCTGGCGCGGCTGCGGGCCAATTTGCTGGTGTGAGGCAGATCTTTGAGGTTTCCAAAACCTCAAAGGTTTAGGCTAAAGTAAAGATCGCAGGTCGCTGTTTTGGGGGTTGACGGGGAATAAACGGCCGTTTCGATACAACTCCCCAAATCGCCCAATATCCATTTTTTGCACCAGCGTCGCCTGCGCCAGCTCTTGCGGCAGGTAGCTGTGAAAGCGACCCAGTTCCAGCAGTGGAGTTAGTCGCTTGCTCAGGTGGCGGGCTTCGCGTTCCACAAGCTGTTCATCCCACGGGGGCAGGGTGGCGAGGGCAAAGGGGACACGCAGGCAAAGGTCGTTTTGCGGGCGGATGTGGGGGGCGTTGAGAGCGGCGGGGTGGTGGGCCTGGAGAACGGCCGTTAACAACGCCCCATACACCCCACCCCAAAAGTGAAACAGCCACACCCCCTCAGCATCAAGCATCATCGGTATCTGGCCGGATGGAATGCCCAGCCAGGCGGCAATACCCTGCGCCTCGGCCAGCGGCACGGCAAAGGGAGCGGTGACAAAGCGCAGCGTCTCTTCCACATCGTCCCGGTTGCCCTGCTCCACGGCAAATTTGTAGCGGTCGTGCCATTTGACGCGCATTGGCCGGCCGCCCATGAGCAAGGTTTCCCCTTTGCGGCGCGGTCGCTCCATTTGCGCCAGCGGTTTGCCGCTGTAGGCATCGAGAACGGTGGCCCACATCCGTTCGCTGCCGATGTTGCTGTAGAGGTCGTGGTTGTCGAAGAGAGGTTGGAGTTCGCGGCCGGGGAGCCATTCACCCAGGCGCCCCTTTTGCAAAAAGCCATCCTTCACCAACTGCGCCAAAATTTGCCGAATGGTTTCATCGGCAACCTCGGCTGGGGCAATGCGGCGCAAATCGGCCAGGCGCAGGCTGCCTGCCGGGCTTTGTTTGAGCAGGCTAAAGGTTTGCTGCACCAGCACCGACGGCAAAAAGCTATAGGTGGCCTCTGGCTCAATCATCTCTGCTTCGGCCATTGCCAGCAGGGCGGTAAAGCGGATTTCTTCCAGCGGCGAACGCGCCAGGCACAACACCTGAATCTGGTTGCTGCGGCGGCTGCCGCGCCCAATGCGCTGTAAAAAGGAGGTGAGGGTGGGGGGCGGCCCGATGAGGGCTACTTCGTCAATGGAGCCGATGTCTATGCCCAGTTCGAGGGTGGAGGTGGCGACGCAGACGGCGACGGTGGCGGCGGCGAAGTCGGCTTCGACTTCCTGGCGCAGTTTTTTGTCGAGATTGGAGTAGTGGCTGAAAACGGCCGTTTCATAGGGCAAATGTTGGCGCAAAAAAGCGGCCGTTTGCTCCACTTCGTTGCGGCTGTTGCAAAAAATGAGCGTTTTGGGCGATGGTCGCTGTGCCAGGGCGATGACCAAATCGGCGAGACCCATCATGGCAATCATGTCGGCATGGATTTGGCGGCCACCGGCAACTTCGATGATGGTGGGGTGGGGCAGGTAGCGGCCGGCCACGCCTGCGGGGTCGGGGATGGTGGCGGAAAGGGCGATGCGGTGGAGGAAACGGCCGTTTGGGTTGGCAAATTGGCGAATCCATTCAATCCGTGCCAGCAAACAGCGCAAATGGTCGCCGCGTGGCTCGCCGTCAAACAGGTGGATTTCGTCCAGAACGATGGCATCGAGCGTGGCAAAAAGGCGCGGCGTGCGCGTCAGCAGCGAATCGGTGGATTCGGGCGTGGTTAAAAGGAGGGTGGGAACCGTCGTTAGAGGGCCGGTATCGCCCGTTTTCATTGCCAGCGACAGCTTGAGCGCGGTGGCAATGGGCAGCAGCCGCTCATACAGGTCGCGCACCAGGGCGCGGGTGGGGCAAATGTAGAGCAGCCGCAGCTCTCCCTCTGGCGGCTTTTGCTGTAGTAAGCGCTCTAGCAGGGGCGCAATGACGGCCTCGGTTTTGCCAGAGGCGGTGGCGGCGATGACCAGGGTGTTGTTTCCGGCGAGAATGGGGGGGATGGCTTGCTGCTGAACGGCCGTAAAATTCCCGTGCCGGGCAAAAACGACCGGCCAGGTGTGGGCAAGCTGTGTCTTTAGTTCACCTTGAATCAACATTCTGTCGTTTTAAAGGAGATATTTGTTAAAGAAATCAGCCAGCGAGAAAAACATGAGGCTTCACAACAGCAATTGTGCGGAATGGGTGAAGAACTAGCAAATCTTGGTCGCCTGTTACAATATATTTCGCATTGCCAGCAATAGCAAGCTCTAAAAACTTGTTGTCTTTGGGGTCACGACAAACAACAATGCTTTCTCGAGGCTCAAGGAGCCTGGCTTTACGCACCAAAGCTGCTAAAAATGTCATACGTTCTGATTCAGTGACGTATTTGTTGAATTTGTTGCGTTTAAGAACCTCGTTTAATTCACTGATCGCCTCAACCGAAAGCAATAATTGTCCCGTATCATTTGCTTTGTCAAGAGCTTGCCGTGATGTGGAATTCTTGAGCAGCAGCGCACTAACAATAATGTTTGTGTCAAACACATAAAAATTAGTCATCACTCAGCAAAGTCTCTAATAATTCAGGTGTTAGTCCTCGTTCTACGGCCTTGTCACTTGTCTCGTCCATGATTTGTTTTAACGAAATGGCGTTAGGAGTAAATTCACGAAGCCAAAGGTTAATGAGCAGGCGCATCTTATCTTTCTGCTCAATTGAGGCTGCTTGGTACATTCGCGCCACATCTTCTTCTAGTTGAATCTCAATCGTTGCCAATGCCATGATTTCTTCTCCAAACATAGTCACATCAAGCTACAACAGTACTTTTACTTTGATTAGTATAACACAGATTAACCGGCAACCATGACGAGGTTGGTGGCGTTGCCGATGCCGTTGCCGCCGGTGGGGGCGGTGGCGTTGTCTTGGGCGGTGGCGATGATTTGGCAATGTTCGGCGCTGCTGCCGACAAAGAAGCCGTAGCGCTGCCAGTTGCCGCGCCCGGCTTCGTTTTTGTCGTAGGCGCTGCAGCCAATGAGCTGGATGCGGTTGCCCCAGGGGATGTGGAAGCCGTCGTAAACGGCCGTTGGTGCTGCCCCATCCCAACTGTTAGAGTCGGCATGGCAGCCGACGAGCGAGGTGGGGCCGGTGGTGATGTAGAAGCCGTGCTGGGCGTTGTCCTGTGCTTCACAGGCGGAAAATTGGCCGCGTGGCTTGCGAATTTGCCAGCCGGAGAGGTCGGAATACCAGCTTTTGCAGTTGACAAAGTGGAGGTTGGTGCCGTTGACAAAGAAGCCGCTGCCGCTGCTGCTGCCGCATTCGCACTGGTTGAAGAAGTTGTCGGGGCATTCGACCAAAAAGCCGTGGGCTTCGGTTTCTCCTTCCTTGCCTACGTTGAAGACGCGAATATGGCTAATTTGGCAGCCGCGCATGTGGGTGCCGGTGATGTGGAAGGCGTGGTGGGTGGTGAGGGTGATGTAGAGGTCGCTAAAGGTGTGGGCGGCATCGGGGCCTTCGGCAAAGTCGTCTTTGCGGGTGATGTTGTAGTAGATGCCTTTGACGCTGGCCTGGTTGTTGGTGCGGTTGCCGTGAAGGGTGAGGGAGGAAACGGCCGTTTTTTCTACCCCATCATTTATCGGCTCAACCAGCGCGCCGGGTGTCGTGCCGTCAAACGCCGCCCAACTGCCAAACGCCTTCAGAACAGTCGCCCGCCCCTTGCCCACAAGAGCCACATTGGCCGCCAGCCGCACGGCTCCGGTGCAGTTAAACGTCCCTTCACTAAGCTGCACCAGCCCACCCACGCTGCCCAAATCCTGAACGGCTTGGTTGATTTGCGCCTGATCGTCTGTGCCGTCGCAGCGGTAGTGGGCAACTGCTTTCAGGCTGTCGGGGGCGTTGGTGGCCGCCACCAGGATGGATTGAACGCCGGGGGTGGTGCGGGCAATGGGCAGATATATTTGCTCATTGGCTGCGGGTTCGGCGGCGGCAGCAAAGGTGGCGGCTCCTGCGGAACTGCCGAGGGCGGCAATGCCGAGGTTATGAAGGAAGGTTCGTCGGTTCATAATGAGTCCAACGGCTGGTTTAGCTTTCGCTGTATCACAATCTTGTCGCGTTCCAGGACGACCAATTGCTGGGCAGCGGCTTGCTGGCGGTAATAGGCGATGGCAATCCAGATGATGCCGGGAATGACGGGTAAGATGTTTTCCAAAACGGGCGTGAGAAGCAGGGCGATGAGGGTAAAAAGAATGGCACTGTATTTGGAGAGCTGGGCGCTAAGAAAGGTTCGCTCGGCGTAGCGGATGGTTGCTGCTTGTTCAAGTAAATCCCGTTCCAAATCGTGTTGCGTTTGTGGATTATTCATTGTTATCTTATCTCATTTGCTCACGCAGTTCGGCCAGCAGGGTGGCTACGTCATAGTCGGGGTGGAGGTGGAGGAGGTCGTATAGTTCAACGGCGAGGCGAACTGTGCTGCGGATGGACAAACGGCCGTTTCTCATCCCCAACGCCAACTCCTCCGCCGCTGCCCGCCGCACCTGCCGCTGCCGGTCAGCCGGTTCATAGCCATACGCCAGCGCGTGGTAATGCAGTGCCTTCTCCAAAAACTGCCCAATCTCCTGCGGTGTCTGGTGCGGCTCCAGCAGCAAAATCTGCTGCGGATCCAGCCACGCCTCCAGCGGCATCCGGTTGTCGCTGTGGGTCACGGTAAACAGGAAGAAAAGCGACTGCCCCTGTCCATAGGCAGGAGGATACGCCCGCCAACGGTGCTGCGGCAGTGAATCAGCACTGATGTGGTTTTGCTGCTCCCGCAGGGCAGCATAGATAACTGCGCTAAAAAATTGGCTCGCTTTCGGCCGTTGGTACGGGCGCAGCAGCGAATAGCTTTCCGCCTCATCAATCAGCACACACAGCCCGCTGTAATTTGCCAGCCGTGCCAAAGCGCTCACCCCACTCAGCAGATAGGCAATTTGGCGGGCATTGTTGCCAACCGTGTAGATAGATGGAAATTTGATGCCGCGAGGCAATGCTTTGTTCATGGTTGCCACGCGCCGCCCCCCCATCAGCCATTCGTGCCACCGCTTGCGCTGGCGCGAAGAGGAGGTGCTGTTCAATGCTTCCAATGTCACCACCAGCGGGTCTGCTTCAGTTGGCGCAAGCATTGCCAGCTTTTCCCGCACCTCTGGCTTCATCCCGTGCTGGGTTAACAAGGGGGTCAGTCCGCGCTCGTCGGTGTCGGGATAGCGCAGGGTTTGCATCAGGCTGCTGTAAATGTCAAAGGAGCGGTGTGGCGGCAATTCTTGCAGGTCGAGGCTGGTGGTGGCAACCAGAAAGTTGCGTGACAGGGCATCCTGTGCTGTTAATTCAACGATGTGGCTTTTGCCAAAGCCATACTCGCCCACAACGGCAAACGCCGCCCCACCCGTGCGGTGCGCCTGGTTTAGCCCGGCCGCCAGCGTTTCGCGTTCGCTTTTAAGGCCAATGGTGAGGTCGCGGACGTGCTGGGCGGGGGCAATGCCGGTGCGCAGGGCTTCAATGAGCTGCCGCGCCTCAAACTGGTTTTGCGGCATGGGGGCGGTGTCGGGGACGATAAAAATGGGGGCTGGTTCTTTCATAACGGGTTCATCTTGGCCGCTAAATTCATGGCGGGGGCGGCGGAAGCGCAGGCCGCTCTCGAAGCGCACCAGCCAGTCGTTGCCATTGCGGTAGAGGGCAACGATTTGGCCGGAGCCGTATTGGGGATGGTGGACGAGTTCGCCGATCATAGGGGTTGGAGATTGGAGATTGAAGATTGGAGATTGCTCAACAATCTCCAATCTCTAATCTCCCAATCTCTGTTTTGTTAAAACGGCCGTGTTTCGCCGCCACTTAGCTCGTCCATCTGGCCGCGCATGATGGACGTAGCTTCTTCTTCCGTCAGAATGTGCTGCTGGCCGTAATGCTGGCGGGAGAGTTCGGTGACGAATGCTTTGACAAAGAGGCGGCGGTGGCTGACATCCAGAAAAACGTCGCGGGCGATGTTGGCAAGGATGGCGGCGTTGGCGTACTGGATGGCGTGGTCAAGCTGGGCATCGAAAGCAAGCTCGTAGATGGGGAGCAGCTTTTCGCCAATGGCGAGCATGAGGGCATCTTCGGCCAGATCGAGGTGTTCGAGGCTGATGAGGGGGCTGAAGTGGTTGGTGCGGGAGAAGCGGCCGGGGGCGCGGACGCGCTGCTGGAGGGCGGGGTAGCGGGGGACGACATCGTTGATGAATTGGGGCGGCACGGCGTAGACAAACATGGCACCGGGCATGTCGTCGCGGGTGCGGTCTATGACTTCGCGCAGGTTGTCGGTGGCGAGCTTTTCGGCCTTGCCGCCGATGCTTGCCATGCGGTCTACTTCGTCAAAGAGGAGGAGGAGGCCGCTGTAGGAGAGGGCGCGGATGATTTGGGTGAGGGAGCGCAACATGCGGAAGGCGTTGGGGCGGTTGATTTTGCCGGTGACGCCGATTTCGCGTAACACTTTGGTGTCGGCGGGGGTGGTGGCTTCGCCCATGAGCCAGCGGCTGAGGGCATCGAGGCGGGTTTCTTGGTCGCGGATGCGGGCTTCGAGGTAGGCGATAACGGCCGTTTTGTAAGCCCCACTATCCACCACCGTCTCCTCCAACGTATCCACCAACGCCCGGTAGTTAGGGTGGTTGGCCGCCTCCAGACTCGGTTCCTCGCCCAAAATGCGCGTTAGCGTGCCGTCGAGAAAGCGGGTTAACCCCTGCTCATCGGTGACAGCTTCGTTGGGTTCGTGCCAAATGAGGTTGCGGGCAACGGCCGCATAAACCTCTTTCTGGTCGTTGTAAGGCGTTTCCACCGGGCTGAGGTCTACTTTGACAACGGCAAACCCTTTGGCCCAGGCCAAATCGCGCAGGCAGTAGAGGAAGTGGGATTTGCCGCTGCCGTAGTCGCCGATGACCATTTTGTAGGTGGCGCCGCCGTCCTGGAGGTAGGAGGAGAGGTAGAAGTCGTTGAGGGCATCGAGGAGGGAGCTGTTGCCGACGTTGAAATATTGGATGCCGCGCTGGGGTGGCGTGCCGGAGCTGCCGAGCGTTTCGATGATGTGGCGGGCGAGGGGTTTGGTTAGGGACATAAGCTGGATGGCTGAGGGAAAAAACGGCCGTTTTTCCCTCAGCTTTTAAATTTCTTCAAACGTAATATCACTATAATATTCACCGTCAAGCGGGGTGCTGGGGAGCCAAACGCTGCGGCTGGCGCTGCCAGCATTGCTTTTGGTTGCCACGCCCAGGCGCAGGCGGAAGGTTTGGCCGTTGCTGCTGACGGTGGGGTTGCCCTGCGCCAGCACCAGATCGCGGACGAAAACGGGGCGCGGGTAATCTTTGAAGGTGCTGCGGGAAGGGGCGTTCCAGAAGCGGGCGTTTTGCCGGTTCATGGTCATTTTATTGTAGGTGTCCACCAGGTTGAGCCGATTGCCAGCGGGGGCGCGGTTGCGCTCGTCCATCAGGTTGCGCCATGCTTGGTACAGTTCGGGCAAAAATTTGGGGTCGGGGTCGCGCTGAATGAGTGCTTTTTGCTGCTGGCCGTATGCTTTGAGCAGGGTGGAGAGGCTGAGGGGAAGGGGGTTGGTGAGGGGTTCTTTGCCATAGAGCCACTGGGCTTTGCGGCTGGCGATGTCTATGCTGAGGACAAAGTCGCCAATTGCCAGGGTGGGCGGACGGCCGTTTACGGTCTGTCCCTGTGCTTCAAAACTCTCTTTTACGTCGCGGGCAAATTCAAAGGCGAGGGCATCGAGGGCTTGTTGGGTGTCGGTGGCAAAGGTGGCAACGGCCGTTTGTAGGGTTTCATCATCCATCAGTTCGACCGCTTGTTGCAGTTTGACCAATGCTTTTTGCATGGCGAGGGCTTCGGGTTTGTCGGTGTTGATGGTTTTAACGGCCGTTTGTAAAGCCCCCGTTGCCACCTTTAAAGCCTTAAACTGTGGTGCCATAGCAGCCTGCGCCGCCTGTAGTTGTTCTAAAAGAAGATTATTCATTACAATTCCCGCCTCTTGGATGATTTCCTGAGATTGTATCTTGAAAATAATGCCACGGGCAAGTGGGTGTGGGGAGTGGGGCGTAGGGAGTGGGGAGACGATTTACACCCCACTCTCCACTCCCTACGCCCGACAAGACAAAACGAAGGTTGAGAATTTAAATACAAGATGTTAAGACAAAGCAGTAAACAGGAATTTGTGGTGATTGGGCTGGGGCGGTTTGGCAGTAATGTCGCGCTGCGGTTGGAGGAGCAGGGGCATTCGGTGCTGGGCATTGACAGAAGTGAGCATTTGGTGCAGCACATGGCGGATTATCTGACGCAGGCGGTGGCGTTGGATGCGACCAATGAGGATGCGCTGCGGGCGGTGGATATGGCATCGTTTGAAACGGCCGTTGTTGCCATTGGTTCCGACTTTGAGAGCAATATTCTGACCACTGTTGCCCTCAAAGCCGTGGGCGTGCGCCACGTCATCTGCAAAGCCCCCACCTATCGGCAGCGGGACATTTTGCTCAAAGTGGGGGCAGACCGGGTGATTCAGCCGGAAATTGACGCTGGGCGGCGCTTGGCTGATGAGCTGGCTACGCCTAACTTATTGGAAAAATTGACGCTTGGCCCGGAACACAGCTTGGTGGAACTGCTGATGCCACCTAGTTTGGCCTGGAAAAGTTTGGTGCAGCTTGATCTGCGTCAGAAATTTGGGGTGAGTGTGCTGCTGGTGAAGCGTGGCAACGATTTAACGGTGTCGCCACGGGCTGATTTTGTGCTAAATCCTGATGATGTGCTGGTAGTGCTGGGGCGCAACGAGCGGATTGCGCGGTTTGCTGAATTGTCATGAAACGTCACCCAAATTTTCAACATCGTGACCTGCACTATCTGACGGGTAATGGGCATCAGCGACCAAATAAGCGGCGCATTGAGGTGGCGACGCGGGTTGTGCTGGGGTTGGCGGGGATGGTTGTGGTGGGGACGCTGCTGTTGATGCTGCCGGGGATGGGGGTTAACGGCCGTTTAACCTTCATGCAAGCCTTCTTCACCGCCACCTCCGCCCTCACCGTCACCGGCCTCTCCACCATCTCCGCCGGGCGCGACCTCACCCTTGCTGGGCAAATCGTCCTCCTGCTGCTCATCCAGTTTGGCGGCGTGGGCTACATGTTTGCCGCCGCCGCCGCTCTCCGCATCATTCGCCGTCGCGTCTCCCTCATGGATCGCCTCGCCCTCTCCAGCTCCCTCGGCCTCGACACCCCCGAAGCGATTTTGAAAGTCCTCAAGCGGTCGCTGATTGGCATTTTGGTCATCGAAGGCAGCGGCGCCTTCCTGCTCTTTTGGAAATGGTGGCTTAGTGGCACCGTGGAGCTCGAACACGCTTTTTTCTACGCCATCTTCCACGCCGTTTCCGCCTTTTGCAACGCCGGTTTTGACCTCTTCAACGGTCTGCCCCAATATCCCGATGGCGTTCCCAGCGACAACTTCACCCTTATCGTGCTGGGGAGCCTCATTGGGCTGGGGGCACTAGGCATCCCCGTCCTGTCAGAGCTGTTCACCTGGCGCTGGCGGCGCCGCTTTTCCCTCCACACCCGGCTCACGCTGGCCGTTGTTGCCTTTCTGATTGTGCTGGGGTGGGTGGGGCTGTGGCTGCCCGAAGCCACGCACGGGGTGCTGGTAGACGTGCCGCTGGGCAGCCAACTGGTGCGAACCTGGTTTCAATCCGTGTCGGCACGAACGGCCGGTTTTGCCGGACTCCCCCACTTCGACCAACTCCAACCCGAAAGCCGCCTGATTCTTATCATCCTCATGTTCATCGGCTCCGCTCCCGCCTCCATGGGCGGCGGGCTAACCACCGGCACCTTTGCCGTGCTGCTGCTGGCCCTTTGGGGGTATGCTCGCGGCACCGACCATGCTGAAATTGGCGGCCGGCGCATTGCTGTTGGCACCGTCCGCCGCGCCGGAGCCGTGCTGACGGTTGGCCTCTTTGTCGTCCTCACCTCCACCTGGCTCATCTTGCTGGTGCAGGACTTCACGCTCGATCAGGTCTTGTTTGAGGTCGTGTCAGGTTTCGCCACCTGCGGCCTGTCGCTGGGCATTACTGGGCAGCTCAACGTCTTTAGCCAGTTTATCATTGCCGGGGTCATGTTTTGGGGGCGATTGGGGGCGCTTACCATCGTCTCGGCCATCGGCCAGCAAAGCAAGCGCACGCAGTTGGTGCAATACCCGGAAGAGAGTGTGTTGATTGGTTAATGTGATGCTAAAATAGGCGAAATAGGATTGTATTGCGTTGAATAGACTTGAATGATTAGAAAGGGTCTTGATCTCACCAAGGGGGTATTTTATGAGACCAAATATTGTTGAGGCTCATTATGACCAGCTCGAAACTATAGGAGGCTCCTTTAGCAATCAAGTTGAAAATATATCTGCTTTGTATATGCGTTTGTCCTATGCTTTTCAAGCATTACATAAGGACGGGTGGGAAGGCAAAGCGGCATCTTCTTTTGTTGCTGAAGTGGAACAAGATATCTTTCCGGCTTTGATGAGACTTATGCAAGGCTTAGAACAAGCGCATCTGGTCATAGGAGAGATACAACAAATTTTGAGAATAGCAGAGCAGGAAGCAGCCGATTTATTCACCAAAGGAACCGATTTGCTTATAGGTAACTTTGCATCAACAGCAATAGGTGGAGCGGCTAGTGATCTTTTAGGACAAACCCCTCCGATTCCACAATCAAAGCCTACTTATACTCTTGCTTCTGGAGTGAAGCTTGCGAAGAATGTGAAGGAAAAAGTTGATCAATTAGCAAAAATCTACTATGAAAAAACAGGTAAAAGATTAACCATAACAAGCGGCACTAGAGACGCCCGAAGTCAAGCTCGGGCAATGTACACTAAGCTTGCGAGTGGGGATAATATTCTTCGTCTTTACACAAATCAGGCTGCTGCGAAAGAAATAAATGATGTATACAAGCAAGGGGTTAATCAAGGAAAGACTCAAAATCAGATTGTTGATGATATTGAGCGTACAATACACACACAAATGAAAACAGGCGTTTACATCTCTAAGCATTTAAAGGCGGGTGCAGTTGATATTCGTAGTAGAGGATTGTCGAGGAGTGAGAAGCAGGCTCTAGTCGAAGCTGCTAACGCTACTGGTATTAAAATATTGGAAGAAAAGAAGCCGCCACATTTTCATTTGCAAATTTAATGTAACACACTCAAATTAGGCAACTATTTAGGCGTGGATATGGGCAAAAAAGCCACCTTCTGTCTAAATATGATAGTACGATTTTTGTAAAAATTGCTGTATTTTTTCAAATTTGCCAAGTTTTCTCAGCAACGATCCCTATATTTGCCATATTTGGAGACGCAATGCCCTATATATGCCGGTTGTTCACGCCTGAATAGTTATCAAATTAGAATGGAACTAATGTTTTTTGCCTAACAGGTGGCGAAAAAACATTGGTTCCATTCTAATTTGAGTATAGAAGTTTAACTTCTGCATGACTGATTAAGCTTGTCTAAAAACCAGCAAGTCGGCCAGAATGCGATCAATCAGGGAAATCAACGTTTGATTATGGTGTGAGAAAGGAAAACGCGGGGCTTGGCGATCATTGAGCCACGGGCTTTCCCAGCCGCTGGTCGTTCGCACCACTTCGCGGGCAAATGGCTCGCCGTGTTCGCGCAGGCAGCCCGTTAAAATGGCGTCTACTTCGGACTGGACAATGGGGTTGGCGGGGGTGGGGTGGCTTTTGGCGTGGGCAATGTAGGTGAAAATACGGCCGTTAATTGGTTCAAATTCCGGCACGAACGGGTAAAAAATATCCTGCGCCGCTACCATGACCCGTTCATACCCCGCTTCCCGCACGTCCAGCAAGGCTAACTG
>WBZL01000383.1_pt1 | contig 49468 bp, 37 predicted proteins | sample 5204291 | NCBI WGS metagenome assembly WBZL01 (sample SAMN12344345, study PRJNA552823) | activated sludge metagenome | biome: Activated sludge suspended growth; feature: Nitrification reactor; material: Wastewater; isolation source: activated sludge from nitrification reactor of wastewater... | reverse complement strand
CCTTGTCACCACACCCCCGCCCACCCCACCCATTACCCCCATCGGGTTCCTGTCGGCGGCCAACCTGCCCACCTATCCCGGCACCCCCACCCCCAACCCCGTTTCCCCTGACCAAACCAGCACCGCACCGCAAGGAACCCACATTGTCAACCCCGGCGAAACGCTGGGCTACATCGCCCAGCTTTACGGCACCACCATCGAATCGCTGATGGCCGCCAACCAAATCACCGACACCAACGTTATTTTTGTGGGGCAGCAGCTTCTGGTGCCGGGGCAATCTGGCCTCGCCTCGCCCAGCTTCAAGCTCATTCCCGACAGCGAACTGGTGCTTGGCCCCGCCCTGGCTGGGTTTGACACATCAACCACTGCCAACGTCTTCGGCGGCTACTTGCTCCATTATGAAGAAACGGTTGAAGGACAGCTTCTCTCTGGTCCAGCGATTGTGGATTTGGTTGCCCAGCGCCACAGCCTAAGCCCCCGCCTGCTGCTGGCACTGCTGGAATACCGCGCCAACTGGCTGACACAGGCCAGCCCGGCCAATGTGGACTATCCGATGGGATATGCAAATGGCAACGTCAGTGGACTGTATCGGCAGCTTAGTTGGGCGGCGAATTTGCTTAACTTGGGATTTTACGGCCGTTCTGAAGGCAACCGCACCAGCTTCACCACCGCCGACGGCACCCAGCTCACCTTTGCCCCCGACATCAACGACGGCACCGCCGCCGTGCAAGGGGTTCTGGCCGCCAGTGCCAATTATGGCGACTGGCAGCATGATGTGGGCGAAAACGGCTTTTTTGCCACCTTCAACCAGCTTTTTGGCAACCCTTTCGCCTACACCTATGACCCACTATGGCCGGCCGACCTCAGCCAACCCCCTTTGCGAATCCCCTGGCCCAGCGGCGAAACGTGGTATCTAACCAGTGGCCCCCACGGCGGCTGGAACAGCGGCTCCGCCTGGGCTGCCATTGATTTGGTGCCGGAGGGAGAGCAGCTTGGCTGCGGCGATTCCGACGCCTGGGTGACGGCCATGTCGGCCGGCGTGGTGGTTCGCAGTGGCTTTGGGGCGGTGGTGGTGGATATGGACGGCGACGGCTACGTGGGGACAGGCTGGGCCATTACCTATATGCACCTTGCCACCCGCGACCGCATTGCCGTGGGAACGCCGGTGCAGCCAGGCGACCGGCTCGGCCATCCTTCGTGCGAGGGTGGTTTTTCCAATGCCACCCATGTTCATTTGGCGCGGACATTTAACGGCCGTTGGGTTTCCGCCGATGGTGCCATTCCCTTCAACATGAGCGGCTGGGTCGTCCAGGGCAACGGCATCGAATACGAAGGCCGTCTCGTCCGTGGTGACATTGTGAAAGAGGCGTGTCAATGCTGGGACGAAATCAACGCCATTACCGCAGACTGAAGAATTGAGAATGGGGAATTGAAAATTGGGAATTGAGAACGGGTTAATCATTCTCAATTCTCCATTCCCAATTCTCCATTAATTCGGCTTCGACAACATCCGTCCCAACGGCCGGCCGCCCACCAGGTGCATGTGCAAATGAAACACCTCCTGATGCCCATGTTTGTTGCAGTTAACAATCAGCCGATACCCATCCTCGGCAATACCTTCCTGCTCGGCTAACTTTTTCGCCACCATGAACAGACGGCCGGCCGTCTGCTCATCATCCTCAGCTAAATCATTCACCGTCGGAATCACCTTGTTTGGCACAATCAAAATATGCGTTGGTGCCATCGGGCTAATATCCCGAAACGCCGTCACCAACTCATCCTGATACACCATATCCGACGGAATCTCACCCCGAATAATCTTTGCAAAAAGCGTCGTCATCTTCTATCCCCTTATTACCTGAAAATTTTCCAACTTTTTTACCCCTATCAGCAATCTCTGACAACCTGCTATAATAAAAAGAAGGAGATAACTATGCCCACAGAACCGTTACGCTCAATTACCCCACCCATAGACATCTACATTAAGCTCGCCCAATATCCCATCCTGTGCGACCGTATTCGGCTGCGAATGCGCGAAGAACTATTCCGTCGCGGCATTGTCAACATGCCCGACTTTGAAGCAGAGGTCAAGCAAAAAGCCATCGAATCACAACAGCGTGAAGGGCTAACCGACCCCTTCAGCCAGGAAGAGGCCAACCAGTGGCAGCGGCGCAAAGATCGCATCCGGGATTATCAAACCGATGCCTATTTTGGCTTTAATTTAGGTGCTTCTCTACTTGACCACCTGATTGAAGAAGTTCTGGCCGACCAGCCCGGCAACAAACCCGACACAATTCAGCTAACCTTCAACCCCGAAATCTCACCCTGGGAGATGCTGTTCAAGCAGGGCAAAATTTATGAGGCACTGCCCCCACCCGAACGAGAAAAGGTGGCCCATCATCTGGAAGAAATCAAAGTGGTGCTAATTAAGGGAATGATCAGCGACCAGCTACCCTTTATTGGCGTTGCCAAAAAAGTCTTTGACATGGCCGATCTGCACATTATTTACAAAAAGCGGATTGGCGGGGGCAAAATTGGGGGCAAGGCGGCAGGCATGGCACTGGCCTGGAAAATTTTGCAGCAAAAGTCACCCAAACTAGGCCCAGAACTTAGCCAACAGGTCAGCATTCCGGACTCTTTCTACGTGGGCACCGAGGCATTCTATGATTTTCGCCAAATCAACCAGCTCGACCACATGATGAATGAGAAATACCGACCGATTGATGAGGTAAAAAACAGCCATCCATTGGTCGTGAAGGCGCATCTTGCCGGCCGGTTTCCTGATGCAGTTGTCACAGGCCTACGCAACATTTTAGACCAGGTTGGAGATAGCCCACTTATTGTGCGCTCGTCCAGCTTGCTGGAAGACAACTTTGGCTACGCCTTTGCCGGAAAGTATGAAAGCCATTTTTGCCCCAACCAGGGAACACCAGAACAAAATCTGGAAGAACTGCTCAATGCGGTTCGTCGTGTCTATGCCAGCGTCGGCAACCCCAATGCCTTGCTCTATCGGCAGCAAAACGGGCTAATTGATTATGATGAGCGCATGGCGATTTTGGTGCAAAAGCTGCGCGGACAGCGTTACGGCCGTTATTTTTTCCCTGTCCTTGCCGGCGTCGCCTACAGCAGCAACCCATTCCGCTGGAACCCCAAAATTCGGCGCGAAGATGGCTTTTTGCGACTGGTTTGGGGGCTGGGAACCCGCGCCGTAGACCGCGTTGCACATGATTACCCCCGCCTCATTGCCCTTAGCCACCCCCGTTTGCGGCCAGAAACCAATGCTGCCGCCATCCGTCAATATTCCCAAACCATGATTGACGTGATTGACCTGGAAGAAAACAAGTTCAAAACGCTGCCCATTGAAGAGATATTAACGCCTGACTACCCCTTCTTACGTTTATTGGCTTCGGTTGATCGGGGAGAGTTCTTGCAAGACATCGTTTCCAATGCCTCCAGTAACGAAGAGCCTCATTTTGTTCTGACCTTTGACGGTTTAACCAAGGATGCCAAATTTGTCAAACTGATGCGAACGGCACTGCGGCGGCTGGAAGATATGTACAAAACGCCTGTTGATGTGGAGTTTACGGTAGAAATCATTCCCAAATATCCTTACCCAGATTACAAGCTTCACCTTTTGCAATGCCGGCCGCTGCGCCAGCGCAGTAATGAAGGGTCTGTTTCCATCCCAACAGACATCGCAGAAGGCAATAAACTGTTTAGCTCCCACCATTTGGTGCCAGATGGCAAGGCAGAGGGAGTACGCTATGTTATTTTCGTAGACCCGGAGCGGTATTCAACCATTGAAGATTACACAATCAAAAAGGAGCTAGGGCGCGTCGTGGGGCGGCTCAACAAACGGTTGGAAGGCGAGCAATTCATCATGATGGGGCCGGGGCGGTGGGGCAGTGCCAACATTGATTTGGGGGTGCATGTCACCTACGCTGACCTGTTCCACACCAAGATCTTGATTGAGATTGCCGTGCCGCATGAAGGGCGGGTGCCAGAGCTATCGTATGGCACTCATTTCTTCCAAGATTTGGTGGAGGCAGGGATTTATTCGCTGGCCCTAAACCTGGCTGACCCCGATTCTTGCCTGAACTGGGCGTTTTTCCGCGAGTCACCCAACTGTTTGGCGCAGCTTTCGCCCGAAGATGCCGGGCTAAGCGATTATTTGCGGGTGATTGATATTGCCACAACCTGCAACAACAAGCGGCTGAATGTCTATATGAACGGGTCGCGGGATGAGGCGGTTGGCTATTTGGCTGAAGGAGATTGGCCGATTCCCGAAAGTCAAGGCACGCTTTCGCTGTTTTGAGCCAGCCACTGCCGTAGCAAAGCCCGCTCTCCTGCTTCATCGCTAATGCGGCCATCGAGGCGGGCGGCGAGCAGTAAGTCGAGAATTTCGGCGTAGATGGGGCCAGGCTTGAGGCCAAGCTGGCGCAGGTGATGGCCGTTAACGGCCGTTTTCACCCCTCGCCACACATGATAATACCGATCCAGCAGCCCCGCCCGCCAATCCGTTGGCTCCAGCGAAGCCATAATAGACAACAGCACGCGGGGGGTAAACGGCCGTAAAAGCCGCTCCACCTCGCTGGGCGGCATATCGGGGGTCAACGTAGGCAGCAGCCCGTGCAACACCCCTACCGCCGCCATATCCTCCCGCGTCCGCTTGCGCACCCGCAGCCGCTTCATCGTCGCCGTGCGCGTGGCCTCCGACAGCGGCAGCAGCCACAGGGCAAAATAGACAAAGACCGGGGTGTCGCCCCCCAGTGCCGCCAACCAGGCCGGGTCGGCCAGTAAACTAGGGACACGGGCAAAAGAAACGGCCGTTTCCCCCACCCAGTGCAACCCCTCCTGTAACGACGGCAAAACCCGCAGCTCCGCCAACCGCGCCAGCACCTGCGCCGGGTCAGCCTCCCGCAGCGACAGCTCAATTTCGTGGCGAATGCGGTCGCCGCTCACCCGCTCCAGCATCTCCAGCGACTCTTGCAGCAGGTCGGCCGTGCGTGGTTCAATCGTGAAACCCAGCCGCTGCTCAAAGCGCACCGCCCGCAAAACCCGCGTCGGGTCATCAACAAAGCTGAGGCTATGCAGCACCCGAATCACCCCCGCCTCCAAATCCCGCCGCCCGCCATAAAAATCGAGCAACTGCCCCAAATGGTCGCCATCGAGCCGCACCGCCAGCGTGTTGATGGTGAAATCGCGCCGGTGCAGATCGAGCTTGATTGAGGCGTAGGATACTTCCGGCAGCGCCGATGGTTCGGCATAAAATTCGGTGCGGGCGGTGACAAAATCAATTGAGGTGGGTACATTGTCGAGGTTAGCCTGGGGTGCCAGCTTGTGCCAAACGGCCGTTGTCATCTGCCATTTAGCCGTGCCAAAGCGGTCGTGGACATAAATTTCGCCGCCAAACGACGTTTGCAGCCGCCGCGCCAGGGGGATGGCGTTGGTTTCCACCACCATATCCAAATCGGTTGGTCGTTGACCCAGCAGCAAATCGCGCACGGGGCCGCCGACAATGTAAAGCGGGGTAGACAGGGTGGCCGCTATCTCGCCCACCACCTGCACCATGTGCCACAGAGCCGCCCCCAGCGATTGATCCAGCAGTCGCCGCAGCGTTGTTTGTGCCAGCCGGCCATCCCGCTGGAAAATAAAGCCAAGCAGGTCGGTGCGGGTAACAATGCCTAGCAAATCATCGCTGTGAACTGGCTCCGTGGCCGTTTCGCTGACCACCGGAATTTGCCCCCAGCCGGTAGTCAGCATCAACTGCTGTAGCCGCTCCACCGAATCCGACGGCCGCACCGTCACCGCTCCGGCTTCCATGATGCGGCGCACGGGCAGGTGGCCGAGGTGGTGGTTGAGGGCGCGGTCTACGGCGCGGCGAGTGAGCAACCCCACCAGGCGAGGGGAATCCTGGTTGTCGGCCACAACGGGATAGCCTTCATGCCCAAAGCGGTTGATAAAGTCGGTGGCGTCGCGCACGGGCAGGGCGGCGGGGATAGTTTGCACCCCCAACGACATGATTTGCTCGACGCGAGCGGGGGGGCTGACGGCTTGGGGGAGGAGGTTGAGCAGCTTTTGGCGAACGGCCGTTAACGTCTCATGCACAATAATCGCCGCCGCCGCCCGCTTGTGGCCGCCGCCACCCAACGCCTGCGCCACCGCCGACACGTCCACATAGTCGGTGGCACTGCGAGCCACAAGCTGAATATCCCGCCCCAATGAGACCAGCGCCAGCAGTCCGGCCGGCTGGAGCGTTTCGCGCAGCCGATGGACAACGCCAGAAATTTCGTCGGTGAAGCCGGGGGGAAGAACGGCCGTTGTCACCACAATCGGCTGTTCGTGAACGGTGTGCCATTCCGCCGCCGCCAGCAATGCCTCATACAATTCACGCTGCAAGGGGGTGAGGGGCATTTGCAAAAATTGGCGCACAATGCCAAGCTGCGCCCCCTGTTCCAGCAGCCATGCCGCCGCTGCCGCATCGCGGGGGGTGGTCATGTCATAGGTCAAAGCCCCGGTGTCTTCGTAAATGCCCAGCAAAAAAAGGGTGGCTTCCTCGGCGGAAAGCGACTGGCCGACGTTTTGCAGATGTTCGGTGAGCAGGGTGGTGGTGGCACCCACGGCTTCCAACTGCACCGACCAGTCGGCGGGGGGTGTTTGCTGGGTATGGTGGTCAATGAGGGAGATTAACGGCCGTTTGCCCATTCCCTTCACACTCCCCACCACCTGCGTATCCACCAGCAGCAGCCGTTCTACCCGCCGCCGCCGCCAATTTTCCGGCCGCAGCAGCCCAAACGCGCCGCCATAAAGCAGCAAGAATTGCTCCACATTGTGGTTAAGTTGGCGCGGCAGCAAAGCCATCGCTTCCGGGTACAGCCGTTTGGCCGCCGCTAACGAAGCGATGGCGTCAAAATCAGCATTTTCGTGGGTGAGAATGAGCAGCATAGGGGGATTATACACGCTTGCAGGAGTTTGATGGGGATATGGAAAACGGCCGTTTCGCCCCACAAAAAATGGCAGCGCAAATAACGCAGTTTTTTATCTCCCCACAGACCGGGCGAGATAGGGACAAACGGCCGTTTTACTTATTCATCTGCCATCAACTGGTTAAAGCGGTCAGTGAAGGCAGCCAGGGTAGGGGCGGTGGCCGCCTCACGATGAAGTTGGCGCAAGGTGGAGAGGTGAGAAACGGCCGTTAGCTGTCGTGTCAGTTGGCGGTTCACCTGCCCAAAACGGATCTCCAGCAAATCCAGAATATCATCCTGCAATGCCTCAATTCGCCCCCGTTCGATGCCTTGCTCAATACCCTGTTTGATACCTTCTTGCATTCCCTGTTCAATCCAGTAATCCGCTACCGTTTTCATTGCGCCACTTCCTGTGTCTGCCAATGTCTGGCGAACAATGTTGCCCATCTCTTTGGGAGCCAGGTGGGTGCTGGCTCTGCTGACATAATACAACACCGTGCCTAAATATTCCAGTGCCGTCTCCGCCTTGTCCAGGTCGTGGAAAAGGGAGAGGATGTCGGCCAAACGGCCGTTTAGCGCCGGGTCAAAAATGTATTTCATGATGAGCAGGCCAATTTGCAGCCGCGCCTGCCCGCGAATTTCAGCCTCATCGAGCCGCGACAGGTCGTGGAGTTCATAGAGGAAGGTCGGCCAATAGGGGCGCAGCGGTTCAGAACCGCTAAACTGGGCGGCAATCTGCCATTGCTCCCGACCGTGGTAAACAACCACAGGGATGATGGGGCGTAGCATCAGCTTTTTCTGGCTGTCGCGCTCCCAAATGCGGACGAGGTAGCGCAGCATTGGTGAGTTTGCTCATGGCGGCGAATTATAGCCAAACGACGGACGACCAGCGACGGCATGAATGGGAAAAAACGGGCGTGTGAAGAAGCCATAAAAGCTGGTGTTTGGCAGTGACAAGTAATGTCACATTGGGATAAACGGCCGTTGACACAGTAGAACATGCGTGCTAATATTTCACCAATGCGAACAATTGTTCTGAATTATACTAGAACACAAGCTCGCACTCAAGCATTTTAGCCAAAATCACAACAAACTGGGTAGTGGGCGGTGGGTTACTGCCTCAATCTCTAAACCGATAAGGAGGATAAAAACATGAAGAATGATTATCTTTTGGGGCCAGCAAATTCATTTGGGATGCGCGTTGCCTCCATGAGTATGCAGCGCAAAACCATGGTTGGGGTTATTTTGATGATAGCCCTGTTTGCCTTTGAAATTTTTAACTTTGACACCACGCAGTTTGCCCTCCGCAGCCTGCTGGGGGATGTTCGTTTTCTGGGGGTGGGTTGGGCCAGCATTTTGGCAATCGCCTTTTGTTCGATTGATTTCGCCGGGCTTATTCGCATCTTCACCCCGCAAAAAGGAGCCAGTGAACCACGCGAAGTGTGGTATCTGATGGGTGCCTGGATTTTGGGCGCGGCCATGAACGCCGTCATGACGTGGTGGGCCGTTTCCCTGACGCTGCTCAACCATTCCTTTGGTAATGAGGTTTTGAGCCGGGAACAACTATTGACCTATGTGCCGATTTTTGTAGCGGTGCTGGTCTGGCTAACGCGCATCCTGTTTATTGGGGCGTTTACGGTAGCAGGTGAACATATTTTTGACTTTGGCTACAGCAACCAAAACAGCAGCCCCAAGCGGCAGTCGGTACCAACAGGGCCAATGAACACGGTAGCCCAGCGGCGGGCTGCACCACGACAGGCAGCAGCTCCGCAGCGAACGGCCGTTCACACCCGCCCTGCCCCCGTTGAACCCACCTATGAACCGCTGCCCGCTTCAGCACAGGCCACGCAAGTGATGTCGCAGCCGGCACCCAAACCGCAGCCGCTGCCCAGCGCACCCGGCAACCCCACGCCGCTGCGCCAACCCACCAGCCAACCGGGAACCAGCCGTGTACGTCAACGCCCCCCCGTACCCAATCGCGGCCCGCTAAACCGGATGCCGATGGGGGCTAAGAGTAAAGAGCAACATTAGTGGCAAGAACGGTAATCAGTCATCAGTAATCGGTAATCAGTAGCTCTACTGATTACCGATTACTGGATAATGTTCACACAATCTTAAAAACAACCGATTTACAGACGCTTTTTTTCGGGGTAAACTAATGACGATAAATTATCAACCGATACCAACGCCATTGAGTAAAAGATTGAGTGAGCCTTCTCCCCATTACAACAACATGACGGCTGAAACGGCCGTTAATCCCCTGGCCCAGGTGCAGCAGCGGATGATCATCATTTTGGCCTTTGCCATCATTGCCATCATCCTCTTTGCCATCTTCATCATGCCGCGTGGCTTCCGCAGCACGCCAGAAGCAGCCCTGACCACCAACCAACCGGCACAGGTAGCTGTTGCCCCCGCTGTCACCGGCATCATCTCCCCCATTTTTTCGCCCGAAGTGCGTCACTGGGAACCGCAAATTGCGGCCTGGTCGCAGCAGTACGGCATTGACGCCAACTACATTGCCACCATCATGCAGATTGAGTCGTGCGGCGACCCGATGGCGGCTTCTGGTGCGGGCGCACAGGGGCTATTTCAAGTAATGCCTTTTCACTTTGCGGCGGAGGAAAATATGCTTGACCCCGAAACCAATGCCCAGCGCGGCATTGCCTATTTTGCCGAACGGCTGGCGCAGACTAACGGCAACGTAGGGCTGGCGTTTGCTGGCTACAACGGCGGCCACGTGGCTGCTGCCAGCGGCTGGGATGATTGGGCACCGGAAACCCAGCGGTACTTTACCTGGGCCACGGGCATTGTCGGCGATATTGAATCGGGGTTGACCCAAAGCCCAACGCTCCAACGCTGGATGGAAGCAGGTGGGGCCTCGCTTTGCCGACAGGCGGCCAACCGGCTTGGGCTGCCATAAGCGAAACCAATTCTTCATGTGAAAAAACGGCCGTTTTGCAAAACGGCCGTTTTTGTTTGGTTGACGCCCTTCCCCCACCCTCCTATACTTTCATTGAATATCCGCAACATCTGACGCGCCGAACCCAACGCCCACAGCCATCCCGATTCGTCGCGTTCCATGCTCATATTTAGCAGGAGGTTCCCATGTCTGTACAAATCACCTTTCACGGTCACGCCACCTTTTCCCTTGATGTCAATGGCACCAAGCTCGTGGTTGACCCCTTTTTCGCGGGCAACAGCCCCGTTGCCACAAGAAGCGTTGCCGAAGTCGAAGCTGACTACATTTTGCTGACCCACGGCCACGGCGACCACATTGCCGATGCCGTTCCGCTGGCACAGCGCACTGGTGCCACCGTCATTGCTAACTTTGAAATTGCTGGTTGGCTAGGCGGCAAAGGCGTTGACAAGATTCACGCGCAGCACATCGGCGGCGGCTATAACCATCCCTTTGGCCGCGTCAAAATGACCATCGCCTTCCACGGCTCCGGCTTGCCAGACGGCAGCTATGGCGGCAACCCCGGCGGCTTTTTGCTCTCGGTAGATGGCAAGAACATTTATATTGCCGGTGACACGGCTCTCTATTCCGACATGGCACTCATTGGCGAAGCAGGCATTGACGTTGCCATTTTGCCCATTGGCGATAACTTCACCATGGGGCCAGACGACGCGCTGCGAGCCATTAAGTATCTCAATCCCAAGGTTGCCATTCCTTGCCACTACAACACCTGGCCGCCCATCGCCCAGGATGCCCACGCTTGGGCAGCGCGGGTGGAGGCGGAAACAAGCACGAAGGTGGTTGTGATGGGCGTTGAGGACAGCTACGAAGTATAAATAAGGAATGGAAATTAAATAACTTGCCCATTTAGAAGTTCAACTTCTTCTGAGAAGTTGAACTTCTTGCGTGACTTATTTAATCCTCGTTCCTAAGTGGCAATTGGAGATTGGAGATTGATGACTGCAAAATCTCCAATCTCTAATCGCTAATCTCCCCAAAGATGAAAAAAGTTGTTGGTATTGGTCTGCTTATTGGCATCATGCTTGTCTTGCTGACGGCAGCTTATGTTGTGTTCACCTGGCGCACGGCGCGACCTGTGTCGCTCTCATCGCTGATTTTTGGCACGGCCACGCCCTTGCCCACGCCGACGCTGCGACCAACGGCAACGGCCGTTCCTGACACCCCCACCCCTGAACCCACCGCCACGCTGGAAGCCACGCCCACGCCCTTGCCCACTGAAACGGCGGTAGCTACGGAAACGGCCGTTTCCGGCACCCTCAGCGAACTCTCCGTCATCACCCTGGAAAACGAACAGACGTTTGATAGCTACCAGTTCAATGTTGATATCACCTTCATCAGCTCTGACGCCAACGGCGTGGAGCAGGAACAAAGCGGCCACATTGTCTACCGCTTTCAGGGCGAGCCAGAGGCCAAAGGGTTGGACGCCACCATTGATGGCATGATGAATTTGACCAATGCCGACATTAGTCTGTATGAATTGGACGGACGCACCAGTGCCGTGCTGCCGGGCTTTGGCTGCGTAGGCGGTGCCAGCACGGTGGAGCAGCTTGCTTCGCCCTTTGCCTCCCTGCTTGCCCCGGATCAACTGCTGACCAACCTTGATCAGGCCGAGCGAATCATGCCCGATGAAACGATCAACGGCATTCCCTCGGCCCATTACCGCATTGACGAATCTTTACTGAACCCGGAAAAGGTGCAGTTGGAACAGGTGAGTGGGGACTATTTTGTAGCACTGGATGGCAACTACCTGGTACAGTTTGTGCTGGATGGGCAAGGGTCGGTGACGTTGGCACCGGGTGTGGCGTTGGAAAACGGCCGTTTGCACTTCACCTACGCCCTTAGCAACATTGACCAGCCGTTTGTGTTTGAACTTCCGGCCGGCTGTGTAGCACCTTAACGCCAAAATCGGTCAATTCCTGGTCATGATAAATTCAACAAACGTTTCCATCCGTATTAATGATTAGAAGCAATGGCTGCGCCCATTGTAAGCAAACTTTATGCTGCATACACAAAGCGATGAGCAACTAATGGCGCAGATTGCGGCGGGCGATGAGGCCTCGCTGGAGCTGCTTTATGACCGGTATGCAACGGCCGTTATGGGCGTGGCATACCGCGTGCTGCAAAATCGCGGCGAAGCCGAAGACGTGGTGCAGGAAACGTTTTGGCGTGCCTGGGAAAATGCGAGCCAGTTTCAGGTACGGCGCGGTAGCTGTAAAAACTGGCTGCTAGGCATTGGCCGTAATTTAGCAATTGATACGCTGCGGCGGCAAAAGGTACGCCCTGGGGCGGCCGAAAGCAGCGATATGGAAATATTGCTGGAACGTGAGCCAGACAGGAATAGTGATACGGCGGCTGTGGCGGTTGCCAATATGACCCACAATCAGGTTTCACAGGCAATGGCGACGCTGCCGGATGAGCAGCAGGTGGTGCTGCGGCTGGCCTATTTCGACGGGCTGACGCGCCGCGAGATTGCTGAGAAAGAAGCGGTTCCATTGGGAACTGTCCATACCCGCGCACGGCTGGCACTGTTGAAGTTGGGTGACTTGCTGCGCGAGCAAGGCATTCTTTGACTATGAACGAACAGATCGAAGAGCTGCTCCCGTTTTATGTGTTAGGAGCGCTGACAGATGAAGAAACGGCCGTTGTTGAAGCATACCTGGCAGCCAACCCGGAGGCACGGCAGCGGCTGGACGCATTGGCCGAGCCAGCTGCCTTCTTGCCGCATGATGCGCCGCCGATTACCCTCAGTGCTAACGCCAAGACCCAGCTCATGGCGCGGGTGCGGGCATCGAAGGTGGAGGTAGAAAGGGGAAAAACGGCCGTTTCGTCCCCACCGTCCCCCACCTTCTGGCAGCAGCTAGTCGCCTGGTGGCGTGGTTTGGGTCAAAGCCGCCTGATGCCCAGCCTGGCCGTTGGCTCTATGGCTTTGGCGGCTATTCTGCTGTTCTGGGCCTTTTCGCTGCGCGGCCAAATGACGGGCCAGCAGGAGAAGATTGCGACCCTGGAAGCTGCGGTGATTAACCGGGAGGCTACCATTATGAGCCTGGGGGCGACGTTGGCCGAGCGGGATGCGCTGGTGGAAACGCTGCAAAATGAGCTGGCCGGACAAAATGATGCTTTGGCGGCGTTGAACAATGATGCGGCCACTTTGCAGCAGCAATTGGCTGATTACGACACCGTTTTGGCGCAGTTGACGCAACCGGAGACCCAACTGGTGGCGATTAACAGCGAACAGGGTGTAGCAACGGGGCAGTTGTTGTTTACGGGGGAGGGAGAAACGGCCGTTTTTGTCCTGGCCGATCTTGCCCCCCTCACCGAGGCGCAGGATTACCAAGCGTGGCTGATTGACGACACGGGCGCCCACTCTGCCGGGCTGCTTACCGTCAGCGGTGACGGCCATGCCATCCTCCGCGTGGATGCAGACCGCGCCATTGGCAGTTTAACGGCCGTTGGTATCTCCCTTGAACCGGCTGGTGGCAGCGAACAGCCCACCACCGTCATCATGCTTGGCTTCCTCACCCCCAGCTCTACCTAATGAGTGTAGAGGCGCAAAAAATTTCGCGTCTCTACAAACAAACCCCTCAAAAATCATTTTCCCCCAATTTCAAATTCAATGAATGCAAACGGACACGGGCTGCGTAATAGCTTGTGAACCGGCAAATAGTCTGCATGTAAGCAACGGTTCAACCAACAAGCGTCTGGCTTCTACCCGACCTCTATAACCCCTCCAAAAGGAGAAAAACCATGTTTACTCGCTCTTTGCTGCGGCATAATGGTCGTTTGCGTCTATCTCTACGCCTGTTTTTGCCCGCCCTCATCCTGCTTTCCCTGCTGGCTCGCCCGGCCAAACCAGCCGCCGCCCACCCACTGGGCAATTTCAGCGTCAACCGCTATAGCCGTTTGCAGATTAACCAGGACAACGTTGAACTGTTTTATGTGGTAGACATGGCTGAAATTCCCACCTTCCAAACGTGGGCTGCGATTGACACCGACGGGAATGAGGAAATTGATGCGGCGGAAAACGGCCGTTTTCTCACCAACCAACTCACGACCATCGGCCAAAATCTGGAATTGAGCGCAAACGGCCGTTTGCTCACCCTCCAACCCCACAGCCAACGCCTCACCTTCCCCCCCGGCCAGGGCGATCTGCCCACGCTGCGGCTGGAAGCCACCTTTGTCGCCCCGCTGCCCCGCGAAGGCAACTGGAATATCGCCTACCATGACCACAACTTTGCCGACCGGCTGGGCTGGCGCGAGGTGGTGGTGCAGCCAGGCGAAGGGGTGAGCCTGCCCAGCAGCACCGCCCTCAGCGAGGATGTGACCCAAGGGCTGACCAGCTACCCCGAAGATTTGCTGCAAAGTCCGCTGGATGTGGTTTCGGCGCAGGTGGAAGCGACAACGGCCGTTTTGCCCGCCACCAGCAGCAGCCAGACGACGACAGAAACGGCCGTTTCGGCCACCAACCGCTTTAGCAGCGACGAATTTGCCAACCTGCTCACCGGCGACGGCCAACTGCGCGGTACCGTCCTGTTCATCACCCTGCTCACCGCCTTTGGCCTGGGTGCCGCCCACGCCCTCACCCCCGGCCACGGCAAAACCGTTGTCGGAGCCTACCTTGTGGGGTCACGCGGCACGGCCAAACACGCCATCTTTTTGGGGCTAACCACCACCATCACCCACACCGCCGGGGTTTTCCTGTTCGGCCTCATCGTCCTCTTCGCCTCCCAGTTCATCCTGCCTGAACAGCTTTACCCCTGGCTGGGTGTCATCTCCGGCCTGCTTGTCGTCTGGATTGGCCTCTCGCTGGTTTACGGCCGTTGGCGAGCCATGCACCAGCCAGCCTACCACCACCACCATCATGACCACGACCATGACCATGACCACGCTCATGACCATGACCATGACCATGATCACGACCACCCGGCAGGTTATCACACCCATTTTGGCATCGGCCACACCCATGCCCACCCGCACAACGAAGAGATCACCTGGCGCAATTTGCTGGCTCTGGGCATCTCCGGCGGCCTGATTCCTTGCCCTTCTGCCCTGGTGGTATTGCTCAGTGCCATTGCGTTGGGGCGGGTGGCGTTGGGGCTGGCACTCATTACGGTATTTAGCCTGGGGTTAGCCAGCGTGTTAACGGGCATTGGGCTGGTGTTGGTCTATGCGGGCAAGCTGTTTCAGCGGCTGCCGGGGGATAACGGCCGTTTTATCCAGGCCATTCCCGTCCTCAGCGCCCTGTTCATCACGCTTGTCGGCCTCGGCATTACGTTCAGAGCCTTTCTGGATATTGGGCTAATTTAGGAACGAGGATTTAAACAAGCCACAAAAGAAGTTCAACTTCTTCTGAGAAGTTGAACTTCTCAACGGGCAAGTTATTTAATTCCTTCGCATTATCTCACAAGTATAACGGGAGGATTTATGTAAACAAAAACGGTTATTGGTACGACTAAACCTGTTCTGTAAATCTTGTTAAAAAAGGAAAGTTAGGAAAAATGATAAAAATCACAAAATCCAATTTGTATTCAAGAGTTCTTTATCTCGCATCGGCTGGGTTGGCGGCTCTGTTGGTCATAACGGCCGTTCTTCTCAGCAGCGGGCTTGCCGGGGCATCTAGCCACCGCGAAGCCCCCCTGATCTCCAAAGACCCCTTTGCCGACACCACCGACACCTACGTCTTTGTTTCCCCCAACGACCCCGACAACCTCGTCCTCATCGCCAGCTGGATCCCCTTTGAAGGTGCCGAAGGCGGCCCCAACTATTACGAATGGGACGACAGTGCCTACTACGACATCTACGTAGATAACAATGGCGATGCCGTACCGGACATCACCTACACCCTCAAAAGCCGCGTAGACCTGCAAAACCCCGGCACCTTCCTCTACAACACTGGCCCCATTGATGCCCTTGACTCCCCCAACTGGAACCGGCAGCAGCGTTACACCGTCACCGAATACTTTGTCCCAGGCACCCAGCCTGGAACGGCCCCCGTTGCCCCCACCGACCATGCCCAAATGATTGTCGAGGATCAGCTGGCGCCCCCGGCCAACATCGGCAGCAAATCCACCCCGGACTACCCAGCCCTGGTTGAAGCCGCCACCTATAGCTGGCACGATGACCGCAACGGCGACGACCTCCACATCTTTGCTGGCCCCACCGACGACGCTTTCTGGGTAGATTTGCAGGTATTTGACCTGCTGACCCTGCGCGGCCAAGATGCCCCGGTTGGCTACGGCACGGGCAACAACATCCCCGTTGACTCTCTTTCCGGCTACAACGTTCACAGCCTCGTTCTGGAAGTGCCAATCAGCCGCCTGGTGCAGGGCGAAGAGACCGTTTTGGGCGTTTGGGCTGGCACACGCCGCCCCGCCATGCGCGTTCTGGAAGGGTTGGGCGGTTTAGGAACCTCCACCCACAGCGGCGATCTGGTACAGGTCTCCCGTCTGGGTATGCCCCTGGTCAATGAAGTGGTGCTGCCGCTGGGTCTGAAAGATGCTTTCAACAGCCTCAAACCGGAGCAGGATTTGACCATCTACACCCACCCGACCTTTGGCCCGATTTTGCAAGGCAGCGTGGAAGACCCCGAAGTGGGCAACCTGCTGTGTGCGCTCTACGGCGTGCCGTTGCCGGGTGATACCAATGACGACTGTGCCACCGACTTTGTGGCTGGTACTCCCCGCTCTGGCCGGGGCGACATTTTCGACATCTTCCTGACCGGTATGGTGCTGGCGAATGAGTTCACCATCGAAACGGCCAATGGCCCCGTGACCTTGCCTGCCGGGTTCAACGTCAACCAGCCGGCCGGTGTGGTTCCCTCGGAAATGATTCGCATCAATACCGCCATCAAGGGTGAGCTGTGCAAGCCGGAGCCGAGCCGCCTGGGTGTGCTGGGTGGGGATGCTTGTGGTTTCCCCAACGGCCGTCGTTTGACCGATGACGTGGTTGAGATTGAGCTGCTGGCAGTGGCTGGTGCGGCCTACCCAGTGCTGGATGGGCGCGACGAGAGCTTTAGCTTTAACCCAGCGTTTATCAGCGTGCTGGATGATGGGCTGTATGGCAATGATGTGGCCTTTAACGACAGCTTCCCCTACATGGGTCAGGCGCAATCGGGGCAAAGCCACCAGCACCAGAACCCACTTCTCCACACCTTCCTGCCTGTGGTGAAAAATCAGAGCAATGCGATTGTTGATTTTGCCACAGAAAACCCGGTAGCAGCAACGGCTACCGGCAGTGCGCTGTTCGGTCTGCCTGCGCTGGCCTGGTTCCTGCGCCGTCGTGACAATGCGTAAGTAGGAATTGGAGATTGGGGATTGGAGATTGTCCAATCTCCAATCTCTAATCTCCAATCTCTCATCTATTTTTTTGGAGCAACCCCATGACCAGTTATGCGCTGACCAAACGGCCGTTTACCCGCCCCGCCCTCTTTTTAATAACGGCCGTTCTTCTCCTCCTTGCCACCCTGCTTTGGCAGCTACTCGCCGCCCCCGCCGCCCCGCCCCCTGCCCCCGCCCTGGCTGGCCGCGACCGCATCGTTGGCACCACCATCACCGACTTGCAGGCGCGGGTGGCGCAAAACCCAGACGATGCCGAAGGGTATGCCATGCTGGGGCTGGCGTATTTGCAGCAGGTGCGGGAAACGGCCGATGCCAACTACTATGGCCTAGCAGAGCAAGCATTCAACGAAGCCCTGAGCCGTGAGCCGCAGCAGTTCCAGGCGGTGCTGGGGCAGGGGATTTTGGCCCTGGCGCGGCACGATTTCCAGCAGGGGCTGGTGTGGGGGGAACAAGCAAGCACGCTCAACCCGTACAGTGCCGAGGCGCTGGGGGTGCTGGTGGATGCGAATGTGGAGCTGGGTCGGTATGAAACGGCCGTTTCCACCGCCCAGCAAATGGTCAACCTGCGCCCCAACCTCGCCAGCTACAGCCGCATCGCCTATTTGCGTGAGCTGCATGGCGACGTGGACGGGGCGATTGTGGCGATGGGGCAGGCGGCGCAGGCGGGTGCGCCGGGGCAGGAAGACACGCTTTGGACGCTGGTGCAGTTGGGGAATTTGTATTTGAATAAGGGGGCGTTGGGGGACGCAACGGCCGTTTATCAGCAAGCCCTGCAAAGCCGCCCCGACTACCCCTTTGCCCAAGCCGGGCTGGCGCGAGTGCAGGCGGCCCAGGGCAATGTGGCGGGTGCTATTGAAACCTTTGAGCAGTTAGTCGGCCGGCTCCCCCTGCCCGAATTTGCCATTACCCTGGGTGAACTCTACCTTGCCACCGATCAGCCCGAAAAAGCCCAAGCCCAATTTGACCTCGTTCACCTCATCCAACAGCTTAACGCCGATGCCGGGATGGATGTGGATTTGGAGTTAGCCTTGTTTGAAGCCAACCACGGCGACCCTGCCCAGGCAGTTCGTTTGGCCACGGCCGCCTATGACCGCCGCCCCAGCATCTACGCTGCCGATGCCTTGTCATGGTCACTTTACAAAAACGGCGACCCTGAAGCAGCCTGGCCGTATGCCCAGGAGGCTCTGCACCTCGGCACTCAGGACGCGATGCTCCACTTCCATGCCGGGATGATCGCCCAGCGGCTTGGCCGTACTGACGATGCCCAAACCCATCCCGGCCAGGCTCTTGCTCTCAACGCCACCTTCTCTATCCCAGCAATTCTCAGTTTAACCAAAGCCAATGGCAGTGATGGGGAGGTTGGCTGTGGCCTGATGGTGACAAACGGCCGTTTCCTCCAGCCGCCTCGCCCGTTGTCGAACCCAGCCACAGCTCAATGCAAACAAACGGCCGTTAGCGACACTAGCGTAAAAAAATCAAAACCGACTGTCTCACATACCGGTGCTAACCAACGTTGAGCAGCCACTTATGTTTGAACTTCCGGCCCGCTACACGCCCCCTAATGCCAATGGCCGTGCTGATACAATCGGCCAATCTCACGCCGCTGTGAATCCAGCCCTATGATCTCCAACTGACGGTAATCGCTGGGGGTAAGCCCGGTGATACGCTTAAACGCAGTGGCAAAATGCTGGCTGCTGCTGTAGCCCAACTCCAAACCAATATCAGTGACTATCTTGCCACTTGTTCGCAGCATCTGTTTGGCTTTTTCAATACGCCTGCTATTAATATAGGAAATGGGGCTTTGCCCAACATGCTGCTCAAAAAGCTGGAAGATACGGCTGCGGCTCAAGCTGGCTTGTTGGCACAAATCGTCAATGGTGAGGGGAGGAACGGCCGTTAACCGCGCCTCAATAAACACCATCAACGCCTCAAACTGGGGCGGAAAGTGCGGCTCATCCCGCCGCTGCCCATACTGACGCAGCAGCTGCGCCAAAAAAAGCTGCAAATGTGCTCTGACCAGGCGCGGGCTATCTGGCTGCGGCTGCCGAATCTCCACCAGAAGCTGCTGCACCTGCCCCACCAGATCATTCGCCCCCAGCCACGTGCGCTGCTGCAAAGCCGCCAACTCCGCCTGCATCGAGCTATCGGGCAGCACCATTGCATCCACCTGTAGCCACGTCAACTGGCTTGGCTGCACCAGGTTTTCCACACTACCATGCGTCTCACCCGGCTTCGTTACAAACACCGACCCCGGCTGCAAAGGGTAAATCTCATCCTCCACCCACCACGTCACCGCACCATCCAGCACCAGGTGAAATTCATAATACAGCTCATGGTGCGGCAGCATCCCCTCCCGCGCCTCCACCTGCCGCGATTGCCCAATCGCTTTCAGCGCCGGAACCAAACATTGCTCCCCAAAATACCGTTCAATATATGCCTTCGTCATAAAACTCTGTCCTTATCCGACAGAAAATACCATTTTTGTATACAAAAGTCCATTCGACTAACTTGAACGTTACCCATAGTATAATTGACTATATTACCCAACGTTGTGCAATATGCGCCGAAAATCACTTTTTGTTATGCACAACACCTGCAAAAGTTGTTTGTAAACGCTTATCCAAACATAAGAACTCATTAATTATGCTGCAACTACAAGAAGATATATTCAGCCGTATCAACCCTGAACAGTTCCGCAACGCTTTGCGCCACTTCCCCGCCGGGGTCACGGTCGTCACCATCAAATCAGGCGAAGCGGTGCACGGGATGACGGTTTCCGCTTTTGCCTCGGTTTCCCCCACGCCGCCGCTCATTCTGGTGGTCATTGACCATCGCGGGCGGGGGCATGAGCTGCTGGAACGGAGCAACGCGGTTTTTGCCGTCAACATTTTGCGGGAAGACCAGCAGGATTTGTCGAACCAGTTTGCCTGGCAAAAGGAAGACCGGTTTGGGGTTGGGGCGTGGGAAACGGCCGTTACCGGCGCCCCCATCCTCACCAACGCCCTCGCCTGGCTCGACTGCACCGTCTACAGTCGCCACACGGCCGGCACCCACACCATCTACATCGGCGAAGTCAAAGCCAGCCACGTCCCCGAACCCGATCAAAAACCACTCATTTACTGGAACCGCGACTACCAAACCATCTGCGAACCAAACGCAGACACCGACTAACTTTTCCTAGGGGTTGGAGATTAGAGATTGGAGGTTAATGAAGGTTCATAATCTCCAATCTCCAATCCCCAATCTCCTTATAACACGAAGGTATCACTACCATGTCCAAGGAAATCAAAAGCCGCGCCTTTGCCCTCGACCCCACCTTCAACTATCTGCCCGATCACGACCGCTACCTGCTGGCACTCGGCCGGCCGCACCTGCGGTTCAACGTCATCGGCGTGGGCGTGAACGGCCAGGAACATATCCTCGTCACCTATCTGGAAGGTCGCGCCGCCATTCACGGCATCTATGACCCCAACCCTTCCAGCGTCGCCGCCGCCCGGCAGCTTCACCAAAAATGGTCACGCGGCCAGGAACTGGTCGTCTATGAGTCGCTGGAAGCCGCCTGCAACGACCCCGCTGTAGACGCGCTGATCATTTGCACCCCTAATTACACCCATTTGGAGGTCGTCAAGGTTGCCGCCCAATCGGGCAAGCACATTCTGCTGGAAAAACCCATCGCCACCACCGTCCCCGATGCGCTGGCAATTATGGAGCTGGCCGAGGCATATACGGCCGTTTTTCAAATCGGCCTCCAATACCGCTACAAACCTACCTACAGCGAAGCCATCTACGAACTGCTCACCCGCCAATCCGTCGGCAGCGTCAAAACCATCTCCATTGCCGAACACCGCATCCCCTTCCTCGACAAGGTGAACCAGTGGAACAAATTCGCCAAATTTTCCGGCGACACCCTGGTGGAAAAATGCTGCCACTACTTCGACCTGCTCAACCTCTTTGCCCAATCCCGCCCGGCCACCGTCTACGCTTCGGGCAGCATGGCGGTCAACTTCACGGAGTTTGAATACAACGGCGAAAAGTCCGACATTTTGGACAATGCGTTTGTGGTGGTGAACTATGAAAACGGGGTGCGGGCCAGCTTTAACCTGTGCATGTTTGCGCCGCTGTTTTATGAGGAGCTGATTGTGTGTGGGGATAACGGCCGTTTAAAAGCCTGCGAGCAAGTAGATTTCCTCCCCCAATCCTCCTCCAAAACATCCCTCGAAATCATGTGCGGCGACAACAAACCGTCCCGCCGCTCCACCCCCAACTATCCCGCCATCATCGAACAAAGCGGCCACCACGGAGCCACCTACTACGAACACATCAACTTCATCAACAACATCGAAGGGCAACCCACGCAAACAGCCACCGCCCGCGAAGGATTCTGGTCCATCGTCGTCGCCGCCGCCGCCCAGGAATCTATCCAGCAGGGTCAGGTTGTTGTTATCAACGATTTTCTGGCTCAATATAACATATCAATTTAAGAAAAGGGATTAGAGATTGGAGATTGGAGATTGCCCAATCTCTAATCTCCAATCTCCTACAAGGAACCATGATCGAAATCCGCTCCCCCCACCTCACCGGCGCCGAAATATCCTGGTTTGCGCCCATTTGCAGCGATGATTACGAGTTTTTAGGCGTGCCAAACGGCCGTTTACGCTCCAGCTTTGCCCACACCTCCAACATTTTGCTCACCGCCGACAAGCTGGGCTACCGCAACATTCTCTGCCCGTCCTCTTACCAGGTGGGGCAGGACACGCTGACGTTTGCAGCAGCGGTTGCCCCCATGACGGAGCAGATTAATTTGTTAACGGCCGTTCGCTGCGGCGAAATCCACCCCGCCATGCTCGCCCGCACCATCGCCACCCTCGACCACATCCTCGAAGGCCGCCTCACCGTCAACATCATCTCCTCCCCCATGCCCGGCGAAAACCTCGACTCCGCCAGCCGTTACCAGCGCTCCCGCGAAGTCATCCAAATCCTCAAACAAGCCTGGACACAAGACCACATAGACTTCTCCGGCGACTTCTATAACATTCAGCTCAGCACCACCGACCCCGTGCGACCTTACCAGCAAAACGGCGGCCCCCTCCTCTACTTCGGCGGCTACTCCCCCGACGGCAAAGATCTCTGCGCCGAACATTGTGACGTTTACCTGATGTGGCCCGACACCGAAGAAAACCTGCGCGGCCACATGGAAGATCTAACAGCGCGGGCAGCAAAATACGGCCGTAAACTCGACTACGGCCTCCGCGTCCACATGATCGTCCGCGAAACCGAAGCCGAAGCCCGCGCCGCCGCCGACCGCCTCGTCTCCAAACTAGACGACCAATTTGGCAGCGAAATCCGCAACCGCGCCCTCGATGCCAAAACCTACGGCGTCGCCCTGCAGGCCGAGGCCCGCGCCAAGGCCGACAATGAAGGGTACGCCGAACCCCATCTGTGGACAGGCATCGGCCGCGCCCGCTCCGGCTGCGGCATGGCCCTCGTCGGCAGCCCCGACCAAATCCTTGCCAAAATCCAGCGCTACATGGACATGGGCATCCGCGCCTTCATCTTCTCTGGCTACCCCCACCTAGACGAATGCCAACGCTTCGCCCAATACGTCCTACCCCAGCTGGAAACCATCTCCATGCCCATTGCCCAGGGTCGCCAACCCGCCCACACCCCCGCCACACCCCTCGGCACCGGCACCCGTGTTTAAGATATGGTATTTCACGATAAAAGGAGGTGAAGCAAAACCCGCAAACCACAACAAACAGTCTGTGTAAAACAGACTTCCTTTCCGTAGACATAGAATTCATTCTATGCCCTAACCTGTCATAAGTAATCTAAAATTCACCAAATGGAGAAGCAAATGAGACTCAAATTTACCCACTATACTCGTTTACTTTTGTTACTGGCAGCACTCCTCCTCGTTGCCTGCGGCGGCGGTGCCGCAGAACCGGAAGAAGCCGCCCCCGCTGCCGAAGAAGCGCCCGCCGAAGAAGCCCCGGCTGCCGAAGAAGCGCCTGCTGAAGAAGCTCCGGCCGAGGAAGAAGCGCCAGCAGTTGAAGAAGCGCCCGCTGAAGATGTTGTCGAACTCCGCATGACCTGGTACAGCGACGGCACCGAAGATGTGGTCATGCGCGACCTCCTCGACCGCTTTGAGGCCGAACATCCCAACATCAAAGTTGTTATGGATGTGGTCGCCTATAACACCATTCTCGAAAACCTGCCCATCCAGCTTGCCGCTGGCGAAGGGCCAGACCTTGCCCGCGTCACCAACCTCGGCGGCCTGTCGGAACATTTCCTCGACATCAGCCCCTACGTAGACACCGCCTACTGGGAAACCAACTTCGGCCCCTTCCTCAACTGGATGCGGCCGGCCGGAGACACCAGCGGCATCTACGGCATGATGACCCAGCTCACCGTTACCGGCCCCTACATCAACAAGACCCTCTTTGACCAGGCTGGCGTGGAAGTGCCGACTGGCGACACCACCTGGGAAGAGTGGGCAGACCTGACCCGCCAGGTAGCTGAGGCAACCGGCACCGACTTCGCTATGGCGATGGATCGCACCGGCCACCGCTTTGCTGGCCCCGCTATCAGCCAGGGCGCCAAATATTTTGATGCCAACGGCAACCCCGCCATTGCCGACGCTGGCTTCCAAGCCATGTCGCAAATGCTGGTAGATTGGCACGCCGACGGCACCATGCCGCTGGACGTGTGGGCTGGTTCTTCGGGTTATGCCCCGGCCAACGAACTGTTTGTCAACGGCCAAATCGTCCTCTACATGTCGGGTAGCTGGCAAATCGGCCAATTCGCCACCACCATCGGCGATGCCTTCGACTGGCAAGTTATCCCCAATCCGTGTGGCCCCGCCGCCTGCTCCGGTATGCCCGGTGGCGCGGCGCTGGTGCCGATCAAAGACACCGAACATCCCGAAGAAGTAGGGATGCTCATGGACTACCTGGCGCAGGAAGATGTTTTGCGCGAATTTTCTGCCCGCACCCTGTTCATCCCCGGCCACCTCGGTCTGGCTGAAGCGGGGATTGCGTATGAAACGGACGTGGAAGCTGCAGCCAATGCCCTGTCTGCTTTTGTGGCGCAAGTGCCGCTGCTCGACCAAACGGCGTATGACCTGCAGGCGTATCCCTTTAACTTTGCCATCTTCAACGCCACCCGCGACCGCCTGACCCAGGTGATTTTGGGCGAGTTGACGATGGATGAGGCGATGGCTCGTATTCAGGAGGATGTGGATCAGGCGATTGCGGAGGCGACGGGAACGGCCGTTGCTGCCGCCACCCCCGTCCCCCCAGCCGAACCCGTTGAACTCCGCATGACCTGGTACAGCGACGGCACCGAAGACGTGGTGATGCGCGAACTGCTGGATCGCTTTGAAGCCGAAAACCCAGGCATCACCGTCGTCATGGACGTAGTAGCCTACAACACCATTCTGGAAAACCTGCCCATCCAGTTGGCCGCCGGTGAAGGCCCCGATTTGGCGCGTGTCACCAATTTGGGCGGGCTGTCAGAGTTCTATCTCGACATCAGCCCCTATGTCAACGCCGCCTACTGGGAAGAAAACTTTGGCCCCTTCCTCAACTGGGTGCGGCCGGCCGGTGACACCAGCGGCATTTACGGCATGATGACCCAGTTGACCGTGACTGGCCCCTACATCAACAAAACGCTGTTTGACCAGGCTGGCGTGGAAGTGCCAACCGGGAATGTCACCTGGGAAGAGTGGGCCGAGCTGTCGCGTCAGGTGGCCGAAGCCACCGGCACCGACTTTGCCCTGGCCATGGATCGCACGGGACATCGTTTTGCTGGCCCGGCCATCAGCCAGGGAGCTATGTACTTTGATGCCGACGGCAACCCCGTCGTTGACGATGAAGGTTTCCGCGCCATGTCGCAAATGCTGGTAGATTGGCACGCCGACGGCACGATGCCGCTGGACGTGTGGGCTGGCTCTTCGGGCTATGCCCCGGCCAACGAAATGTTTGTCAACGGCCAGGTCGTCATGTACATGTCGGGTAGCTGGCAAATCGGCCAATTCGCCAGCACCATTGGCGATAACTTTGACTGGCAGGTTGTCCCCAACCCATGTGGCCCAGCTGCCTGCACCGGGATGCCCGGCGGGGCGGCGCTGGTGCCGATCAAGGACACCGAACACCCCGCAGAGGTGGCCCGCGTGATGGATTTCCTGGCGCAAGAGGATGTGCTACGCGAGTTTTCGGCGCGGACGCTGTTTATTCCTGGGCATCTGGGGCTGGCGGCTTCCGGGGTAGAGTATGACACAGATTTGGCGGCTGCTTCTAATGCCCTGTCGGTCTTTGTCTCCCAGGTGGGTGAACTTAGCCCCGTGGCCTTTGACCTACAGGCTTATCCGTTTAACTTTGCTATCTTTAATGCGACCCGTGATCGCCTGACGCAGGTGATTTTGGGCGAATTGACGCTGGATGAAGCGATGGTTCGTATCCAGGAGGATGTGGATCAGGCGATTGCGGAAGCTGGCGGTTGATTCGGTAATCGGTAATCAGTAAACAGTAATCGGTAATCGGTAATCAGTGGGAACGCACCTACTGATAACTGATTACTGATTACTGAGTACTTCCAAAGAGGATGGGAGATGGCAATTCTTGACCCGATTCTGGATCGGCTGCAGCGGTGGATTGGTACGAACAATATGGCGTACTTTTTTTTGCTGCCAAATTTGCTGATTTTTGGCGTGTTTGTGCTTTTTCCGATGCTGCTGAATTTTTATTATGCGCTGACGGGGGGGACGAATTTGTTTCCACAGGAACGGCCGTTTGTCGGCCTGGACAACTTTGCCACCCTCTTCGACTGCCGCAGCTTCTTCGACCCCAACAGTTGCCGTGAAGACCTGTTTTGGCGAGCGGTGTTTAATACGGCCGTTTTCGTCTTCTTCCAGGTCGGCGGCATGGTTCTCATCTCCCTCATCACCGCTCTCGTCCTCAACAGCAAAATACGCGCACGCGGCTTCTTCCGCAGCGTCTTCTTCTACCCCGTCCTCCTCTCCCCCGTCGTCGTCGCCCTCATCTGGAAATGGATCCTCCAGCGCGAAGGCGTACTCAACGGCCTCATGCTCGGCATCGGCCTGGAGCCAGTTCAATGGCTGCTCATTCCCGCCTGGGCCAAATTCTGGACTATCTTCATCAGCATCTGGGCCTACATGGGGTTCTACACCCTCATCCTCCTCGCTGGCCTGCAATCCATTCCCGCCGATCTATACGAAGCTGGCTCCCTCGACGGCACCAACCTGTGGCAAGCCTTCCGCTACATCACCCTGCCCATGCTCATGCCCACCCTCTTCGTCGTGCTGGTGCTTTCCCTCATTCGCGCCGTCCAGATTTTCGATGCCGTTTTCGTGTTAACCAACGGCGGCCCTGGCACGGCCACCCTGTATCTGGTGCAATATATCTACTCGACAGGTTTTTCCAATCAAGTGCAAATATTTGGTTTGTCGGCGGCAGCGGCCGTTGTCATGGGGCTGGTTTTGCTCATCTTCACCCTCATCCAATTACGCATCGGCCAGCAAACAGAGGCAGCTTAAAAGAGGACAATCATGACAAAAGTACACGAATTTATCACCCGCACCAGCAAACCCGGCCAATTAGGCTGGAGCGACCTTGTAACCTACCTCTACCTCTTTTTTGGCACGCTGCTGATGTTTGGTCCCGTTCTATGGCTCGTCATGTCCTCCTTCAAAACCCCGGCTGGACTTATCGAATTTCCCCCTTCCTTTTTCCCCGTTTCGCAAGAAACCGTGACCGTGGAGGGATATGACGAACCGCTGCCCCTGTTTAACGTCACCCTGCCCGACGGCAGCCGCCAAACGTTGGCTCAAATCCGGCGCATTGGTCTGGAAGCCCAGCTCATTGACCCCAACAACCCCGAAGGCGACATCATCAAAGTGCCAATTGATGCACGGGAGCCGGTGGAATCGGTGCAGTTTGCCTGGAACAACTATACCGAACCGCTGCAACGCTTCAATTTCCTCGTCTATCTGCGGAACAGCGTCTTTGTCACCGTCGTCGCTACCCTGCTCACCCTGCTGATCAACAGCATGGCCGCGTTTGCCCTCAGTAAGTACAACTTTCGCGGCAAAAACAGCATCTTTGTCATCATCATCAGCACCTTGCTCATCCCCATCTCGGTGGTTCTTGTCCCGGTCTTCCTGGTCATCACCACCATTGGCTGGAATAACAGCTTGTGGGGGGTCATCATCCCCGGAGCGGCCACGCCGACGGGCGTTTTTCTGCTGCGCCAATACATGCTCACCATTCCCGACGAGTTGCTGGAAGCGGCGCGGATTGATGGCGCGGGTGAATGGCGTATTTATTGGCAGGTGGTGATGCCTTTGGCGCGGCCGGCGTTGGCAGTGCTAACCATCTTTTCGGTGATGTGGCGCTGGAATGATTTCCTCTGGCCGCTGATTGTGCTGACGCGGAGCGAGGTGTTTACGCTGCAAGTGGGGCTAAATTCGTTTCAGGGGGAGCTTAATGTGCAGTGGCACTATGTGCTGGCGATGACAGTGTTGACGCTGCTGCCCATCACGGTTGTTTTTGCCTTTTTGCAAAAATCCATCACCACTGGTATTGCCACCACGGGAATGAAATAAACAACTAAAACGCAGCTAACCGGCCGGCCGATTGATGCCGTTATGTTCCAGAAGTTCAACTTCTCTCAGAAGTTGAACTTCTGACGTAACTTATTTCATCCTCGTTCATAACCACCGCTATTTCAAGACCCCCCGGGAACTCTCGCGCTATTGTGCCAACAAAAAAGGATTTCTCTTCAACGACTCGTCGAAATAACAGCTTTTTATGCTTTGTTTCTTAAGGTGGCAACTTGGGCTAATCTACAACAAACTTGTCTGCCAGAATCAGTAACTTCTTCCCCCCTCTGTGTGTTATCATACACAGAAACATTGGCGACAAGCAGTGCGCCCAACCCAACCCACATAACACCCCCATCGTGCTTGCCCCAATTTTGAGGAGAGAGGATGTACGATTATCGCAATATGTTTAATTTAGACGGCCGTGTAGCACTTGTTGCCGGAGCAGGCAGCGGGATCGGGCAAGCGGTCGCCGTTGGATTAGCCTCATTTGGTGCCTATGTCTACTGCGCCGACATCAACCCTGACGGCACTGCCGAAACTGTCGCCCAAATCAATGCCGCCGGGGGACAAGGGGAAGCCGTCAATCTGGATATTCGCAATGAGGCCATGATCAATGAAGTGCTGGCCGATGCCAAACCCATTGATATTCTGGTTAGCACCCCTAGCATCAACGTCCGCAAACCCATGCTAAAAATTACCGGCGACGAATTTGACCGAGTGATGAGCCTTAACATGAAGGGAACGTTTCTGCTGATGACGGCCGCTGCCCGGCGCATGGCCGACCGGGGCAAGGGGAGCATCATCGTCTTTTCCAGCATTCGCTCGCAGGTAGTGGAGCCAGGGCAAGGCATTTACGCCGCCACCAAGTCAGGGGCGGTGCAAATGGTGAAGGCGCTGGCGGTGGAGCTGGCCGACAAAGGGGTGCGTGTGAACGCCATCGCCCCCGGCGTGGTGGAAACGCCGCTGACGCAGCAAATTAAAAACAGCCCCGACTGGTACAACGCCTACGGCAACCGCAACGCCATGCACCGCTGGGCGCAACCGCACGAAATGGTCGGCGCTGTGGTCTACCTGGCCTCGGATGCCAGCTCCTACGTTACCGGCTCGCTGATGTTTGTAGACGCTGGCTGGACGGCGATAGACGGCCGTTTTTCCCCACCACTCTAAAATTATGAATTATGAATTATGAATTATGAAGGTTCTGATTTCATAATTCATAATTCATAATTCATAATTCCCATTCCATGTCTCCAGTTATCCGCCTCGAAAACCTCTCCCACACCTACGGAGCCGACGGCGAGAAGCCGGTGAAGGCACTGGATGGCGTGTCGCTGACGGTGCAACCCGGCGAATACGTCGTCATCCTCGGTCACAACGGTTCCGGCAAATCCACCCTGGCAAAGCACCTCAACGCCCTGCTCACCCCCACCGAAGGGGATGTATGGGTGAAGGCGTGGAACACCAGGCAAACGCAGCATTTGCGCGACATTCGCTCCACCGTCGGTATGGTGTTCCAAACGCCCGACAACCAGATTGTGGCGACGATTGTGGAGGAAGACATTGCCTTTGGACCGGAAAATCTGGGGCTGCCCCACGATGAGATCGTGCGCCGCGTGGATTGGTCGCTGGAGCAGGTGGGGATGAACCCGTACCGCAAACGCGCCCCGCACCTGCTGTCTGGCGGGCAAAAGCAGCGCATTGCCATTGCTGGGATGCTGGCGATGCGGCCAGAGGTGCTGGTGCTGGATGAGTCCACGGCGATGCTGGACCCGCTGGGGCGCAAAGAGGTGCTGGATATTGTCTACAAGCTAAACCAGAATGAGGGGGTGACGGTGGTTGCCATTACCCACTATATGGAGGAGGCGGTGCGGGCGGACAGGCTGGTGATTATGAAAAACGGCCGTATTGTCCTCGAAGGAACCCCCCGTGCCATCTTTGCCCAGGCCGAGCGGCTGCGTGACCTGCACATTGACGTGCCGCAAATTACCCAGCTTGCCCACGCCCTGCACGCCCACAACCCTGCCTTTCCCAATGATGTGCTGACGGTGGCGGAGTTGGTAACGGCCGTTAAAACCCACCACCCCACCCCCCATTCCCTACTTCCCGCTCCCCCCCGCTCCCCCGCTCCCCCGCTCCCCCGCTCCCCCGCTCCCATCATCCAAATGCACAACGTCGGCTACTTCTACATGCACGACACCCCCCTCCAGGTCAAAGCCATCCACGACGTGACCCTCGACGTGCGCCAAGGAGAAATCATCGGCATCATCGGCCACACCGGCAGCGGCAAATCCACCATCATCCAGCATTTCAACGCCCTGCTGCGCCCCCACGAAGGCAAAGTCACCATTTTTGATGCCGATACCAGTGACTCCCGGCTCGATGCCCTCAGCATCCGCCGCCGCATCGGCTTTGTCTTCCAGCAGTCCGAAGCCCAGCTTTTTGAGCATTACGTCGGCGACGACATCGCCTATGGCCCGCGCAACCTCAAGCTCCCCCGCGAAGAAATCCGCGAGCGCGTCCGCCGCGCTATGAAAATCGTCGGGCTGGGGTTTGAGGAATTTAAGGACCGCATCACCTTCAGCCTCAGCGGCGGCCAAATGCGGCGCGTTGCCATTGCCGGGGTGCTGGCGTTGGAGCCAGAGGCCCTTGTCCTTGACGAACCAACCGCCGGGCTTGACCCCGAAGGGCGCGACCAGCTTTTGGAGGCGTTCCTCACCCTCCATCGGGAGCAAAACATGACCCTGATGCTTGTCTCCCACAACATGGAAGAGCTGGCCCGCCTGTGCCACCGCATCTGCGTCATCAACCACGGCACCGTCGTCACCATTGGTACGCCGCAGGAAATTTTTAGCCAGCCCGACCGCCTGCGCGAACTGGGGCTAGGCGTTCCCGCCGTCACCGATGCCATTGACCAACTGCAACAGGCTGGCATTCTGGGCGATGTTGGCACGGTGTTGACGGTGGAAGAGGCGGCGGCGGTGTTGCAGGAGTTGGTTAAGAATAGAGATTGAGAGATTGGAGATTGGAGATTAGAAGTTCAATCTCTAATCTCTAATCTCCAACCCCCTTCCCCCCATGAGCGAATTTGAACTTTTACGCAACGTCACTATCGGCCAATACATCCCCACCAGCTCCGTCATCCACCGGCTGGATCCGCGCACCAAAATTGCCATGACCTTTTTTCTGGTGCTGGCAACCACTTTTGCCCGTTCCATCCTGGAAACATTGCTGCTGCTGGCAATTGCCCTGCTGATTGCCGCCGTTGCCAAAATTTCGCCCAAATATGTGCTGCGCGGCATGGTGTTGGGAATACCGATTTTGGTTATGGTTTTTACTCTTTCACTGCTCTTTCGCGGTTGGGAGGAACCGGCCGGCCGTGTCTATTTTGAATGGTGGTATATACGGCTGACGCGCAACAGCATTTGGCTGATTGTACTGGGGCTGCTGCGAATTATTGCCCTAATTTTTCTCACCAGCCTTGTCACCATGACCAGCACCATCACCGAACTAACCCACGGAGTGGAAAAGCTGCTGGATCCATTTCGCCGCTTTGGGATGCCCTCACACGAACTGGCGCTCATTGTCATGATTGCTTTGCGCTTTGTGCCAACCTTTGCCGAGGAAATGGAGCGGGTGATGAAAGCCCAAGCCAGCCGCTGCGCCGACCTGAGCCGCAGCTTTTGGCGGCCAGACAAGGCGGCGCGGGCTTACCTGCCGCTGATTGTGCCGCTGTTTATCAACGCCTTTCGCCGCGCCGAGGAGCTGGTTTATGCGATGGAAGCCCGCTGCTACATCAGTGGTGACGGCCGCACCAAATTTATCACCCTCAAAAGCACCCGGTTGGATTACATTGTCATTGCTGGCACCATCCTCCTCTTTGCCATCATTCAGATGATTCCTTGGCCGTCTATTCGCATCATTTTGCTGGGGTTGGGGTTGGATATTTTATAGAGATTGGTTAATTGGAGATTGGAGATCGGAGATTGTTGATCAATCTCCAATCTCTAATCTCTAATCTCAGAAATGCTTTCACCTTTAGAACAACAGGTCATTGACCACATTAACGACGACGAATTGATCCGCTGGGTGCAGGAGCTAACGCAGATTCCCAGCGTCTGGCGGCCGCAGGAGGGGGTTGGGGAAGAGGCGGCGGCGCGGTGGGTGGAGGCACGCTGCCGCGAGATGGGGCTGGAAACGTTTTTTGAGTGGGTGCAGCCCGGCCGGCCGAACGTGATTGGCATTTGGGGTGGCGGCAGCGGCAAAACGCTGATGTTTGAAGGCCACACCGATGTGGTGACGGAAGGTGACCCGGCAGCGTGGACGGATCCTCCGTTTAGCGCGACGATAAGAAACGGCCGTATTTACGGGCGCGGTGCCAACGACATGAAAGCTGGACTCGTTTGCGCCCTCATCGCCACCAAAGCCATCATCCAAAGCGGCGTGGAGCTGGCGGGCAATATCCTCATCGGTGCCGTGTGCGACGAAGAAGGGCAGATGATTGGCATCAAGCACTTTGTCGAGCAGGGGTGGGCCAAGCGCGTGGATGCCGCCATCATTTGTGAGCCGGAAGAAAACCACCTCTGCATTTCGCAAAAAGGGGTGATGTGGCTGCGCGTCGTCATTGAAGGGGTGATGGCGCACGGGGCGATGCCGCTGACCGGGGTGAATTCGGCCTATCCGATGGCGCGGCTGCTGACGCTGGTGCATGGGCTGGAGGAACGGGAAATCAGTCGCCACGGGCGGGATGAGTTTTTGGGGCAGCCGAGTATTACCCCAACCATCCTGCGCTCGCCGCGTACGGGTGAGCCGCAAAACAACGTGATGCCGGGGGCAACCGAGGTCATTTTGGACTGTCGGCTGATTCCGGGGCAGGAGCCGGAGAAGATTGTAGAGCAGGTGCGGCAGATGTTGATGGCAGTAACGGCCGTTGATCAACGACTCAACGGCACATTGGAACTGCTGGAACTGCGCCACCCCACCAAAACCGCCCGCAGCGAACCCGTTGTCACCACCCTTGCCAGCGCCTACCGCGACCTGGCCCACACCGAACCCATTTATGGCGGCGTTCCCGGCTCCACTGACGGCACCATTTTGAACGCCCATGCCGGTATTCCCATTGTCACCTGCGGCCCCGGCGACATTTATATTCCCCATCACATTGACGAATGGGTGAGTATTGACGAAATCAAGCAGGCAGCACGGCTGTATGTGGTGGCGGCGATGCGGTATTTGGGGACAGTAACCGGTAAACAGTAAACAGTAAACAGTAAGCAGTAATCGGTTGGCACTTTTAACTGATAACTGATTACCGATTACTGATTACCGTCCCATTTTGGAGTAGAATGAAACCATGAGCGTCCTATCTTCTGACACCCACCCCAAAATAGAAGCCTTGCAGATCCAGCTGTGGCGGCAGGCTACTCCCACACGCAAAATGCACATGGTGGCGCAACTAAATGCGTCTGCCCGCCTGTTAGCTTTGGCGGGCTTGCGTTCACGCTTCCCCCATGCCAGTGAAGCCGAATTGCGCTTCAAACTGGCGGTCTTGATCCTGGGCGATGACCTGGCACACAAAGTCTACGGGGAAACCATTGATGCAAAATGAGCCGATTGAGGTCACGCTGAAAGTGACGGATGTTTTTGAGAACCTGAATGTTCCCTATCTCATTGGCGGCTCGCTTGCCAGCACGTTATATGGCATGGTACGCACCACGCAGGATTCAGACATTGTGGCCGAAATGCGACTCGAACATTTACGGCCGTTTGTTGCAGTCTTGCAAGGTGAATTCTACGTAGATAATGAAATGATCGCTGAAGCCATTCGCCGCAATTCCAGCTTCAACATGATCCACCGCGAAACCATGTTCAAAGTAGATGTGTTTATCCCGCGTTCACGCCCCTTTCTTCGCTCCCAGCTTGCCCGTGTCCAAAGACAGGTGTTTGCGCTTGAAACGGAAGTCAGCGCGAACTTTGCCAGCCCTGAAGATACCATCCTCTCGAAACTCGAATGGTACCGCTTGGGTGGGGAGGTTTCTGAACGGCAATGGCGAGATATTCTGGGTGTGCTGAAAACCCGTGAGGGTGAACTGGATTTGGGCTATCTGCGCCAGTGGGCTGCGGAACTCAAGGTGAGTGATTTGCTGGAACGGGTGTTACAGGAAGCGGCGTAGAACAAGAAGCTTAAGATACTTGGGTATTGGGTATTGGTTATTGGCACTGCCGCAATACCCAATACCCAATACCCAATACCCAATAACGATGTTGACCGACATTCCCGGCCTCAAAGTAGGCCATTGGACAAACGCAGAGGCGGCGACAGGCTGCACGGTGGTGCTTTGCCCCGATGGGGCGGTGGCGGGGGTGGACGTGCGCGGCACGGCACCCGGCACGCGGGAGGTGGCACTATTGGATCCCGTTTGCGCCGTCCAGGAAGTTCACGCCATCATGCTGAGTGGCGGCAGTGCCTTTGGGCTGGCGGCGGCTGATGGGGCGGTGCGCTGGCTGGAAGAGCATAAATACGGCTTTAACGTCGGGGTCGCCAGGGTGCCTATTGTGCCGTCGGCGATTTTGTTTGATTTGCCCATTGGCAAGGCCGACGTGCGGCCAACGGCCGATGATGGGTATGCCGCCTGCCTAAATGCCAGCAGTGGCCCCATTCCGCTGGGGAATGTGGGGGCTGGCACGGGGGCGACGGTGGGCAAAATTTTGGGCGTTGGGCAATCTACCAAGGGGGGGCTGGGTAGTGCCAGCGTGCAAATTGCCGGGGGCATCATTGTGGCGGCACTGGTGGTGGTCAACGCCTTTGGTGATGTGATTGACCCCAAAACGGGCGAGATTGTGGCCGGAGCGCGGAAGCTGCGCGGCGGTGGCTTTGTGGATACGGTGGCGTTTGCCAGCAGCCGCGCTGGACAAGCAGCGGCGCGGGTGTCGTATGGTCGCTTTAATACGACGCTGGCGGTGGTGGCAACCAATGCCAAATTGAGCAAGGTGGCAATGACGAAGGTGGCGCAGATGGCACACGACGGGATGGCGCGGGCGATTCGCCCGATTCATACGCATTTGGATGGGGATGTGGTGTTTGCGCTGTCTTATGGGAAAAAGCGGGCGGATGTGAACCTGGTTGGGGCGTTGGCGGCGGATGTGTTGGCGGAGGGGATTTTAACGGCCGTTAACCACGCCACCACCCTGGCCGGCATCCCCGCTGCGCGGACTCTATCATACGAGTAATCGGCAGTCAGTTCAACCACCGATTACCAATTACCGAAAGAAAGGAGAAGCCTATTGACCAAACCAAGCACTGTTTACTGATTACTGTTTACCGTTTACTGAATTGAGAGGAGAAACTAAAATGACAACTGCAACTGCTGGTGGAGCTTTAAATGTTCGTAAAATCGTTATTACCGGTATCTTAGCCGCTATCGCCATTTTGCTGGGCGTTACCCGCCTAGGTTTTATTCCCGTTCCCAATCTTTCTGGCAACGCCACCATTATGCACGTCCCCGCCATCATCGGTGGTGTGATGGAAGGGCCGCTGGTTGGGATGCTTGTAGGTGGTATTTTTGGGTTGTTTAGTATGCTCCAGGACACAACCGGCCTTTTCCGCAACCCCGTTGTCTCCGTCATCCCCCGCCTGCTCATCGGTGTCACATCTTATTATGCGTATACGGCCGTTAAACCACGCGGCGAAATCATGGCACTCATCACGGCTGGCATCGTCGGCACGCTCACCAACTCCATTTTGGTTGTGGGGGCATTGGTGGCTTTTGGCCTGATTCCAGCGGCGGCTGTGGCAGGCATTGTGCCGCAGGCCATTGCTGAAATTATCATTGCCGCCATCATCACCGTTGCCGTTGTGGCCGGCTGGAAGCGCATCGAGCGCGGCAGCGGAGGTTCATCTATCTAGCCGTGAATGGGTAATTGGAGATTGGAGATTAGAGATTACTGATCTCTTACGAAAATGGGACGCAGATTTACCTGATCTGTCTGATTTTGATTCTATCATCAGGAAAATCAGGTAAATCTGTGTCCTGTCTCCCTAAAACATGCGCGGCCAGTTGGCGAGGAGACGGCGCGAACGGCCGTTTTCCCCCCCACTTCCCCTCGCCCGCCGCAACGCCCGAATCAGCTCCCGCCGCGTATCGCGGGGGTCAATCACCTTGTCAATAAAGTTGCGGCCGGCCGCCGCCCACGGCGCATTCGCCCGGTAAAGCTCCGCCATCAGCGCCTGCCGCGCCGCTTCCGGGTCATCAAGCTGCGCCAGCCGCCGCCCGTGGACAATGCTCACCGCCACCTCCGGAGCCACAAACGACACTTCGGCCGTCGGCCACGCCAGCAGCGCATCGCACCCCATATTGCCCCCGGCCATGTTGCAGTGCGCCATCCCATACGACTTCCGCACAATCACGCTCACACGCGGCACCGTGCTGCGCTGCAACGCCTCAATCCAGGTCATAATCTTCAGCGGCATCTTGCGCTCCTCCGCCCCCTTGCCAATCAGAAAACCGGGGGTATCGTGCAAAAAAATCAGCGGAATGTGGAAGGAATCGCACAGGGCGATAAAGCTGGCCGCTTTTTCACACGCCCCCGGCCCCATCGCCCCCGCCGTCACCAGCGGATTGTTCGCCAGAATCCCCACGCTGTGGCCGTCCAGCCGCGCCAGTGCCGTGATCAGGCTGCCGTCAAACTCTGGCTTTAGCTCCAGCACGCTCCCGGCATCGGCCAGCAGCTCAACGACGTGGTGCATGTCATACACCTGCTTTGGGTCTTCGGGCACCACGTCCAGCAGTGCCTCCACGCGGCTATCAGGCGGGTCGGTGGCGGGGTAAACGGGGGGCAACTGGTCGGCACTGCTGGGGAAATAGCTGAGAACCTGCCGCACCAGCCACAGGCAGTGGGCATCGTTTTCGGCAAACAAATCCACCTGCCCCGTTTGCCGGGCGTGCAGCTCCCAGCCCCCCAGCTCCTCAGGGGTAGATTGTTCACCGGTGGCAACGGTGAGAATGGCGGGGCCACCCACGGCAAAAATCGCCCCCTTGACCTGAATCACAATGTCGGACACGGAAGCCGTCCAGCCGGGGCCGCCGTAGCATTCCCCCATGATGGTGGTAATCAGCGGCACGCGCCGGTCGCGGGGGGCGGCTTTGATGGGGTAGACCATGCTCATCATGCCGTCTGACCCCATGATGTCGGGGACTCGCGCCCCACCAGCGTCGCCCAAATGGATGCAGGGGATGCCTTTTTGGGTGGCGTAGGCCATCGCCTGATACTGTTTGCTTACCCCCACACGCCCCCCGGCTCCGGCCATCACGGTCACATCATCGGCGGAAACGAGGACGGTGCGCCCCGCAATCGCCCCATACCCCGTTGGCTTGCCATCCGCCGGACTTCTGTCCGCCGCTTCCGGCAGGTCACTGTGCGCCAACAGCCCGATTTCGTCAAAGGTACCAGGGTCGAGCAGCGTTTCGATGCGCTCCCGCGCCGTCAGCCGCCCTTTGCTGTGCTGAATGGCAACCTTTTGGTCGCCACCCATCGCCCGCGCCCGCGCCTGCCGCTGCGCCAGTTCATGAAGGTGGAAGGGGTCTTGTGTGTCCATAGCGTGGCGCAATTGAACCCCGCCCCACAAGAATCGTCAAGCCCACGGTAGGGGCAGGATGGCGCGGAATGGCACATGGTGAACAAACGGCACATTTTCTCCGCGCCATCTCGCCCATGCGTTACCCATCCATCCCATTTGGGGGGCGACCACAGGGCGAGACGACCGGGGGACAAGGCACGCGGTGTTGCCAGCGTCAACCCCGGTCATCCCGCCCCTACAAAACGGGGGTTATTTTTGGGCTGCCACCGGCAGGTAAAGGCGATAGCCGATAAAGATGGACACCGTTTCGCTGCTGCTGATGCCGTAGCTGTCGCTGGCCGTGAGCGTGATTTGGTGCGTGCCGGGTTCCAGGGCGGCGACGGGCAGGGAGGAGCCGTAGCCCAGTTCGCCCTGGCGGTCGCTAGCCCAAACCAGCTTTTCGTCGGGGATGTTGCCATCTTCCAGGTCGGTACCGCTGCCGACCAGCACCACCAGCCCGCCGGGGACAAATTCGCTACCGTCGAGCGGGTTGGCGAGGGTGACGAAGGGGGCTTTGTTGGGGATGACGATGGCGGCGGGGGTTTCGGCATAGCCGATGTTGAGGCCGTCGTTGGCAACGACGCGGAAACGGCCGTCGCTGCTGCCCGCCAAAGCGTCCACTTCCACCTCATAGGTTGTCTCGCTCAAACCCGCCGCCAGCAAAGTCCACGACTGGCCGTTGTCGGCACTGTAGAACACGTCGTAGGTGAGGGGGTCGCCGTCGGCGTCGCTGGCGACCCAACTGAGGCTGCCCGTCCCGCCGGCCGTCCACGTTGTCTGCTCTGTTGGGCTGGTAATGGTGACGGTGGGGGCGTTGGGGGTTAACGGCCGTTTATCCCACACCTCTCCCCCATGCACCAACACCACGCTCGTCGTCCCCTCCACCCAGGGCATGACAAAAGCAACATTGGCAAACAACGTTGGCGTAGACGGAAACGGCGGGTCGTCATCGCCAAAGGGGAAGCCGGGGTGGGCACTATATTCGCTCTCAAAGCCAACGGCAAAGGTCTGACTGGCTAATACCGTGTCGCCATTACGCAACTGCACTTCGTAATCACCGGGGGCAACGGGATAGGCAAAGCCGTCGGCCACGCGGTAGAGGTCATCGAGCGTGCCAGGGGTGTTGGGGTCGTAGCCGGGTGCTTCGGGGTTGTAGATGGTAGCTTTGACGATGAGGGATTCGCCGTCGGAGGGTTGGGTGGAACGAACGGCCGTTTGCTGTGCCAGCGCATCCAGCCGATTGTACATATAGTTCCACGTATAGGGTGAAATCCACCCCTCTTTCGAGCCATTGCCGGGGCAGTAGCTCAACACGTCGTGGGTGTTGGCCGGGTCATAAATCTTGCCCGTAATCGGGTTAAAGCCAAACTCCTGAATGCTGGAGGTGGAGTAGGGGAAGGTCGAGCTGTCGTCATTGGAACCACAGTCATCGCTCCCCGTGTCGGTGTGCTTCAGGTCATAATCGTGCAGCAGTTCGTGGGCAAAAATGTAGGTACCGCCACCGGGGTTGTCAGTACTGGTGCCAGGGCGGTCGGTGCCAATGCCCACCACCCCCAGCCCCCCGGCATGGGGATAAACGGGCATATCGGCATGGCCGCCACTGTAGCCATCATTGGGCGCCCAGCCGTAAACGTGTTCAGCCCCGGTAAATGCCCCTGTCCCAAAAATCCAGCTAAAGAGATTTTGTTGAATCCACTGGAAGTTAAGCGTGCCAATCAAATCATGCTGGTTGGTGTCCACACCCAGGTTTTTAGTCCAGTCCAGATAACCACTGGCAAGGCTGTAATCTACGCCGTTGGTGCGGATGGGCAGCAGTTGCTCAAAGTAATCGGCCGCCCCCCCGTTCACCGACCAGCCACCAGCGTACTGGCTGCCGCCATAGCCGCTGGGGTGATAGCGCAGCCGCCGCCCCACGATGTCGAGCGTTTCCGTGCGGCGGAACGTTTTGGTAATGTAGCCATTTGCGGGATAGCGGTTGTTGCTCTCATTGGATTCGGCAATGTTGTTGTTGGGGTCAACCACGGCGTAGAAATCAACGACGACATCGTTGGCAAAATTGACGTTAAAGTAAACATCGGCGCTGTCGCTGTTGGCCTGGTTGATAGTTTGGGTCGCTTTACCGCTAACGTTGGCGGTATACCACACGCCATTGGCGCGAATGTAGAGCCGCACGGGAACACCGCTCATGCTGCTGCCCAGGCCAGCGTTGTAGTCGAGATAGATGCGGGCGGTGGCGTTCTTTTTGGCAATAAACGGCAGCGAGTTATCGGCACAACCTGTCAACCCTTGGCTGGTGTTAAAACATTGAATCCCCTGAGTCAGCTCAATGCCGTGAATGGCAAGGTCGGGCGGGGTGAGGGGGGGCAGGGAGACAAATTGCTGCACGGGGAAATAGGGGTAGGCGAGAATGGGCAGGACGGGTGTAGCGGTGGGGCCAGGGACGGGGGTGTTGGTGGGTACGGGTGTCCACGTGGGCAATGGGGTGCGGGTTGGCGTGGCGGTATTGGTCGCTATTGCCGTCGCCGTGGCGGTGGCCGTCTCGGTAGCCGTGGCCGTCGCGGTCGCGGTAGAAGTGGCCGTTGCGGTTGCGGTTGCGGTCACAGTAGCCGTTTCTGTCGCGGTGGCCGTAGCGGTGGGGGTGTCGGTTGGCACCACTGGCTCTTCCCACTCCACGCAAAGCTGCGGCCCCTGCCCTTTGGTGCTTTCCCGCGAGGCGAAAAAGGCAAAGCGGTCGGTGCGGCTGGCGGGCGGCACAATCGCCAGCCCGTAGTTGTCGAGCTTGCCTGTGTGCCAGTTGGTCACCAGGTCGGTAGCAATCCAGGTTTTGCTGCCGGGGACGTTGCTGTGGATGGGGCTATCGTAGCTGCCGCTGACCAGGGGCTGATTGTTCCAGGTGACGGTGGCTTCGTCCCAGGGGCGGTCTACTTGCTGCAAGGTGCTGGGCAGGTCGGTGGCATCGGCACTGAGCAGTTCCAGCTTGAGGGTGGCAGAGATGATGGTGCCATCAACAGGGATTTTGCTGATGTCAAAAGTCGCAAAGAGCTGCTCCTGACCGTTGGGGGTGCTGACGAGATGGAGTTCGACATCGCTGCCAAAGTTGGCGGTGGGGTTGAAGAAGCTGGTATAGCTGTCGGCAACGGCATCGAAGCAGTTGCTGGCGGCGGTGGGAAGGGAAACGGCCGTTTTCGAGGCAACGGCTGGTGTAGTCCAAAATGTAGCAATGAGGGCGGAAAGGGTGATAAGAACGGTGAAGGATGTGATTAGACTACCGGTACTAAACAAAAATGAAGACGGACGCTGCACACGCCCAAGAGAACGATACATACATACTCTCCCAGAGCCAGGTGGCTCTTCTACATAAAACTACCGGTACTACGAGCCTATAAAATTTGCGTCAGGATAGCATAAAACGGCCGTTTTTGTGCCAACAGGGAGAAAATTTTGCGTCTCGTTCACGAGGCTGGCTCTTACAATCAAAAAATGGGGGGTATCAGCAATAACGTTATAGCTGGTGACGGCTCATCATGGTGGCCGCTTTTTGCAGCAGCCGCTGTAGCCGGAATGGCTTCTGAATGAAATCAACCCACTGGTCTTGAGCCATGGTGTACATGGCATCGTCGGCACTGTAACCTGAGGTGACAATGACTTTTAGCTGGGGGGCAAGCTGGCGCAACTGGCGGAATGTTTCGGCACCGTCCATGACGGGCATTTGCATGTCAAGAAAAACGAGGTCTATTGTGTCTTTATGGGCGGTAAAGATGTCGAGGGCGAAACGGCCGTTTGCCGCCTCCAGCACCTTAATCTGCTGGCTGGTCAACATATCGGTCAACGTTTGGCGCACCGCCGCTTCATCATCCACAATCAGCACCGTTACCCCACGCAACACATCCGTTTTCTGCGCCTCGCCACCACCATTTGGCGGCACCGTAGCCGCTGACGTGTAGGGTAACAAAACCGAAAACGTTGTCCCCCACCCTGGCTTGCTGCTAATGTTCAGAGCCCCGCCATGCGAGCGAATGATGCCCAGCGTAGCCGACAGCCCCAAGCCGCGTCCCATTGGTTTGGTGGTAAAAAACGGCTCAAAAATGCGTGTCATCGTCTCTTCAGAAATGCCGCCACCTGTGTCTATCACTTGTAGCAACATGTAATTTTCGGCCGTTAGCTGCTCGCCGCCACGCCAACTGCTTTTATCGGCAATGTCCTGACGCAACTGGTGGCGGGTGCGAATGACAACCACACCATGCTGGTCGCCGTTGGCATCAAACCCTTCAATCGCCTCGGCGGCATTGATCACCAGGTTCATTATCAACTGCTGGAACTGCCCTCTGTCCCCCATGACTGTGGCAGGCGCAGGCGACAAATCAAGCTGAAGCTCAACTCGCCTGGAAATGGTTGTTTGCAACAACTCCGCATTACTTTGCAGCAGTTCATTGAAATCCACCACGCGCTGCTCAAAATGGCCCTTGCCAGCATAAGCCAGCAGTTGGCGTGTCAGATCAGCGGCGCGTTCTGTCCCTTCCAACGCCAGGTTAATGTGAGAGGCGGCCGTATGGCCTTCGGGGAGCTGGGTCAGAGCCAGGGATGCCTGCCCCATGACGCTTGCCAGCAGGTTGTTGAAGTCGTGGGCAATGCCCCCGGCCAGCAACCCAATGCTTTCTAGCCGTTGGGCTTCTTGCAGCAATTGTTCCGTGTGCTTGCGTTCGGTGATATTGATGCCGACAACGGTCATACCGTTGATCTGCCCAGCCGCATCTTTTGACGGCTTGTACCATAATTCGTAGGTTTGGCGGCGAGCTACAAAGGTGGTAACAAAGTTATCTCCGGCCAAAGCGCGGTTCAGGTTATCAATGAGTTCTGGATCGTTGCGGAAAATTTGGTAAGCGGATTTGCCAACCAGGCCAGCAGCATGGAGATTGAGGCGTGCGGCCTCGTTGCCAGTGACAGCGGTAATAATGCCCTGAGCGTCACAGGCAAAGATGGCAACGGGGGCGCTGGAGACAACGGTTTCCAACCGCTGCTGGCTGGCAAAAAGCTCGGCGGTAGCGCGTTGGTTAGCGGTTACATCCCGCAGCACAAGGACGCGGCCAATAAAGCGGTGGCGACGGTCGTAAAGGGGAGCCACCTGCATCTCGAAATGTTCGGTGTTATCGTCTATGGTGCGGGTTAGCTCGATGTTTTTTTCGATTTCGGGGGGGATGGCAGAAACGGCCGTTTGCCAATCCGGGGGCAATAGATCATCAGCCGACAACCCATACACCGCCTGCTGGGTACGCCAGAAAATCTTTTGCGCCGTGGCATTAAGCTCCACCACCGCGTTACGCTGGTCTAGCACCACCACGCCATCGGGCAAGCCATTGACCACAGCCTGATAAGCCACGGGAGCCGTATCGAGCAGCCGCAGTTGGAAGACAACCCAGGAGGCTACCAGACCAAAGATAATGATGACAAAGGGGCTAATGTCAACGCCGGGAAAGAGGCTAAAACCACCAACCACGTAAAGCACATTGCTGGTAAAGGGAATAAAAAAGCTGGCAACCAGTGCCGCCCCCTGTCCTCGCGTCAGGTAAGGGGAACGCCAGGCGATATAGATGAGCAGAATGGCACTGATGAGGAAAAGCGTGTAGGCATAGGGGACATGGATGAGATTGTACCAAAAGCTATGGTCGTCGTAGCTGAGGATGATGTAGTTGCCAACCTGCTGGATGCTGGTGCTGGGCCACATCAGCCTGGGATCAATCCAGACAACTGTGATCACGACAAGCGGGATGATGAAGAGCAGGCTCTGATGACGCCAGTTGTTCCACCATTTGTAGCCGCCGTATTGGAGCAGGAAGAGGAGCCAGAAAGGGGCAACGAGGGCAATGCCTACAAACTCAATTTGGGCAAACCAGAGGTTGTTGGGGTCGGTGGGAACGGCCGTTAACTCCACCCCATACCCTACCATCCACACCGCCAGCGACAGCATAAACAAGGCGAACGGCTTACGCCCCGGCACGGCCAGCCGCTGCCAGCTAGCATACGAAATAATAAGCGAAATAAATGCCCCCAGTTGGAGAGGCACTGCAAATGGGTTGAGTTGCCAAGTCATGATGGTTGTATCGTCATTGTCAGTGAAATCCGCCCCTCAAGTATAGCCAGGAATCTAAAAATAACGATTACAACATTGTGTGTTCGCCATAGGGCAAACCAAAACGGCGCGGATTGCCCAGACGTGCCAGCAACGTTTGCGACGTGTAGTGGGTGTGGTGCAACACCCAGCCAATTTCGTCGGCCAGGGTGGTGGCAAAATTGCCGGGGTTATCGGTGCAAATGGCAAGGTTGACTGGATGAGCCAGGAAACGGTGGACGGGGTGATGTCGGGGGTCGGGAATGCCGGCAATGAGCCGGTTGCCGGTGGGACAGCATTCGATGACGGTGCCGAGACGAGCCAGGTCGTCGAGAACGAGTTGCTGCCGCTGGCGAATATCGGCCAAACGTTGGGGGGTAAACGGCCGTTCTACCACCTCATCCCCCTTCCTCTGCCGCAGCCGCTTTTCCTCCGCCAGCAGCGCGTCTTCATCCACCGCCACCCCATAGCGGCGCAGCGCCTGGCGGTGCGCCAAATCATAGCGGATTTGATCCAGCCGTTCGCTGACGGGTTCCTGCACATGGGCAAACGGCCGTCTGGCAATGGCAACGGCCGGATCCAGCCCTAGCACAATGGCGTGACCCAGCCGCCTGGCCCCCATGAGCGCCACTTCGTGGCACCAGCGGATGGTGCTTTCCAGCGATTTATCGTAGAAGGATTCACCGACGTGGTAGACAATGGCTAACGGCCGTTCCTGATGCACCCGATTGTAAGCCGCCAGCCGCTCAAAAACGGCGCGGAACTTTTTTGGCGGTTGGCCTTCTTCAATGCTGGCAAAATCAACACCGACCACCGTGTCACGCAGCTCCGGGTATTGCGCCAGCAGCGTCAGCACCACGTCCAGCCCAGCCAGCGGGTCGTGGCGGGGGATGGAGATGATGTAGCAGGCTTGAAAGGTGGGGGTGGTGAGTTGTTGGAGAAAAACGGCCGTTTGCCGATGAAACTGCACCTGCGCTTCCTGCGACCCACTTGCCCCGCAGCGATATTCCACATAGTGCAGCCCTCGCGCCTGATGCCCCGCCACCGCCCGCGTCAACAATTCCGACAACACCTGCTCGCCCGTCCCCCAACGCTGCCACCAAATGTGCAAAAAGAAGCGAAACTTCACCAAAAAATTGTCAAAACCCGGCGCGTCCTCGTCTCGATAGGTATGAAGGAAGACAAATTCATCCCACGCCGTAGCGTCGCCCTGCTGCAAGCGGGCAAAAAGCCGCTCCGGGCGCGGGTCATAGCCGTGAATCTGGGTAAAAAGCTGGCGATAGCCAAACGAATCCCAATCAATCAGGTGATAGACTTCGCGCCCCAGGGCAAACACATCAGCCGGGGTTAAGCAACCCGGCAAATGAACATGCAGCTCCGTTTGCGCCAGCGTTTCTATCATGTCGCCATGTTTTCCAAAATGCCCACCACCTGAAACCAGGGCGGTTTGGCAAATGGATTGCGCTCCAGCCGCATCCCCAGCTTGCGCATCACCCCCTGCGAAGCCAAATTGTCATAGTCGGTGGTTGCCACAATCCGCTTTAGCCGCAGCGTGTGAAACATATAGCCAATGAGTGCCTGCGCCGTCTCAGTCGCCAGCCCCTGCTGCTGATAATCGGGCGACAAAACCCAAAACAGCCCCATTTCGACGCTAAACAGCGCATTTTCGATGCTGCCAAATGTAGGAAGCTGATCAAAGGGATGAAAGCAAGGCACCAGCCCCACGCTGCCAATCAATTCGCCAGTAGCCTTTAGCTCAATAGCGCGGTCGCCATAGGGCGGCTGCATCAAATTTGCTAGCCCGTCATAATTACGCACAGTCCATTCCAGCCATTCGCGGCGGGCGGCCAAATTGTCGGCCTCACTGCGGCTGGTATTGCTCCAGCCCACCGCCTTGTTAATAGCCTCATACGCTTCGGCATCCTCCAGCCGAAAGCGGCGAATAAGTACACGGCCTGTTTCTAAAGTTGGGATGTTTAACATTGTTTATTTTGCACCATACGGTAGCCGATCCATGCTCCGCCCACTGTGGATGCCCCACCATGCTTGATCATTGGAACGCAGGCTACCAAACACGTCAATCATGGCAAAATATTGTCATCAGAACGAGGCGGCCTGGCAACAAAAGCCTGCTTGGCATGGCGGTCAAACCCCGCTGCCTCATAAAAACGAAAGGTCTGCTCGTTCAAACGCCCGGTCATCAGCATAACCTTATAGCAATTTTGCTCCCAGGCAAAGTGGCAGGCGTGGTGCAAAATGGCTTTGCCATAGCCGCGCCCGCGAAAGGCGCGGTGCGTCACCACATTCTCAATGGTGCCATAAGGGCGGCAGCCACGGGTGAGGTTGGGGATGAGCGACAGGGTGCAACTGGCGACAAGCTGCCCGGCCACGAAGCCGCCAAAGTAGTGGAAATGGTTACTGGCCTGGATGGTTTGCCAAACGGCCGTTACTGCCTCCCACGCCGGCAGTGGCTCATCCACCTCATGCAAATGACCATACAAATCAAGCAGCAGACTTAGTTCTGCCTCCCGCAGCAGACGAATCTCTATTTTCATTACACAACCTGGGCAAGCTAGAGCCAAAAAATTACACAGAGGCTCACAGAGAAACACAGAGAAGCACAGAGAAGAAATAAGGGGATTTTTCTTTGCTTTCTCTGTGAAACTCTCTTCTTTACTCCGTGAAACTCTGTGATACTTCCTGTTTTGTGCCAAAATTTCATCGTCAGGAGACTAACCCCGCAAAACCGAAAGCGGCAAATAGCACGACACCAGCCAGTTAGGCGCGTCCACAATTTCGCTAATCTTGAGGTCGGCGGCGGCACTGCACAGGCAGTACGCTTGACTACGCGATAGCCCGTGGTTGGCTTCCAGCCAGTCAATCATGTAGCGCACGGCGTTTTGCGAATCGGCAAACAAATCAGGGCCGTGGGCAGTGGTGCAAAAATAGCCGTGGCTATCGGTTTTGGTCAACGGGCTGGGGGTCGTGAACTGCGGCTCCTGAATCGTCCATCCCTTGTGAAGCTGGAAGCGCAGCGTGGCCGTCATTGGCGACTCAATCCCCGTGCCGCTGACTTCGCCATCCCCCTGCGCGGCGTGGCAGTCGGCGGTGGAGAACAAGGCACCGGGAACCTGGACGGGCAGGTAGAGGGTGGAACCAACGACCAGCCCTCGGATGTCCATGTTGCCGCCAAAGTTGCCGGGTGGGCCGGTGCGTAAACGGCCGTTTTCCCCCGGTGCCACCCCCATCACCCCACAAAACGGCTCAAACGGCACCCGCACCTTGTCGCTCTCCCAAAACAGGCAGCTATCCCCCTCCAGCCGCCAATGCTGCACAAACAAAAAGTCAAAATCCGCTGCCAGCAGCCCAAAGTTGGGGCTGTGGCTATTCCAGCCCCATCCCTTGTGTGCCAGTTCTAGCACCTCCACCGCCAGCACATCACCCGGCTGCGCCCCCTTCACCAGCACCGGCCCCGTCAGTGGATGCCCCGGCATTCGCTCCCGCGTTGCCAGCTCCTCCGCCGTCACGCCCGGCGTAACCCGCCCATCGCTCGCCTCGCGGCACTCAAACACCACACTGTCCCCCGGCACAATCTCCAGCCGGGGCGCATAGCTGTTGTCCCAAAAATGGTGCACCACGCTGTCGTCCAAATAATGTTCCGCCATTGCTTCTCCAACAAAACAGGATTAGGACGCAGATTTACCTGATTTACCTGATAATCAGGAGCATCAGGTAAATCTGCGTCCTATTACCTCTAAATCTGCCAAAATCATCACTTTACCAGTATAATCCATTTCATGAAGGAGTGGTTATGATGCTTGACGCGCAATTTTATAACCTGATTCAAAGTTTATGGGGTGGTTTTGCCCAGGCCATGCGTCGTCATGGCGCAACGCCCCCCTCGTCGCCATCGGTGCTGCTGCAATTGCGCGGCGGATTGGCGGAAAGCCCCGGCTGGTTTATGGTGCAGGCGGCCGAATTTGACCCGGAACCGTTGACGGTGGCCGGGCTGCGGGTGCGGGATATTTATGCGGCGGAGCGTATGGTGCAGGCGCTGCTGGATTTGATGTTGAGCGAAATGTGGCTTGACCTGACGGATGAGGGATACATGCTCACCGAGCAGGGGCGGGAGGTGCTGGGGCGAATGGGGGAGAGAACGGCCGTTCTCTCCCAACTCACCCTGCCCATCGCCGAACGGGACGCTGCCTGGCTGGAACAAACGATGCGGCAACTGCTGGAGGCCAGCCTGCAAGCGGATGCCCCTCCCGGCACCTGGTGTCTGACCCATTCACGGCGGCGCGCCCCGGCCGATACTGCCACAAATGCCGAAAAGATTTTTCAATATGTGGCCGACTTTAACGCCTTTCGGGATGATGCCCACATGGCGGCGTGGGGTGGCTATGAGGTGATGGGGTATGCGTGGGAGGCGTTTGCGCTGGTGTGTGGTGGTAAGGGAAAAACGGCCGTTTCCATCCACCAGCAAATCGCCTACCGGGGCTACACCCGCGACGAATACGCCCACGCCCTCGCCCAACTGCACGCACGCGGCTGGCTGGAGCAAGAACGCCCCGGCAGCTACTTTGTCACCCCCGCCGGGCAAGCCGTTTGGGACGACGTAGAACATCTGACCAACAGCTATTTCTACAAACCCTGGCAAACCTTGTCCGAAAAAGAGATCGCCAAATTGGAAACGCTGCTTACCCAACTGCGTGATGGGCTTTTGGCCGAGCAGTAAATAGGGATGGCGGAAGGCGTGTTTTACGCCTTCCGCCATTTACCGCCATGAAATTTGATACCGCCCTCCTCCTCCCTAACCTCAGCGACATGGCCGCCTATACCCAGGCGGCAGAGGCCATTGGCTTTGACGGCATCTGGACATCAGAAACCAATGCTGACCCGTTTTTGCCGCTGGCACTGGCCGCCGAACACAGCCAAAAGCTCACGCTGGGGACGGCGATTGCCGTTGCCTTTCCGCGTAGCCCTACAGCTTTGGCTTATTTGGCCTGGGATTTGGCGCGGTACAGTAACGGCCGTTTTATCCTCGGTCTCGGCACCCAGGTCAAAGCCCACAACGAACGCCGCTTTGGCGTAAAGTGGGAAAAACCGGTGCGGAAGCTGCGCGAAACCATTGAGGCGATGCACGCCATTTGGAACTGCTGGCAAAATGGCACGCCGTTAGATTACCAGGGCGAATTTTTCCAGCTCAACCTGATGACCCCGTTTTTTAGCAGCGGCCCGTTGCCAACGGGTCGGCCGCCGGTGTATATATCGGCCGTTAACCACAACATGCTGCGGCTGGCCGGTCGGCTCTGCGACGGCGTACACATCCACGCCTTCCACACCCCCCGCTACCTCCGCGAAGTCGCCCTGCCCGAATTAACAGTGGGGTTAACCGACAGCAGCCGCAGCCGCGCCGACCTGCAAATCAACACCAGCCTCTTCGTTGTCCCCACCGACGACCACAAACCTGCCGCCGAACACGAACTGTTCGCCAAACAGCAGCTCTCCTTCTACATGAGCACCCCAGCCTACCGCGTCGTCGTTGAACTGCACGGCTGGCAGGAAACCGCCTGGAAACTCAGCAAAATGGCGCGGCGCGGCGAATGGGAACAGATGCCCCACGCCATCAGCGATGAAATTTTGGCCGAATTTGCCGTTAGCGGCACCTGGGCCGAACTGCCCGGTCAAATCAAAAGCCGCTATGAAGGCAACCTGCTCGACCGCCTCAGCTACTACCTCCCCTTCACCCCCGGCGAAAACGACGCTGCCTGGCGCACAACTATCGAGAAATTTAGACAAGATTAACAGCCGTGTAGCGCTTGGAGATTAGAGATTGGAGATTGCACTAATCT
>WBZL01000382.1_pt1 | contig 49564 bp, 36 predicted proteins | sample 5204291 | NCBI WGS metagenome assembly WBZL01 (sample SAMN12344345, study PRJNA552823) | activated sludge metagenome | biome: Activated sludge suspended growth; feature: Nitrification reactor; material: Wastewater; isolation source: activated sludge from nitrification reactor of wastewater... | reverse complement strand
AGTTGGGAAGCGAGGCGTCGAGACCTCAAGCGGTCGGGGTAAAAGCGAGAACCAACGCCGGGAGCGACGGAGGAGAGAGCAAGGGCGCTGGGGTGCCTACACCAGCGCGCAGCGCTTTAGTTCAACAGTGTAATAGACAGAATAGGCCAATCGTGCGCTACACAGAATCTGTCTATTGTGGTACGCCGACATTCTGTGTAGCATCATCGACGACGATCTCCTGTGCCCCGGACTTGGCCTATCTCAAGGAGAAATTATCCCATGCCGGAAGTCACGTCAAGTAGAACCTCCAGCCCGGCCCAGCCGGAAGCGATCCAGCGGTTTTGGGACAAGTATCTGGCGCTTCTGCACCGTTGCGGGGTCAAACCGCCTGCGGATCGGTGGTATGTCCGACACGCGGAACGGTATATCGAGTCGCTTCCGGGACGTCGCCTGGGCGAGCATCGGCCGGCGGACGTGACTGGCTACCTGGCCGATCTCGGCAGACTAGGCAGAATGCAGGACTGGCAGTTCCGGCAGGCGGTCGATGCTTTACAAAAACTCTTCGAACTGGTCGGAGTGTCCTGGCTGCGCGAGGTGGATTGGCGGTATTGGCGGGAATCGGCTCGATCGCTGCCCACCGATCATCCGACCCTTGCCCGTTCGCTGCCCCTTGGGGATGGGGCTGCCGCGGACGCCAGTCACGCGCCGGGAGATGGAACGGGAGTGGGTGCGGGTTGCGCAGTGATCGAGCGTCTGGTGGCGGTCATCCGCCAGCGGAATTATTCGATTCGTACCGAGGAGGCGTATCGCTCCTGGACGCGACGGTTCCTGACCTTTATCGGCGGCCGTGATCCGGGGGAGGCCGGCGCGACGGAGGTCGCCGCCTTTCTGGAGACCTTGGCGGTGCAGGGGAATGTGGCGGCCAGCACGCAGAATCAGGCCCTGAACGCTTTGGTGTTCCTGTATGGGCAGGTGCTGGAGCGGCCCTTGGGCGACATGGGGACGTTTCAGCGGGCCCGGCGTCCGCGGCACTTGCCCGTGGTGTTGACGCCGGGCGAGGTGGGCCGGTTGTTGGAGAATCTCGAGGGGACTTATCATCTGATGGCATCGCTGCTGTATGGCACGGGGATGCGGTTGATGGAGTGTCTGCGGCTGCGGGTGAAAGATGTGGATTTCGACTATCGGCAGATCGTGGTGCGGGACGGGAAGGGGCAGAAGGATCGGGTGGTGCCCTTGCCCGATCGGCTGATCGATCCCCTGCGGGCGCACCTGGAACGGGTCAGGGCGCTGCACGAGGCCGATGTGCAAGCGGGTCATGGGGAGGTCTATCTGCCGTTCGCGCTGGCCAACAAGTATCCGGGCGCGCCCAGGGAGTGGGGGTGGCAATACCTCTTGCCGAGCGGCAGGCTATCGGTGGACCCCCGCGGCGGGGTGACGCGGCGCCACCATTTGCATGAGAACAGCTTGCAGAAGGCCGTGAAGCAGGCCGCCATCCGCGCCCACCTGACGAAGCCGGTGAACTGCCATGCGCTGCGGCACAGCTTCGCCACGCATCTGTTGGCGTCGGGGTACGACATTCGCACCGTGCAGGAACTGTTGGGCCATGCCGATGTGTCCACCACCATGATCTACACGCACGTGCTCAACCGCGGTGGCAAGGGGGTGCAAAGCCCCCTGGATGCGTTGTAGATCGCCGCCTGGAGTCGCGCGGAGGTCAGTCGCGCGTAGGGGCACGTCTTGCAACTCAGCATGATCGCCGCTACCCCGATCACCCCTAGCCCTACCGCTACCGATTCGGTAGCCAGCTTTCATCGAGGACTTCCGTGGCCATTGCCCAAGGGCAATGGCGTGGGAGCTTGTCTATCCCGATTCCCGTCTCGGCACTGGCCAGATCGCAGGCATCGCCCCAGGCGTCGGCCCACCAGTCCGGGTCGTTGAGGCAGTTACGCAGACTCGGGGTCTTGTTCAGGCGGCGAGCAATTCTCTGTCGCTGATTGCTGATCGTCACTTCCCAACTGGCGCCCCGGCGCTCAGGCTGGTGCTGCCACTTGAGAAGATGGGAGAGCAGGACCGCCATGCGGGTGGCCAGCTCGCGCTGTTCGCTCTTGCCCACGTCTTCAATCTCCTCGGCGATATGTTCCCGGTCCAGCAGATCGAAACGCCCGGCACGAATCAGCCGGGCCTGCTCGCTGGCCCAGGCCACCACGTCCGTTTCGTAGTCAGTTCCCACGGCGACCTCCACATCACGAGAAACCAGGAAACACAGCGAGCGCTGCGGTCAGGTCTTGCAATCCAGCAACCAGCATCCTCACTGCCGTCAAGCAGCGCTGTATCCATCTCAAGATCAACAGGTCCGGCTCAAACCTGCCCAGGCAGCAGATTACTAAAGGGATACGATTCCATTGAGTTCGCTCATCTCGGAGGATTCCCTTCCCGCGGCGGAGTAAGGCAACAGGGCAGGATGGACCCCCCTCGCCGCCAAAGTATTTCCGAAACCCGCATCCAACGTCAAGCGCAAACATCCCTTCCGGTTCATCGAAAGAACGACGCCGCCGAACTGCGCGTGCGGCGGCGTCGTACCACCGGAAATCGCTTCGCCTACCGCTTCTTCACCGCCGGCAGGTCGGTGCACACGCCTTCGTAGACCTCGGCCGCCATGCCGACCGACTCGCCCAGCGTCGGGTGCGGGTGGATGGTGTGGCCGATGTCGGTCGCGTCGCAGCCCATTTCGATCGCCAGACAGACTTCGCCGATCAGGTCGCCGGCGTCGGTGCCGACGATGCTGCCGCCGATGATGCGGTGCGTCTTCTCGTCGAAAATCAGCTTGGTGAATCCTTCTTCCCGGCCATTGGCCAGCGCGCGCCCCGACGCCGCCCAGGGGAAGACGCTCTTGCCGTAGGTGATCCCTTCGGCTTTGCACTGCTCTTCGGTCTTGCCGGCCCAGGCGATTTCCGGGTCGGTATAGGCCACCGACGGGATCTGCAGGGCGTCGAAGCAGCGTTTGCCGCCGTTTGCGGCTTCGGCGGCGATATGTGCTTCATGCACGCCCTTGTGCGCCAGCATCGGCTGACCGACGATGTCGCCGACGGCGTAGATGTGCGGCACATTGGTTCGCAACTGCGGATCGACGGGGATGAAGCCGCGCTCATTGACGGCGACACCGGCTTTCTCGGCGGCGAGCTTCTTGCCGTTCGGCGAGCGGCCGACGGCGACCAGCACGAGGTCGAAGCGGGCCTTCTCGCCGTTGCTGTAGGTCACCTCGATGCCTTCGGCAGTGGCCGTGGCGGCAACTACTCCGGTGTTGAGCAGGATGCGGTCGAAGCGATGGGCGTTTTTCTTCTCCCAGACCTTGACGAGATCGCGGTCGGCGCCGGGCATCAGCACCGCGCCGAGTTCGACGACGGTGATGCGCGAACCGAGCGCCGAGTAGACGCTGGCCATTTCGAGACCGATGATGCCGCCGCCGACGACCAGCATGCGCTGCGGAATCTGCCGCAGTTCGAGGGCGCCGGTCGAGTCGACGACGCGCGGATCGTCCTTGGGCATGAACGGCAGTGCGATCGGCTGCGAGCCGGCGGCGATGATCGCTTTCCGGAACCGGATCAGCTGGCTGCCGCCGCCGGCCAATGCCACTTCGAGGTGGTGCGCGTCGACGAACTGGCCGACTCCCTGCACGACTTCGACCTTGCGTCCCTTGGCCATGCCGGCGAGGCCGCTGGTCAGCTTGCCGACGACCTGGTCCTTGCGCGCGCGCAGCCGGTCGAGGTCGATGATGGGCGTGCCGAAACTGACGCCGCAGTCGGCCATGTGCTGCGCTTCGTCCATGACGCCGGTGATGTGTAGCAGCGCCTTGGACGGGATGCAGCCGACGTTGAGGCAGACGCCGCCGAGCGTCGGATAGCGCTCGACGAGGACGGTCTGCATGCCGAGGTCGGCACTGCGGAAAGCCGCCGAGTAGCCACCGGGGCCGGCGCCGAGGACGAGCATTTCGCACTCGAGGTCGGCGCTGCCGGTGATCGGCGGCGCGGCCTGCGGCGCAGAAGCGACGCTGGCCGCTGGCGGCGCCGCGGCGATTGTTGCCGGTGCGGCCTCCTGCGCCGCGTCGGCGGTCTCGATCAGGGCCACCACCGACCCTTCCGAGATCCGCTCACCCAGGCTGACCTTCACCTCCTTGACGACGCCGGCAACGCTGCTCGGCACGTCCATCGTCGCCTTGTCGGATTCGAGGGTGATCAGCGCATCGTCGACCTGGACGGTATCTCCGGTGTTGACGCAGATGTCGATCACCGGCACGTCGTGGTAGTCGCCGATGTCGGGCACTTTCACTTCAATGATCTGGCTCATGATTTTTCTCCGGATCAGAGCAGCACGCGCCGCATGTCGGCAAGGAGTTGCGCGACAAAGACGTTGAAGCGGGTGGCCAGCGCGCCGTCGATGACGCGGTGGTCTGCGGTCAGCGACATCGGCAGAATCAGCCGCGGCGCAAACTCGCGGCCATTCCAGACCGGTTTCATCACCGACCGGTTGACGCCGAGGATGGCGACTTCCGGGGCGTTGATGATCGGCGAGAAATAGGTGCCGCCGATGCCGCCGAGGCTGGAAATGGTGAAGCAGGCACCGGACATTTCGCCGGGTGTCAGCTTGCCGTCGCGCGCCTTTTTGGCGAGTTCGCCGCTTTCGACGGCGAGCTGCGCGACCGATTTCTGATCGGCGTTCTTGATCACGGGAACGACCAGGCCATTCGGCGTGTCGGCGGCGAAGGCAATATGGCAATACTGCTTGAGCACCAGATTGTCGCCGTCGAGCGAGCTGTTGAATTCGGGGAATTTTTTCAGCGCGACGGTGCAGGCCTTGATCAGGAAAGCGAGCATGGTGATCTTCAGGCCCGATTTCACGTTCTCCTGGTTCATCGCCACGCGAAAGGCTTCGAGATCGGTGATGTCGGCGTCCTCGTGGTAGGTCACCGCCGGGATCATCACCCAGTTGCGCGCCAGGTTCTGCGCGGAGATTTTCTTGATTCGTGCCAGCGGCCGGACTTCGACTGGTCCAAACTTGGCGAAGTCGACCTTCGGCCAGGGCAGCAGGTCGAGGCCAGCGCCGAGCGAAGGCGCGGCGGCAGGCGCCGGGGCGGCCGTCATGACCCCCTTGACGTAGGCCGTGACGTCTTCCTTGAGGATGCGGCCTTTCGCTCCGCTGGCCGGGACCCTGGCGAGATCGACGCCGAGTTCGCGCGCCAGCAGGCGTACCGACGGGCTGGCGTGGGCGCGGGCGCCGAGCGCGAGGCCGGCGACCGGCGGCGCTGCCGGCGACGCCGGCGCCGGGGTCGGCACGCCACGGTCAGTGCCGCTACCCGGTACTGCGACCTCGACGGGGAGGCCGCCACTCGCCGCTGGCGCTGCGCTGGCCACGGTGGCGGCCGCCGGGGGAGCCGTGTCGGCGGCAGCCGGCACGGCGTCGCCCGCGGCAGACGCTTCGATGATGGCGACCACGGCGCCTTCGGACAGCTTCTCGCCGAGCTGAACGCGCACTTCCCTGACCACGCCGGCCACCGTCGATGGCACATCCATGGTCGCCTTGTCGGATTCGAGGGTCACCAGCGCATCGTCCAGCTTGACGACGTCGCCGGGCAGAACACAGATGTCGATGACCGGCACGTCGGTGTAATCACCGATGTCCGGGACTTTCACTTCGATCAATTGGCTCATCAGGGGCCTCCCTTAAACCGTCATCGGGTTGGGTTTGTTCACGTCGATGCCGTACCGGGCAATCGCTTCGGCAACCTTGCCGCGCTCGATCGTGCCATCGTCGGCAAGGGCTTTGAGCGCGGCAAGGGTGACCCAGCGACGGTCGACCTCGAAAAAGTGCCGCAACTTCGCGCGCGTGTCCGAGCGGCCGAAACCGTCGGTGCCGAGCGTCACGTAGCGACGGTTGAGGAAGGGCCGAATCTGCTCGGCGAACAGGCGCACGTAATCGGTCGCGGCAATGATCGGGCCGCGGGTATCGCCCAGGCAGGCCTCGACATGCGACACCTGTGGCCTGGCCAGCGGGTTGAGCAGGTTCGCGCGTTGCACGGCGTTGCCGTTGCGCGCCAGTTCGGTGAAGCTCGGGCAAGCCCAGAGGTCGGCATCGACTCCCCAGTCGTTCTTGAGCAGCTCGGCGGCGGCAATGACTTCGCGGAAGATCGTTCCCGATCCCAGCAGTTGCACGCGTGGCGCCGCCGGATTGCTGTCCGACGACTGACCGCGGCGCAGCAGGTACATGCCTTTGAGAATGTCGGCCTCGGCACCCGCGGGCATTTCGGGATGCTCGTAGTTCTCGTTCATCACCGTCAGGTAGTAGAAGATGTCCTCCTGCTCCTGGTACATGCGGCGCATGCCTTCGCGCATGATCACCGCGACCTCGAACGAGAAGGTCGGGTCGTAGCTGAGACAGTTCGGAATCAGGCCCGAGAGGATCAGCGAATGGCCGTCTTCGTGCTGCAGGCCTTCGCCGTTGAGCGTCGTGCGACCGGCGGTGCCGCCGATCAGGAAACCGCGGGCACGCTGGTCTCCAGCCGCCCAGCACAGATCCAGGGTGCGCTGGAAACCGAACATCGAGTAGCAGATGTAGAAGGGAATCATCTGCACGCCATGTACCGAGTACGAAGTCGCGGCAGCGATCCAGTCGCTCATCGCGCCGGCCTCGTTGATCCCTTCCTGCAACACCTGCCCGTCTTTCGACTCCTTGTAGAACATCAACTGGTCATGGTCTTCGGGAACGTATTTCTGCCCTTCCTGGTTCCAGATGCCGATCTGGCGGAAGAGGCCTTCCATGCCGAAAGTCCGGGACTCGTCGGGGACGATCGGGACGACGTGCCGGCCCACTTTCTTGTCCTTGAGCAGGATGTTGAGAAAACGGACGATGGCCATCGTCGTGGACACTTCGCGACCCTCGCCGGAGGCCTTGAGCAGCGTCTCGAAAGCCGATAATTCGGGGACTTCCAGCGGTTCCGCCTGGCGCCGGCGCTTTGGCAGATAACCGCCGAGGTCCATTCGCCGCTGCCGCATGTAGGTCAGTTCGGGCGAACCTTCGGCAAACTTCAGGTACGGCAGTGCCTTGATCTGGTCGTCCGGCACCGGCAGATTGAAACGGTCGCGGAAACGCCTGATCGCGTCGTAATCGAGTTTCTTCTGCTGATGCGAGATATTCATCCCCTCGCCGGCCTGGCCCATGCCATAGCCCTTGATCGTCTTGGCCAGGATCAGCGTCGGCTGCCCCTTGTGCTCGACGGCGCTCTTGTAGGCGCTGAAGATCTTGAAGATGTCGTGGCCACCCCGGTTCAACCCCCAGACCTGATCGTCGGTCCAGTCGGCGACGAGTTCCTTGAGTTCCGGGGTGTTGAAGAAGTGCTCGCGGACATAGGCACCGTCCTTGGCCTTGAAGGTCTGGTACTCGCCGTCCACCGCCTCCATCATCCGCTGCTTGAGAATGCCCTTCTTGTCGCGGAGGAACAGCGCGTCCCACTGGGTTCCCCAGATCAGCTTGATGACGTTCCAGCCGGCGCCGCGGAAAGTCCCCTCGAGTTCCTGGATGATCTTGCCGTTGCCACGCACCGGACCGTCGAGACGCTGCAGGTTGCAGTTGATCACGAAAATCAGGTTGTCGAGCCGCTCGCGCGCGGCCATGCCGATGGCGCCCAGCGATTCGACTTCATCGGTCTCGCCGTCGCCGAGGAAGGCCCAGACCTTGCGGTCGCCGGCCTGGATGAAACCGCGGCTGTCCAGGTATTTCATGAAGCGCGCCTGATAGATCGCCTGGATCGGGCCGAGGCCCATCGAAACCGTCGGAAACTGCCAGAAATCGGGCATCAGCCACGGATGCGGGTAGGACGAGACACCCTTGCCGTCGACTTCCTGGCGGAAACAGTCCATCTGTTCGTCGGTCAGTCGGCCGAGCAGGTGCGCGCGCGCATAGACGCCGGGAACCGAGTGGCCCTGGAAGAAGATCAGATCGCCGCCGTGCCGTTCCGAAGGGGCGCGCCAGAACCACGAGAAACCGACATCGTAGAGCGCGGCCGCCGAAGCGAAGGAAGCGATATGACCGCCGACATTGCTGTCCCGGTTGGCGCGAACGACCATCGCCATGGCGTTCCAGCGGATGTAGTTATGAATGCGGATTTCCAGATCGGCATTGCCGGGATACTTCGGCTGCTGGTCGACCGGAATGGTGTTGACGTATTCGGTGGTGGCGCTGTAGGGAAGGTCGATCCCCTCCTGGCGCGCCTGTGCAATCAGGCATTCGATCAGGAAGTGGGCACGCTCGGCGCCCTCCTTGTCGATGACGCCGCTCAGGGCGTCCTGCCATTCCTGGGTCTCTTGCGGGTCCGCATCGTTCATGCTGGCCGACGGCGCGTTTTCGGGCAGATCTGCCATGACTTGTCTCCTGATCTTCAGAATCGTGAATTGGGTGGTTTTCTTTGCTAGCGGCCGAGATGAACGGCGTTAAGCAGCTTAAACCCTTGACGGACCTCGCGGTACCGCGGTGCAGCAATCAGAACATCCCGCATTGTAAAATTTAATCTTGTATCGTGCAATAAGTCTCCGATGCGTACTCCGCCAGCCTGGAGGGGTGTCGCCCGGCTACCGCCGGACAGCCGTTACGAGGACAATATCCGCACGCGCAGGCGATGACGCACCGGATGGCGATGTCCGAACCCGGAAAATCAGGGATACTTGCGCCAAACCGTCATGGAGCGCGCCATGTTCAAAGTCGCCGTCATCGAAGACGACCTGCCGACCAGCAATCAACTCAAGGAGTGGATCCTCTCCGCCCGGCCGGGAATCACCGTAGCGCAATGGTTCACCCGCGACGACGCGGAGGCGGCCATTGCCCGCGAGCCCTACGACCTGGTGGTGCTGGATATCGAACTGGGACGCGAGCGCCATGCCGGCGTGGCGATCATCAACGCCATCAACAAGGGGGGACGTGGCACACCGGTACTGGTGGTCTCGGCAATGCCCGCCACGATCTACCGCAGCATCATGAAAGCGCTCGACGCCTGGGATTATCTGCAGAAGACCACCTTTTCCGAGGCGGACTTCATCGATACTTTCCTGGAAATCCTCCGCGCCGCGAGGGATCGGAGCCACGGCAAAGCCTCCGTGTCCGCCGGCGACGAACTTTCCCTGGACCCTCTGCGGCAGAGTACCCCCCTGTGGCGGGGCAAGCGGGTGAACCTGCCGCTGACCGCACAGCGCATCCTTGCCACCCTGTACCAGAAACGTGGCCAGGTCGTCTCTTATGACGAACTCTTTCAGGTCGTCAAGAGTGGCCGCAACCGGGACAATGTCCGCAAGCACATCAGCACCATTCGCGAGGCCTTTCGCGAACTGGACGAGGATTTCGACTGCATCGAGAACATCCCCATGCGCGGCTTCCGCTGGTCCGGGCAGACTTCCGGAAACGCGTTCAAATCAGAATGACCACAGCGCTGGGCTGGCTAGCATCCTTCCGGCTGCGCATCCTTTTCCGTAGCGCCTTCCTGCTCCTCGCTCTGGCGGTCGTCGCCATGACCGTCACCGTCCTGCAGGAGGAGAAGCAGCGCAGCTACGACAACTATCAGGAGGGCTTCGCCAAGACCAAGGAACAGATCGTCGCCCGGTTGCGCCACCCTGCCGGGCAACTGGCGCTCCTCAACCCGCCCCGCAGCCTGCTTCCGGCGATCGCGCCGCGGCCGGTCGTGCTGCCCTTCGCAAGCATTGATTTCGACGACCAGAACAAGGTCCGGCATGCCGTGGAAATGGCCGGTTGCCTGGTTCAGTACAGGAATTACGGCAGTCTGTGCATTGCCATCGGCAACAACCCGTGGGCTGGCGGCTTCATCTATGCTGCCGGCACCTTCGCCAGCGGCGCACTCGTCCCGCACCGGATCGGCGACGAATACCTCGATGGCGCCCACCGTTTGCGAGTGGTCATGAGCCTGCGCGGCCAGACCTACCGCTGGCTGGCACCCTTTGAAATCCTGACCGGCAACGCCCGTCCGCAGGCCGAGGGCGTACGCGGCCGTTTTACCGGCTACCTGGAACTTGCCGGCCGGGATTACAGCACGGCCAAGCCGTTAAAGGAATTCCGCGGCTGGGTATGGCAGAGTGGGAAATGCCTCGATGTCGCCAGCGAGAACGAGGCGCACTGCACGAAGAAGTCTTTCTTCTCGTTGCGCCTGCCGGTCGACGCGCTGCGCGATGCGCTTTTCGAGGGCAAACGGCCCCTGTGGCCACCACCCGACCTCGACCAGTTCCAGGTTCGCATCGAAGTTTTACCGCCCGGTGACGAGAAGGCGCTCTTCGATAGCCATGAAGAGGGGGCGGTCCCGCCTTTTTCGCTCAACGAACTGACCGGCCTGCTGCTGCCGGGAGAAACGCTGAGCATCTGCAAGGCGGGCAGTGGCAACGAGGTGGATTTGGTGCAACTGAAAGGCCGGGACGAGGTGCTCGAACAAACCTCACCCCTGCTCACCCGGCTGATTCGCACGCTGCCGGTAGAAAGCTATGACACCCCCGTCGAACTCGTCGACGAAGTGGCGACTCCGCTCGGAAATTACCGGATTCTGCTCAAGGGCGATGCCCGCAGCGTCAACAAGACCCTGAGTGCCGTCGCCACCCGCGTTTCCTGGTTCGTCGGCGCGATGCTGCTGGCCATCGGGCTTGCGTGGCTGGTCATCGAATGGGGCATCGTCCGCCGCATTACCCGTCTGACCCGACGTTCCAGCGAGCTATCCAGAAGCGTCCAGGCTACCGGTGGCCTGGCGCCATTCGATCTGGCCGATCTGCGGGGCAGTGACGAACTGGGTATCCTCGCCAACTGCCTCAACGACCTCCTGCGCCGGGTCAAGGAAGATACCGAACGGGAGAGAATCCGCGCCGAGCAGGAAAAGGATCTGTGGCATGCCGTCGGCCACGAAATCATGTCGCCGCTGCAATCCCTGCTGGCGCTGCATGGGCACCCGGACGACCCCAGTCATCGCTACATCAACCGTATGCAGCAGGCGATACGCATCCTGTACGGCAGCGCCAGCCCCAGCGAGGCCTTTCAATCATCCGCCCTGCAGGTACAAACCATCGATATTGCCGATTTCCTCCGCAACGTCGCCGACAACGCAGGCATCACCGATCTGAGCTACACGCCGACCGACAAACCGGTTCTGGTGCGTGCCGACGAATACCCACTCGAAGACGTCTTTTCGCATATCCTGAAAAACGCCGACCGCTACCGATACCCCGGTACCCCGATCACGCTCACCCTGGAGACCCGTGAAAACACGGCCACGGTCATCATCCACAACGAAGGCTTGCCGATCGCCGACGATCTGATCGACAAAATCTTCGAGTACGGGGTGTCCGATCAGCCGGAGGCCGGCGCCAAAGGCAACCGTGGCCAGGGACTGTTCGTTGCCAAGACCTACATGGCCAAGATGGGCGGCACCATCGCCGCCTGCAACCTCGAAGGGGGCGTGAGTTTCGTTCTGACGCTGCAGCGGGCGACCGGCGGGGAAACCCGATAACGCGCCAAGGCAGGCTTTTCCACTGCGGATGCTATGGCAGCGTCCTGGCGAGACGAAAACCGTAGTTGATGTTCCGGCTCGACGGGACGAACCAGTCGCGCGTGGCCACGCGGGCGTAGCGCGGAATGAAGTACCAGGAAGCGCCACGCAACACGCGCCCGACAGAGCATTCTCCGGTCGTCCAGGCCGCCCCGTCACTCGGTGCACCCGTATAGTTCTTGTTCCAGCAATCCTCGGTCCATTCCCAGACATTGCCAATCATGTCGTACAGCCCGAAAGCGTTCGGCTTGTAACTGCCGACCGCCGCCGTATAGGCACTGCCGTCGTTACAGTTGTGGACTTCCCAACTGATCCCAGGCACCTGGCTCTTGCCGGTGGCATCCATCACGTTGGCGTGGGCGCACGCCGCGTCCGGGCTCGCGCCCCAGTATCGGGCCGTGCTGCTGCCTGCCCGCGCCGCGTACTCCCATTCGGCCTCGCTCAGCAAGCGGTAGCTCTTGTTCGTCTTCTGACTCAGCCACGCAATGTAAGCCTTGGCGTCGTCCCAGCTCACACAGACCACCGGATGGTTTTCGGCCTGCGCATAGCCGGGGTTCTGCCAGTTGCGACCGCTCCTCTTTTCGCTCCTGCCCCCTTCAAACGTGTAGCACTCGCTGCCGGCGTTGTAGCCGGAGGCATTGACAAAGGCCGCAAACTGACCGCGCGTGACTTCGAACTTGCCGGCCGCAAAGCGGTTGACGCTGACGCGGTGCTGCGGACCTTCAGAGTCGAAACGGCCGGCCTCCGAGGCCGGCGAGCCCATCTCGAAACTGCCCGCCGGAATCTCCACCATCTCGGGGCAGTCCGGACAATCCCTGAAGACCTTGACCTTGTCGGGTTGCAGTTCGCCGGCCGTTTTGTCGGCTCCGCGCGGGTCTCGCTCGACGGTGCGCTTTTGTCGATCTTCCACCTGCCGGCGCTGCGCGCTGTCCTGCTTCTCCCGTTCGCCCGCTTCACGTTGCAATTTTTGCTGAGCCGCCTGCGCCAGCACCGCATAGCGCCCCTTCGGGTAGCGCGCCAGGTAAGCAGCATAGGCGCCAGTACTGGCACCGGCCTTGGCCTCTTCCCACACGGCCTGTTCAGTACGTAGCGCTTCCTGCCGTTCGCGCTCGTCGGCCTGCTGTTTCTCGGCATCCTCCCTGGCCTGTTGTGCCTTGTCACGGTCGTCGAGCTTCTTCAGTTCGATCCTCGCCAGAGCGACATACTTGCCCCTCGGGTATTTTTTGAGATAGGCGTCGAGGTATTCGCGCGCGCCACTGGCCTTCACCTCGTTCCAGAACTGGGTTTCCGGGTCTTCCACGGCGACTGGCGGTGGTGGCGCCACGACAGGGCGATCGACATGGTCGGGTTTCTTGAGGACGGCAAGTTTCACCTTCGCCGCGGCCGCGTAGCGACCATTGGGGTAGCTGTCGAGATACGCCTGATACCCGGCAATGCTCGCCGCTTCCTGCGCCGCCCTCCACGCCTCGCCCTCCGGGTCGGTCGTCGGCTGCACCTGCACCACCACCGTCGGCCCGTAAAAGAAGAAGCTGCCTCGCGATTCGTTGTATAGCGCGGGTCTTTGCTCATGGCTGATCTTGCTTGCCAGTACTTCGACGGCATCCTGCACTTCCCGCACCAGATCTTCAATGCGCACGCCCGGCCGTTTCATGCGGGCGATGAACTCGCGAGTGAAGACACCGTTGGGGTCCTGATCATGATCGCTCAGGCGGTCCAGTGCCTGCTGGCCTTTGCTGGCGGAATACACCACCATTTGCCCCTTGGGAGGCTCGATGGCGCTCAATCCGCGCGTGCTGCCGACGCTGCGCCCTTTCGATTTAAGAGGGTTGTCGCGGCAAGCGTCAACGATTACCAGGGCAAACGAGGCTTTCGCTTCGCTGAGCCTTTCGGTGAGGTCGGTGAGCCCATACGCGGTCTTCTCGACTTCACCTTCGCTGCTGGCTTCGATATCCACCGGCAACAGGTAACTGCCCGACCTGATCTGCACCCCATGTCCGGCAAAGAACACGACCACCTGATCGCCACCGGTGATTCTGTTGATGAAGGTTTCCACCGCCTTGACCATGCCCCGGTAGTTGAGGTTGCGGTGCTCCAACACTTCGAATCCGGCTGCCCTGAGTTCTCGCGCCATGGCCAGTGCGTCGTTGCCGGCCTTTTCCAGTCTGGCGACTTTTTCGTAGGCGTCGTTGCCGATGACCAGCGCCATCCGCCGGCCAGCCTGTCCGCCCTGAAGAGCCGGGTTGCGGGCAACGCCAGCGGGTTGAGGCTGAGCGCTTGACTGGGCGACCAGAGTTTGCGGCCGGGCCTCGAACCGCTGGCCCGGCGACTCCCACCAGCCCGTTTCGGCCGGCCCGGCGGCGAATGCGCAGACCAGCGAAAAGGCGGCCATGGCCACGATCGCTGCAACACGAAGGAAGGATAACAAACGGTGTTCAGGCATGGCGAAAAGCCGTTCAGATCGGGGAGCAAATAACCATGACGCCGAGTGGATCGCCCCTTAACTGCGTATGTGCCGTAACGAAGCTGAAAGGCGCAAGCGACATTATCATTATTATGGGTACTACCCTGCCTACAAAGCAATCCTGTCCCAGGTAACAGATCCACTTTCAACCAGCTTTCGACATGGCCTGGGTTGCGGCGGGAATCCGCTCCTCTCCAGCTCACTTCACTTGCATACGCACCCGGCGCTAGCTTGATCCAGAACCCCAAATGTGTAAAGCTCTACTCCATGATCGACTATTCGAATTGAGTGATTCTCGATGCGTGCCCTGGCATCGGCCTTTCTTATCCTTTCGACTGTCGTGTGGCCTCAGCTTGCCGCTGGTCAGCCTTCGACCAGCTCGTGGACCTTGACCACGCTCAAGGCGCAAATGGTTCCGGCGATCTGGGTACTCGACGGCAATGAGTACGTCCGCGAGTCCCCGCCACAGGGCGAAAACTTCCTTGAGATTCAGGGTCGGCTGACCGTGCCGCCGGGTGCGCTGCTGGACCCGATGGCGCTTTCCGAGATCCGGGTCAGGAACACCAGATCGGCGGCGATCGCCAAGCCGCAAAGCCCGTTCGTTGTCGGTTTAAGCATCCTGACGTGCCGTTATTTTCCTCCGGAAACGCGCGCGCACGACTTGTCGAGAAGGATCGTTGGCCATGACGGCAGCCTCGGCTTGTCAAGAGACAGCGCCAGCGCTCCGCTGACGCTTGCGATCGAGGGTTCGCACGTCGATCTGTGCATGGCTTTTGCCGGTACAGGCAGGATGGGTGGCAGCGTATCGCTTGAATTCGCCGGGCACTCCTTTACCATACCGCTGACGCCGATGGAGAGGCCCCGGCAAGCGGCGAAGGCTACCGCCGACCCCCCGACCAGGCCTTACTGGGACGGGTTGCTCTCTTCGCGTGCCACCCTGATCGCCGGGCTCTGTCTGCTCATCCTGGGTCTGGGTACGCTGGCGATCTGGCGGTGGCGAACGCATCGGGCCTTTCTCCCGGCAAGGCATGCGAAATCTCCGGACGACCCCGATGTCGCGACTGCCGAAGGGGACGCATCCAGATCTCCTGGATACGAACTGGTCGAACCTGAGCGCGTATCCTCAGAGCATTGTCGCACCAGCTTCGTCCGTGTTGGAACAAGCGCCGGACCCGGAAAAGCCGATTTCGAAGCTGCCCTGCGCGCCCTCCAGGGTGAGCGCTTTTCGGATGCCGATACCCTGCTGGAGCAGGCAATCACGAAAGGGTTGATGGCGACTTTCGAATGCGGCGCCTGGTCGATGCGCGGGCAGGCCGCCGCCGCCATCGGAGAGATTCCACGCGCAATCAGCTACTTCCTCAAGGCGCTCGGCGGACCGGAGGTGACTGCCCAGGCAGCCCTGCCGGCTGCCATGCATCTGGCGGTCATCTATCGTGAATTGGGGTTGCGCGCCGACGCGGTGAAGATGGAGGCTGTTGCCACAACCCTCAAGAGTGTGAATATCACGCTGGATCCCGAGGTGAACAGGAGACTCAAGCAATCTACGCAAGCGTACAGGAGGGCACTACGCGCAACGCATCCGACCGGACTGAAAGCCCTGGCGACGCGTCTGCTGCATCGGCCGCGATCGACATCGGCGACTTGAGCCCCTGCCGACCTGGGATCTCGATACCCCATACCGCTTGGCAGTTTCGCAAGCATCTCGATACCCCATACCGCTTGGCAGTTTCGCAAGCACCGCGTCCGCGTACGAGGTAGATGATGGGCAGTCAGGGTGTCCCGAGGAACAGGTAGAAATTGGAGTAGCCGCCCTTCGATCCTGAAGTCGAGTAGCCGTAGCCCAGATAGACCGGGCCGAGTGGCGTTTCACCCCCGAGGTAGATGGCGGTCGAGTTGATCCAGCCCTTGAGATTGGTTTCCGTATAGGGCGTACCGACCTTTGCTCCTTCGAAGGCAAACCCCAGGCGCATGTCGCCGCGCAGCCCGAGCGGTAGGTGGCCGATGATCCTCTCGGCACGCAGATTGCCATAGCGGATGTTGTCACCCTTCAACTGGCCAACAGCGAAGGCGGTCATGTTCAACATGCCGCCGAGGCTGCCGGAATCGTAAATGGGCAACTGTCCTACGGGGGATCCCTGATACGACAGCCGACTGCTCAGCACCCAGTCGCCGAAGCTGTGAAAGACGCTGGCACCGGCATCGAGTTTGCTGAAGTGGTTTGCCGGTGAGTCGAAATACTCGACCGCTGAACGCCAACCACTGGTTGGGAAATAGAGACGATCGGTCTGTTCGAAGTCGATCCGGCTAAACCAGCCGCCATACCGCTTCGAAACATCCGGCAGCAGCGGCACACCGGTATCGAGCCTGGGATTCCACCATTTTTCGTCCCAACCAGCGCGGACCTGGCCCAGAGTGCCAAGATTGATGCCACCGCCGAATTTCGCGCTGCCTTCGAGAACCTGGTACCCGGCAAGCTTGTGATTATCCTGATAAATGCTGGACAATTTACTGCCATAGCGCAGGTTGGTTTCGACGAAATAGCGCTGACGCTCGTCGACCGGTTGGTAGTAGTCGAATACGACGCCATTGTTCGAACCAATTTCGCCATAGGTCAGGAGTTCCCCACCCAGCGAGTTGAGCCAAGTTTTGTGGTAGGCGATGCGCAGGTTGTAGGTCGAGTCGGCCTTGAAGTTGGTGTCGAGGTTGATGCCGTAGCGCAGGTAGTCGGGTCCCCAACTCTTTTCGAGCGGCGTGACGCGCAGAATGTTGCGCTGGCGTTCGGTGAGCATTGCGTAATCGACATGCTCATAAAAGCCATCGCCATAGGTCCGCAACAAATCGGCATCGATTCTTGCCGGGTCGACCGTGTCACCCGGCCTGACCTCGATATGCTGTTCAACCATCGCCGGATTAACCCGTTTGAGTCCGGCAATCTGGATCTCATGAATCCTCGGAATTTCGCGCCGGGCCATCTGGATCTTCCCGGCCCAGGCGGCATAGGCAGCTTCGCTGACGGCCAGCGGGCGCAGGCGCTCGGCAATCGCCTCGGCCGCCGTCACCCCACGATCCGCGGTTTCCGAGGTGCTCTTGAAGTCCCCCGCGCTGACTCCTTCCAGGTCCGGCTTGATGTAGATGTCAGTCGGCTTGAGTGTGGCCAGCGATCGGGTGACGTTCTGCTCCGTCAGGATATTCACCATCTGCGTTGCAACACTTAGCAATCCGCTGATGTCGTTTGCTTTCAGCAGCGGCGATCCGACGTTGACGGCGATCACGATGTCTGCCTGGCAGCGCGAACGCACCTCGTCGATCGGTACGTTGTTCACCAGTCCCCCGTCGACCAGTTTGTAGCCCCTGGCTTCGACCGGCGACATCAGGCCGGGAACCGACATACTGGCGCGCATCGCGGTGGTCAGGCTACCCTCACGAAATACCACCTGCTCACCACGAACAATGTCGGTGGCGATGATCGAGAGCGGCAACGGCAACGTCGCGATTTCCCGTTCCCCATAATAATCACCCACCAATTGGTTGAAAAACAGTTTGATCTTCTGCCCGGTCACCACCCCGGTCTGATATTTCAGGCCGTCCGCACCGACGCCGGTCTCCGAAGCCGGCAGGAAGCGCTTATCGAGGGCCTTCTTGCGAAAACTCCTTTGCGAGTAGGGCGGGTCATCCTGGAACAGGTCATCCCAGTCGGCTTTTGCCAGTTCCGTTCGCATCATCGCCGGTTTGAGCCCGGCAGCATAGGCACCGGCCACCAGTCCGCCCATGCTGGTGCCGGCGACGCAGTCCACCGGCACGCGCATTTTTTCGAGCACTTCGAGGACACCGATATGCGCCGCGCCCCGCGCGCCACCGCCGCCGAGAACTAGACCGACGCGCGGCCGGACAGGATTCTGGTCGTCGGCGCTGGCGTTGGCCAGCATGCCAGCGGCGAGCAGCACCAGCAACAGGTGCCGGTGGGGCATTGCGTTCATGATTTCTCCAATTTATCCATATCCCGGACTGGCAGGCTACCCCTACGGTTCCGTGATCGTCGACGGATTCGAGCTGAGAATGGTCAGCACTGCCTGTGCGTGTTCGACGGCATCACGACCGAGGCTGGTCAGATAACCCCCGTCAACCAGCGTCAGTAGCCCCTTGGCGTGCAGCCGCCGGGTTGCCGCGATGATCGCCGGGTTGGCGGTCTTGTGAATCTTGATTCCCTGCTGGGTGCTGCCGAGATCGAAGAATACCAAGGTGTTGAGTTCATCGACCAGATCGGGTGTAAAAGGCATGGTAATTCCTCGTTGGTCGAAACCAGTGGTGACCGTGAGGCGCCATTCTAACGCGGTAATGCCAATGGACGCTGCAACTCTCAGGAACTACACGCAGGCCACACGGTGGGCGAACCAGCTCCAGGAGGTGGACGCGACTGATGTCTCGCGGGCGCATCAGCTACCCGTACCACGGCGATGACTCGCTCGGCTGCCGGGCATTTTCTCATCCTCATCGCCGTCTTCCTTGCTCTGCAGATCCAGGTCCTCCTGCAGATCGTCGAAATCCTTTCGATTCTGCCGCAAAAAGAAGACCATGCCCCACACCAGAGCCGCGGCAATGATCGCGACCAACGCAAAGGTACCCCAGTCGACACTGGCCAGCAATCCGGAATCCATCGATTTCTCCTCCCTAAGACGGTGACCATTATCCTTCTTGCCGCCAATCGGCGCAGCATCTTCGGCCTGGATATGGCAAACGACAGCGAAATCAATTATCCTCGGCCTTCCAGAACATAATTAAAGATGGAGTTTGAAGGATGACCAACAAAGGGCAACTCTTACAAGACCCGTTTCTCAACACCCTGCGGCGTGAACGGGTGCCGGTTTCGATCTACCTGGTTAACGGCATCAAGCTGCAGGGTCAGGTCGATTCGTTCGACCAGTATGTCGTCCTGCTCAAGAACTCGGTAACCCAGATGGTCTACAAGCATGCGATCTCGACGGTCGTTCCGTCACGCCCGGTCACCATCCATCAGGATATCGACAACGAGGCATGATGCACTCTGCAATGTTTCGTACCGGCTCGCCGATGCGGCGGACAGCCGCGTCAAGACCCTTCTTCTGCCATCCACTGACGGCTGCGGCTTGCGGCAGGCTCTCCTAGATCTTCGACATGGTTGAGCGCGCGATCGCCGAAGAACGAGCGGTCATCGTCCAGCTCGACTTCGGTCGTGAAGACCTTGCCGAGCAGCTTGCCGAAGTCCGGTTGCTGACCCGGTCGGCCGGTGCGGTGGTCTGTGCCGTCGTGCAAGGACGTCGCCACAGCCCAGATGCGGCGACCTATGCCGGCAAGGGCAAGGTCGAAGAAGTGGCTGCCGAGGTCGCCGCACATGCGGCCGATCTGGTCATCTTCAATCACGAACTCAGCGCAGGTCAGGAACGCAACCTGGAGCGTACGCTGCAGTGTCGCGTCATTGACCGGACCAGTCTGATTCTCGACATCTTCGCGCAGCGGGCGCAAAGTTCTGAGGGCAAACTGCAGGTCGAACTGGCACAGCTCGAACACCTGGCAACACGACTGGTGCGTGGCTGGACCCACCTGGAACGACAGAAAGGGGGAATCGGCCTGCGTGGCCCAGGAGAAACGCAGCTCGAAACCGACCGTCGTCTACTCGGTATCCGCGTCAAGCTGCTCAGGGAGCGCCTGGCCAGGCTCGAACGCCAGCGAGGCGTGCAACGCAAGGCGCGTGGCCGGGGCGAGTTGCTGAACGTATCGCTGGTGGGTTACACCAATGCCGGCAAGTCGACACTGTTCAATGCACTGACGCATGCCGGCGTCTTTGCTGCCGACCAGTTGTTCGCCACCCTGGATACGACGACGCGTAAACTGTGGCTGGCCGAGGCCGGTCATATCGTGCTTTCCGATACCGTTGGCTTCATCCGCGATCTGCCGCATTCGCTGGTAGCCGCTTTCCATGCCACGCTCGAGGCGACGGCCGAAGCGGACCTGCTGTTGCACGTCGTCGATTCGGCGAGTCCGGCGCGCGACGACCAGATCGCCGACGTCAACAAAGTTCTGGCCGAGATCGGCGCTGCTGATGTGCCGCAACTGACTGTGCAGAACAAGCTCGATCTGACCGGGCTGCCGCCGGCGGTCGAGCGTGATGAGTATGGTAGAATCTGGCGCGTTCGCCTTAGTGCTGTCTCCGGCGATGGTTTACCCCTGCTGCGCGAAGCGCTCGCCGAACTGGCCTTGGCGAAGACGCGGGACTTGCAGGAATTACGGGACAGCCGCGCGCGGACAGCCGGGGCTGCTGCGCAGGATGTCGATAGAATTCTCGATTCAGATGGTTCCTCATGATTTATAGCCTTGGAGTACTTATGTCGCTCAATGACCCGCAGTGGGGCAATCGCGGCAACGATGGCGGCGGTGACAAGCGGCCCAATCAGGGTCCGCCCGACCTCGAACAGTTATGGCGCGACCTCAATCGCAAGCTGTCGGGGATTTTCGACAAGCGGCGTGCTGGCGGCAATCAAGGCGGTGATCGCGGCGACCTACGTCCGCCGATCCAGTTCAACAACAGGTTCCTCGGCGGAGGCATTGGCCTGCTCCTGGCGCTGGTCGTGGTGGTCTGGCTGGCAAGTGGTTTCTACATTGTCGACGCCTCGCAAAGAGGCGTCGTGCTCGAGTTCGGCCGCTACAAGGAGAGTACCGACCCAGGTTTGCGCTGGCGACTGCCCTATCCGATCCAGGCGCATGAACTGGTCAACATCTCCGGCGTGCGCACCATCGAGATCGGTTATCGCGGCAGCGAGAAAAACAAGGTGCTCAAGGAAGCACTGATGCTGACGGACGACGAGAACATCATCAACATCCAGTTCGCCGTGCAATGGTTCCTGAACGACCCCGTCGAATACGTCTTCAACAACCGGCATCCGGACGACGCGGTGATGCAGGTCGCAGAGACGGCGATTCGCGAAATCGTCGGCAAGAACAAGATGGACTTCGTCCTCTACGAGGGTCGCGAGCAGGTCGCAGTCAATGCCGCAAAGCTGATGCAGGAGATTCTCGACCGTTACAAGACCGGCATTCTGATTTCCAAAGTCACGATGCAGAACGCGCAGCCCCCGGAGCAGGTGCAGGCGGCATTCGATGATGCGGTCAAGGCTTCGCAGGATCGTGAACGCCAGAAAAACGAAGGCCAGGCCTATGCCAATGACGTGATCCCGAAAGCCCGCGGAACATCCGCGCGCCTGCTCGAGGAAGCGGAGGGTTACAAGAAACGCGTCATTGCCACGGCCGAGGGCGATGGCAGCCGTTTCCGGCAGATCTACACGGAATACGCCAAGGCGCCGGAAGTGACGCGCAGTCGCATGTATCTCGATACCATGCAGCAGGTCTATGCCAGCACCAGCAAGGTGCTGATCGACGCCAAAGGACAGGGAAACCTGCTTTACCTGCCGCTCGACAAGCTGCTGCAGGCAGCCGGAGCGGCGACTGCGGCGGCGCCTGCCACGGGCAGCCAGGAGCTGCCGGCAGCAGTACGACCGGCGCCGGTCGTTTCCAGCGAGGTGCCGCCACAGGTGGTCGAGAAAAACGAAGCGCGTTCGCGTGAGACGCTACGGCAGCGTGATCGGGAGTCTCGCTGATGAAAGCAAGCATGAATATCGTTGCGGCCGTTTTCGTGGCCGTGCTGGTGGTGCTCGGAGCGACCATTTTTACGGTTGACCAGCGTCAATACGCAATCATCTTTCAGCTCGGTGAAGTCCGCAACGTCATCGAGGAACCCGGACTGTATTTCAAATGGCCATTGATCCAGAACGTGCGCTATTTCGACAAGCGTATCCTCACCCTGGACAGCACCGAACCCGAGCGCTTCATCACTTCGGAAAAGAAGAACGTTCTCGTGGACTCTTTCACCAAGTGGCGAATCGTCGATCCCAAGCTCTACTACATTTCGGTTGCCGGCGATGAAGGACGCGCCAAGACGCGGCTGACGCAGACCGTCAATGCCGGCCTGCGCGAGGAATTCGGCAAACGCACCGTGCATGATGTGGTTTCAGGCGAGCGCGACAAGATCATGGCCCAGATGCGCGAGAAGGCCGACCTCGACGCCCGCAAGATTGGCGTGCAGATCGTCGACGTGCGCGTCAAGCGTGTCGAATTGCCCAGCGACGTCAGCGAATCGGTGTATCGCCGCATGGATGCTGAACGTAAGCGGGTAGCCAACGAATTGCGTTCTCAGGGTGCTGCCGAGGCTGAAAAGATTCGCGCCGACGCCGACAAGCAGCGTGAAGTGATCGTTGCCGAGGCTTATCGCGATGCACAGAAGATGAAGGGTGAGGGCGACGCCAAGGCTTCGGCGATCTATGCGCAGGCTTTTGAAGGCAGCCCGGAGTTCTACGCTTTCTATCGCAGCCTCGAAGCCTATCGCAACAGCTTCAAGGGCAAGAATGACCTGATCGTCGTCGAGCCCAACTCCGATTTCTTCAAGTATATGAAGAGCATCAGCCGAAGTGGCGACAAAGCCGGCAAATGATCGACCATCTGCTGCTTGCCTTTGCCCTGATGCTGGTGCTTGAAGGGCTGTTGCCATTCGTGGCGCCGAACGCCTGGCGTGAAACCTTCCGGCGTCTGATTCGCTTTTCCGACGGACAGATTCGCTTCATCGGCCTGACATCGATGCTGGTCGGGCTGGTATTGCTGATGATTTTCCGATGAACTGGCTGCTGCCCGAACATATCGCCGATGCCCTGCCGGCAGAAGCCGCGCAGATCGAGCGGCTGCGCCGAACACTGCTGGATCTGTTCCGCGTGCATGGCTACGAGTTGGTGATGCCACCGCTACTCGAATACCTGGATTCCCTGCTCACCGGCTCCGGACACGATCTGCGACTGCGAACCTTCAAGCTGGTCGACCAGTTGTCGGGACGCACGCTCGGCGTACGTGCCGACATCACGCCACAGGTTGCCCGCATTGATGCCCACCTGCTCAATCGCCAGGGGGTGGCGCGGCTGTGCTACTGCGCTAGCGTGCTGCATACCCTGCCGGCGTCGCTGACCGCGAGTCGCGAGCCGATCCAGCTTGGGGCCGAACTGTATGGCCACGCCGGCGTGGCCGCCGACCGCGAAGTCATTCGCCTGATGGCCGCCACGCTCGCCGCTGCCGGCGTCCCGGCAGCGCGTATCGATCTTGGCCATGTCGGCGTGTTTCGTGCGCTGGCGGCAGCGTCCGGCCTGGATGCCGAACTCGAGGGAGCACTGCTGCAGTTGCTGCAGGCCAAGGACGTGCCGAGTCTTCGCGAGCCTTGCGGCAAGCTCGGCGAACCTCTGCGTTCTGCGCTGCTGGCACTGCCCGACCTCTATGGTGGCGTCGAAACTCTTGCTGCAGCCGCCGAAGCGCTGCCTCCCTTGCCGGCAATCACTGCGGCGCTGGAAACCTTGCGGCAGTTGCAGGCGTCGCTGCCCGATCTGCCGCTATCGTTCGATCTCGCGGACCTGCGCGGCTACCACTATCACAACGGGGTGGTCTTCGCCGCCTATTATCCCGACTGCTCGAGTGCCATCGCACGCGGCGGGCGTTATGACGGCGTCGGCAGAGCGTTCGGTCGCGCACGGCCAGCAACCGGTTTTTCGATGGATTTGCGCGAACTGGCGCGGCTGGCGGAAAGCGCTACACAATCCGGAGCGATTCTGGCGCCGGCTGCTGCGGCCCAGACAACACTGGCGGCAGCGATTGCCGCGCTGCGTGCGCAGGGCGAAATCGTCGTCGAACGTCTGCCGGCCGAGACATGCAGCGAAGGGCCACGATGCGACCGCCAACTGGTCGAACGTGACGGGCAATGGCTTGTTGAGGCAATCACAGGAACGGATCACGGGAATGGCTAAGAATGTGGTGGTCGTGGGGACACAATGGGGTGATGAGGGCAAAGGCAAGATCGTTGACTGGCTGACCGATCATGCCAAGGGGGTCGTTCGCTTCCAGGGTGGTCACAACGCCGGGCACACGCTGGTGGTCGGCGACAAGGTCTACAAGCTCAACCTGGTGCCCTCTGGAATCGTTCGGGAGGGCGTCGATTGCTTCATCGGCAATGGCGTCGTGCTCGACATTCACCATCTGATCAGCGAGATCAAGGTCCTTGAGGAGGGCGGCATTGACGTTCGTTCGCGGCTCAAGATCAGTCCGGGCTGTCCAATCATTCTGCCTTATCACGCGGCCCTCGATCATGCACGCGAGGCGGCGAAGTGTGCGGATTTGCGGATCGGCACTACCGGCAAGGGCATCGGCCCGGCGTATGAAGACAAGGTGGCGCGGCGGGCGCTGCGGATCTATGACCTGTTCTATCCGGATCGCTTTGCCGAGCGTCTGAAGGATAACCTTGACTACCACAACTTCGTGCTGACCCGCTATTTCGGGGCCGCAGCAGTCGATTTCGATGCCGTTTTTGCGCAGGCAATGGCCGATGCCGAGGAGATCAGGCCGCTGGTCACCGACGTCTCGGCAGCATTGCATGCGATCAACCAGGCGGGCCACAATCTGCTCTTTGAAGGCGCGCAGGGCGCCCTGCTCGACATCGATCATGGCACTTATCCCTTTGTTACCTCGTCGAATTGTGTAGCCGGCCAGGCCGCCGCCGGTTCGGGGATCGGTCCGGGAATGCTGCACTACGTGCTTGGAATCACCAAGGCGTATTGCACGCGCGTCGGGGGCGGTCCCTTCCCGAGTGAACTCGATATCGAGACAGCCGGTCTGCCAGGGCACCAGATGTCGCAAAAAGGACGTGAATTCGGTACCGTTACCGGGCGCAAGCGGCGTTGCGGCTGGCTCGATGCGGCAGCACTCAAGCGCTCGATCCAGATCAACGGCATTACCGGTCTATGCATCACCAAACTCGACGTTCTCGATGGTCTGTCGGAACTGAAGATCTGTGCCGCCTATCGCCTTGACGGCAAACTCGTTGAGCGGCTGCCGATGGGCGCCGACGAGGTCGCTGCCTGTCAGCCCGTGCTCGAGACCCTGCCCGGCTGGTCCGAGTCCACAGTCGGCGCCAGCACGATGGAGGTGCTGCCGGCAGCAGCGAGAACCTATCTGGCGCGCATCGAAGAACTCTGCGGAATTCCGATCGACATCATCTCGACCGGGCCGGAACGTGCCGAGACGGTGCTTCGCCGGCATCCTCTGGGCGAACCGACATAGCAGCCTTTGGTCAAACCAAAGAGAGAGCCTGGCTTCGTCGTCGCATAGGCCGGGGTCCAAATCTGCAGGCACGCGAATCCCGCTGGCGCGGGGAGGGTGCAGCCAGAACATTGCGGCATTGCGGGAGCTAAACATGGGTATTCTCGACTGGTTCAAGAATCGGCCGGCGCAATTCGATCCGGATGGCGTCTCAGAGAAAATGTTGCGAGCCGCGGTCGACAAGGCGATCACCTTGACTAACCCGCGTCTGGCCGTGCTGCCTTCCTGCCACCGCCGCCTGACGCCGACCGTCGAGACGACAATTGAATTCATCCGCACCCTGGTGAAGGACCTGCCCGATGTGCATCCCCTGTCGTCGTCGACCTGGTCGGCCGACCCTGCCTTGCGGGCATTCTTTGTCGCACCAACGGATATCCCAATGATGCTCGGGCGATCCGATAATCTGCGCACCCTGTTCGACAAGTTCCCCATGATCGACGAGGCCTACCTGATCCTCGGCATGGCGTTCAACGAACAGCGGATCTTCGGAATGGCACTGCAAGGCGACATGGTGCAGCGCGATGTGGTGCAAACCAGCGTCAGCTTCTCGGATCATCGAGCGCATCTCTGCGGCCGCACTGAATCCCGCTTACGGCGTGTCGTTGGAGTACAGGTTTTCGAGTACCTGTTGGCGCAAGCCCTGGACGAGATCGGCGAGAATCGCGTCGAAAGACAGGAACTGGAAGGCAACCGTGCGCTGATCCGGGCACGCCTGCGCCTGCTCCAGCAACAGGGGCCGGGCCTCGGTTCGATGTTCGGTTCACCACCTGCGGCACGTAGCGAGCAGGCCAGGCTGGAGGCGGAACTCCTGGAAAACGAACGGCAGTTGCAAGCCATCGGTGGCGGTGAAACGGCACTGGAAGCAGAGTTCGAATGCCTGCAAGCGGTGCTCGAAAACCCCGGCCGCTATCTGAGCGTCGAGAAGAGGCGGTTGAGACTGACCACGATGAATGTCGTGACCGAGAAAACGAGCGGCGAAGTGGCTGCCGAAGTCGATTTCGCCATCGTCGAGCTGACCGGCACCCAGAAAGTTCGCAGGGCTTTCGTGCTGGGACGCGTCGCACGTAGCGAACTGCCGTCTCCGGCAAAAATCAATTTTGACGATGCCGCGCGATACCTCTGAGATACATACATCCAGCCGCTCTTGGCGTTGGCACCCGATCAAACCGCCAACGCAATTGCACCATGCATGCTGCGGCCAGGCGTTCTCGATGCATGCAGTAATCCCCTCCCCGTTGCCTCTACCCGCTACAGGTCAAGCCATGCCCCGAATACAGATCGAACTGCCCGTAAACTTCGCCTTTGCGACCGAAATCCCGCTCTATCTCAGTCACATGAACTACGCTGGCCACCTCGACAACGCCGCGCTGCTCTCGGTGGTGTCCGAGGCACGAACACGCTTCTTCCAGTCGCTGGGCTATAGTGAACTTGATGTCGAAGGTCTCGGCATCGTGATCGCCGACGCAGCCTTGCAGTACAAATCCGAGGCCTTCCACGGCGAGGTGATGGTCGTTTTCATGACCACCAGCGATTTCAGCAGTAAGGGATGTGACCTGTTGTGGTGTATGCGGGACAAGGTCAGTCAGCGCGAGGTTGCACGTGGCAAGACTGGAATCGTCTTCTTCGACTACGCTGCGCGCAAGGTGGCTGCCGTGCCCGATCATTTCCGCGCGCGTGCTGAGAGTTTATGAAGAAATCGTCGCGAGCAGGCCGAGAGGCAAGGCGTGAAGGAACGAACGACGAGACATATCAAGTGGATAGGCGAGAAAACAGGATGTGGTCAGCAACATTGCCGTAGGTCTTGCGGGGGCGGCGAAGCGATGACGCCCTGAACGCGGACTACCCCGAAAGATACTGGCGAGTCAGCCGCTTCTGCAAATGCTGGACCTGTTTGAGCGATTCCTTCAGGATCAGGCGATCGAGTTCGTGCAGTTCATCGGGGTTGACGCGGTTGGAGACCGCGGCGACGCTGCTGCCATTCACCTGATGCTCAAGTCTGAGACGCTGAATATGATGAAAAGCGTCAATCAGCACAGCCAGTTCATCGGCAGCCATGCCGCCCTGTTCGCCGCTGACGCGCAGGCGCTCGACCGTGTTGGTATCGGGTATCTGCATGGCCAGCGCGTAGATCCGCGCGGCATCAACGAAAGGCCGCGATCCGTGCTTCTTCAGATCGATGGTGTGCGGAAACTCCTTGTCCCGATCATAGCGAAAACCTTTCCACCAGTTGAGTGGCGAGTCCCAGTTCATGGTGTTTTCAACCATTGCACGCAGAAAAATGGGGTAGGTGGAAGCGTGCGACAGAAGCCACTTGCGCAAGTCATTGACCAGTGATTCCTGTCCATAAAGGCCACGCAGGTCGAAAAAGATGCTCGAATTGAGTAGCGCTTCTGGTTGCGGCGTACTCAACCAAGTCAGGAAAGCCGTTCGCCACTCGTCGATGGACAAACACCACTGCGGATTGCCAGCCATGATGTTGCCCTTGCACAAAGGAAATCCACAGGCGTCGAGTGCCTCATTGACTGCGCGCGCGAAGGGTAGAAAGGCTGCGCGCAGCCTTGCCGCTTCGGCATCTGATTCCGCATCGAAGATCAGCCCATTGTCCTGATCGGTAGCCAGCGTCTGCTCAAGTCTCCCCTCGGAACCGAACACCAGCCAGCACCAGGGTACGTAAGGCAAATCAAACTGGCCAGCCACGAGTTCGATCACCTGCAGGGTCAACAGATCGTTGAGCGAAGAGATGCGATGACAGAGCGCATCGGCACTCACCCGTTCGGCCACCAGGCGGGCAACGAAGGCACGTATTTGGCCAGCCAGAACCGCCAGAGTTCGGATATCGCGCGCCGCCAGGATCGATTGCACCAGATCGGTATGCTGTGCCCCCGGTAACGTATAGAGATCGGTCTGCGAGACGAGATTGAAGTAACTGCCATCGGCTTCGGTGAGCACCAGATGGCGCACGCCACGACGCACCATGACCACGCTGGCCTGATGTGCCGTACCATCGGCCGGCACGGTAATCAGACCACTGGTCATCACCGTGGCAATCGGCGCTTGCAGGTCGCAATCCTCGATCCCGATCCGGCGAACCACGTCGAGCAGAGTCACGATTCCCAGCGGCACACGACTGTCTGCATCGACCACGACGACCGCATCGACTCGCATTCGGTCGAGCAGCAGCAAGGTCTCACGGATGCTCACCGCTGGCCCGACGGTGAGCTTCTGCGCACGCACCAGATGACGCAGGGCAACGTACGGCGAGAAGGGGGCAACGCGTTTCGTCTGCTCAGTACTTGAGTCGGGCATGGTAAGTCCTCTGACTGGCTTCACGTGCCTGCCGCAAGGTCGTGATCCCCATCTCGGCAAGCAAGGGCAGCATCTTCAGAAAGACTTCGCCGGTCACGATGGCGTCGCCGAGGGCCGTGTGGCGTCCGAATACCGACACCCCCAGGCGCTCGGCGATGGCCTCTAGACGATGAGTCGTCTGATTGGGATACAGTACGGCGGAGAGCAGCAGGGTGTCGAGCACCGGTTGATCGAAACGTACTCCCGTTTGCTTCTCCTTCAATTGCAGGAAACGCATGTCGAAGGCGGCGTTGTGACCGACGAGAACCGTGTCGGCACAAAAGGCGTGAAACTTCGGCAGGACGACTTCGATGAACGGCTGCCCGATGAGTAGTTCCGGGGTGATGCCGTGGACAGCCACAGACTGAGATGACAGCGAATGTCGCGGGTCGACCAACTGGTCGAAACATTCCTGGCGCAACAACCGGCGATTGACGATGCGCGTCGCACCGATCTGGATGATCTCGTCGCCCTGGGAAGGCTGTAGGCCAGTCGTTTCGGTATCGAAAATCGTGTAGGACAGATCCGCGAGCGGCTGATCATCGAGTTCATGGCTGATGGCCGACCAGAGGAAGATATCGAAATCGTAGAATTCCGGGCGCTCGCCTTCCGGCGCCGGGACGATCGCCCGCGGCAAATCCCTTGGCGCTTCGGCAACCGGCAGCATGGTCCGGAAAAAGGCGCGATGCGAAACCCTTTCGCGCTGAAACCAGATGTCGCCGTTGCAGCGTTCGATCACATCGGTGACGCTGAGCGGTGACGATTCACCTGCGACTGCCATCGGATCCTGCAGCCAGCTCATCGCCGTTTCATTGTTCATGAAGGTTCCGAGCCAGGACAGATCGAACTGCGCCAATGATCCGCTGCGGGTCAGCGACAGCCGTACTTCGCGCACCTCATACTCGTCCTGGAGGCGCAAGGCCAAGTAGCGAAGGGCTTGCAACAACCCAAAACTATCGACGCGCAGCCACAAATCTTCATCAACGTTTTCGGACTTGACAGCCAGCGCTCGACGCTCATTCGAACGTCGCTCTCCGATGCGGCGCGCAGCCACGGCCAGCAGTTCCGCACCCAGGATTTCCTCGAGCAACCAGCGCTCACGCAAATCGTTCGAGAAGGCGCTCGCCGCTTTCTCGAACTGCACCGTCAGAGCGCCTGCCTCGTCTCGGATGACACGCAGAAAACGATCGCGCTGCTGGCTCGGCATGTCGGGAAAGTCGGAGAGCATTTCGCCGGCAGCACGAATACTGCCCAGCGGTCCACGCCCGCCCTCGACTAGCGACTGGATCAGCACATCGCGCCGCGCATGCCGCTCGTTGGTACTGGTGACGTCCTCCAGGACGAGCACGAAACCGGTAATTGAAAATCCGCCGACGCGCGCGTGGTGCGGGCCATCTTCCCCCAGTACCGGCGACATATGCGCGCGCAGCAGCCGCCCGGCATGGGTCGCGGTGACGAACTGCACCGAACCGACAAGTTTCTTGTCGTCCTTGTTGCTTACTTCCCGACTCGCTTGCTGCAGACGTTCCAATGCATGCCCGATGAGCGCGCGCTCAAAGACCGTATAGATCGAACGTCCGAGGCCCAACAATTCGGCATTACTGCCGTCGGCGGCTGTCGAGAGTTCCTGTTTGGCCCGTTGGTTATAGAGCAATACCCGGCCGTCAAGGTTACAGACCACGACACTCTGACTCAGGTCGGCCATCAGCGCAGCCAGACGGCTGCGTTCCTCTTCGAGCGATGCGCGGGCCTCACGTATGCGTTCGGCGACATCTTGCTCACGAGTTTCGCGCAGCGTAAGCAATTGGTTCACCGCCTTGCCAAGCACCTGCAGTTCGCTCGCCCGGTACTCCCCCAGTCGCAAACCACTGTGCGCCAGCGCCGTAGCCAGCTCTTCGGCCATCCGCAGGGGGGCGTTGACATAGCGTTCGTACCAACGATAAATCACCCCGAAACTGCAGGCACAGGCGGCAAGTAGCAGCACCAACAGGACGACGATCCTTTCCTCGGCCGTCCGTCCACCGCCGCTGGCGCCAGCCTCGCTGGCCAGCATCAGGAGTGCTGTCGCAAGCACCAAGGCCAGCAGAAACAGGCTGACGGCCAGCGCAGCGAGGAGCAGCCTGCGCGTGGGCTTCACCGGCTACATCCCGAGGAGCTTTCGCACCTCGGCGAGCAACTCCTTGGTCGAGAAGGGTTTGGTCATGTAGCCATCGGCACCGAGTCCGAGACCCTTGCTGACTTCGGTGTCACGTCCCTTGGCAGTCAGCATCAGGATGCGCGTCGCGCTCAGGTCCGGGTCGGCGCGCAGGGCCTGGCAAACGTCGAAACCATTCATCCTCGGCATCATCACGTCGAGGAGAACGAGATCCGGTCGCTCGGCACGCACTTTCGCCAAGGCCTCTTCACCATCGCCGGCGACCAGCACCTCGAAACCCTCGCGGCGCAGCAGAAACTCGATCGAGATGACAATATTTTGCTCGTCGTCGGCAATCAGTATTTTTTTGCTCATCTACTCTCCGATCATCAATAGCTACCATCCGCTACGCTGCCGCAACCTGCGCAAGCGCTTGCTCCTGAATGGGTGCAAAAGGCAGGGTAAAGCGGAAGGTCGCCCCCTCCCCCGGTACGCTTTCCACCCACAGCTTCCCCCCGAAGTGCTCGACAATACGCCGGCTGATCGGCAGCCCGAGACCGGTTCCTGACGGCTTGGCGGTCATCGTGTCGCCCACCTGACGGAACTTCTCGAAAATCAACTGCTGATCTTCCGGTCGTATTCCAGGTCCGTTGTCGGCGACACTGACTTCCAGTCCATCTGTCAGCAGGCGCAGCATCACCTTAACCCGACCCCTGCCCTGCGCCAGGAACTTTACCGCATTGGACAGCAGATTCAGCATGACCTGTATCAAACGGTCGCGGTCGGCCAGAATCAAGGGCAGATTATCGGGCAGATCGAGTTCGACATGCGCTTCTTTCTCGCGGAACAATTGACTGGTCGCAGCCACCGACTGCTCGATGACCTCCTTCAGGTTCAGCTCGCAGCCATTCCAGTCAGCCCTTCCTGACTCGATCTTCGCCAGGTCGAGGGTCTGGTTGATCAGCCGCGTCAGACGCTCGGCCTCGCTGACGATCAGACCCAGAAAACGCTCGCGATCGGCCAGGTGCATCCTGGGATCGTCGCGCAGCAACTCCGAGAAGGCGCGGATCGAAGTCAGCGGCGTTCGCAGTTCGTGCGTCACCGACGACATGATGTCGTCCTTGACGCGATCGAGCTCCTGCAGGCGCTCATTGGCTTCCTGCAGATCGAGCGTGGCCGCCGTCAACTCACGCGACTTGCGCTCGAGTTCGCGGCTGTAGGTCCGCAACTGTGAAGCTTCGTCGAGAATGTGCATGACCTCATCGATGCTCAACGGTTCTTCCTTGGCCACCGAGGCAACCATCACACGTGCCGAAGCGCTACCAATCGCTCCGGCAAGGAGCGATTCGGCAAACTGCACGAGTTGCGCATCGGCCTCGGGCATTACCCCCCTGGCTACGCCGCGGCGCCGTGCATAGGCTGTAAATAGTGCTTGCGCCCGCGCCGGACCGAGAAAGCGGGCCACCAGTTCCTGCAAATCACTGACTTGCGCACGCCCTCGCCACAACGCTGGCCCGACCGATCCGGCATCCTTCAGCGCATCGACAAATACCGTCGCCTGTGTTGCTTCGGCCGCTGTTGGGGGGCGCAGCAGCGAGAAACCGACATAAGCGCCGATATTGGCCAGAAAACTCCAGAACAGGCAATGGGCAATCTCGTCGAAACCGGTCAGGCCGAATAACTGCTGCGGACGCAATAACTCGATCCCGAACAGGCCCTGCGTCAGGAAGTCATCCGGCAACCAGCCGGATTTGGCAAACGATGGCAGCAGCAAGGTATAGGCCCAGACCAGAAAGCCCGCCGACAGGCCTGCCAAAGCACCGTCGCGCGTTCCTCCCCGCCAGTACATGCCGCCGATCATCGCCGGTGCAAACTGAGCAACCGCCGAGAAACTGATCAGGCCAATGGCGACCAGTGCGTATGCTTCACCGGCCAGTCGGAAGTAGAGGTAGCCGAGCAGCAGGATGACCACGATGGCGCCACGCCGGATGCCCAGCAACAGTCGCGAGAGGTCCCTGGATTCATCGAGGGCAACGCGCTTGTGGCGTATCAGCAGCGGCATCACCAGGTCGTTGCAGGCCATCGTCGACAAGGCGATGGTTTCGACGATGACCATCCCGGTCGCGGCCGAAAGGCCCCCGATGAAGACCAGCAAGGTCAGGCCCTCCTGGCGCTGTGACATTGGCAGCGTCAGCACGAAGGTATCGGCATCGACCCCCTGCCCGGCAAAATGCAGCAGGCCGCCGAGCGCGATCGGCAGCACAAAGACGTTGATCAGCAGCAGATAGAGGGGAAAGAGCCAGGCGGCCCGCTTCAGGTGCGCCTCGTTGACATTCTCGACGACCGCGACCTGGAACTGGCGTGGCAGAAAGAGCAGCGCCATCGCCGACAGTACGATCAGCGAAAACCAGCCCGTGTAGCCTCCGCCCGAGGGAATCGCCGTCGCCAGGCGCTGCAGCTCCGGACTGGCGTTGATGTGTTCGAAGATGTCACCGAAACCATCGTACATGCCATAGGTGACGTACGCCCCGACCGCCAGGAAAGCGACCAGCTTGACGCTGGACTCCAGAGCGATCGCCGCGACCATCCCTTCGTGGCGTTCAGTGGCATCGAGATGGCGGGTCCCGAAGACAATCGTGAACGCCGCCAGGATCAGGGCGATGTAGAAGCTGATATCGGCGGCTACCGACATCGTCGCACTGCGGTTCGGCATGACGATCTCCGGGTAGCTGAGCAAGAGACTGACCGAGCTGGAAACAGCCTTGAGTTGCAAGGCAATGTACGGAATGATGCCGAGCACGGCAATGACCGTCACCAGCCCCCCCAGGACATGGCTCTTTCCGTAGCGCGAGGAAATGAAGTCGGCGATCGAGGTGATACGGTTGGCCTTGACGATGCGAATCATCTTGAGCAGCAGGAACCAGCAGAGCGCCATCACCAGCGTCGGGCCCAGGTAGACCGGCAAGAAACCGATTCCCGACACCGCCGCGCGCCCAACACTGCCGTAGAAGGTCCAGGTCGTACAGTAAACGGCCATCGACAGAGCGTAGATGGTCGGGTTGGCGATCAGCGACCTTTTCTGATCGGCACGCTTGTCCCCCCACCAGGCGACCGCAAACAAAAGCCCGATATAGATCAGCGAGATAGCGATGACGACCGGGGCTTCAAGCATCGTCGCCGCCTATTTGAAGTGCCGTTCGACCGCCCAAGCCATCACGGCGATGACGACGACCCAGGCGAAGAAGATATAGGCATAGACCAGGGGAATCGACAAGAACAGCGTGTGACGATCGAAAAGAGAGAGAACAGGGTAATTGAACAGCACGCAGCCAAACAGAAAGGCGGCTATCAATCGGTCACTTGCCAAGACCCTACGATGCATGTCAACCTCCCACTCCACAAAGTGATCAGCACCCGTCGCCGGCAGACGCCCGGTCACTGCCATGGTTATACGGCTGTCGGCCCCCCTCCCGCTTTGCCGGAAAATCGGGGACGACCTACCCCGAGCATCGCCCGCATTGTCATCAATCGGCACGCATGACGCAATGGCTTTCGCCCGGATTTCTTGTCCCGGATCAGATTTGTGGACCGGCGGCTACACGCCACCCTACACTATTCGCCCAGGTCATCGAGCTTGATCGGCTTGCTGCGCGGACCGATGTGGCGTGGCAGCAGAAGCGACAACAGGCCGGCCACCAGTACGAAAGCAGTCGACGCCCACAGGCAGGCGATCAGGCCATTGCTTGGCCCGCTCTGCAGCCCCCACTGATAGAGCGCGCCTGAAAGAACCGTTCCCGCCAGGCGACCGGATGCGTTGGCCATGTAGTAGAAACCAACGCTCATCGCCACCTTGTCACTGTCGGTGTAAGCCAGGATCAGATAGGAGTGTACCGCCGAGTTCAGTGCAAACACGGCGCCAAAGAGGATCAGGCCGGCAACCACGACAGTGCCCAGTGCCAGCCCGGCGCTCAGTCCCAGGGCGATGCCCGCCGGCAGCGCGGCGAGGACGAAGGCGAGAATGGTGGCCGTCCGTCCGTCAGGCTCGTGCCGTTCCTCGACGCGGCTGCGCAGCAGGCCGGGAGTCGCCGCCTGCACGATGCCGTATCCGATCACCCACACCGCAAGAAAACCCCCGGACTGCCAGAAGGTCCAGCCGAGCACGCTCGACAGAAAGACCGGCAGACCGACGACGAACCAGACGTCGCGCGCACCGAAGAGGAAGATGCGCGCTGCGGCAAGCTTGTTAACCGCGCCGTTGCGCGAGAACATCTGCCCGAACTTTGCTTTCTTGTTGGCCTGACCAAGCCCCCCACTCATCAGTAGCGCGGCCAGGACAAGTGTCCCTCCGACCAGCGCCACGAGCAGCATGAGCGCGGTCTGGAAATCGAGAAGGGTCAGCAACAGACCGCCCAGGAAAAAGCCGACGCCCTTCAATGCGTTCTTCGACCCGGTCAGGATCGAAACCCAGCGATACAGGGTCGCTGAGGCATTTTCGGGAACGATCAGCTTGACCGCGCTCTTCGAACTCATCTTGGTCATGTCCTTGGCAATGCCGCTCAAGGCCTGCGAGACCATGACGTAGGCGACCACCAGCCAGCCCTGTGGCGCGAAGGCGAGCATCGACAGTGCCACGAGCTGCGTTCCCAGCCCGATGAACAATGTCGTCTTGAGGCCGAAGCGGGCGCCGATGTAGCCACCGAAGAGATTGGTCAGAATGCCGAAGACTTCATAGAAGATGAACAGCGAAGCGACGGCAAAAGGCGTGTAGCCCAGGCTGTAGAAATAGAAAAGCACCAGCATGCGAGTGGCGCCGTCGGTCACGGTGTCGGACCAGTAGGCTGCGGTCACCAGGATGTAGTTGCGCAGGCCGGCATGTGCGGCGGTGCTCTTTGCTGAAGATGGATCGCTCATCGTCGTCCTTCAGGGTGGAACCGCTCGCAGCGACCATCGCCTAGCTGGCAGCGACGGCCCCGATCGGCACGGAATCCATGGGCATGTACTTACAGTGACGCGGCCAGCTTGCGCGCCAGTTCGACGTAACGATTGGCGTAACCCCACTCGTTGTCGTACCAGGCGTAGATCTTCACCAGCGTGCCGTTGATCACCAGGGTGTGCGCCGCATCGACGATCGACGAGCGAGGATCCCCGCAATAGTCCATGGAAACCAGTGGCCGTTCCTCGTAGCCGAGAATTCCCTTCAGAGCGCCCTCGGCCGCCGCCTTGAGCAGGCCATTGACCTCCTCGACACTGGTCGGGCGCTGCATCTCGAAAACACAGTCGGTGATCGACGCGTTGAGCAGCGGCACGCGCACCGCGTGTCCGTCGAGCTTGCCTTTCAATTCCGGGAAGATCAGCGCGATCGCAGTCGCCGAGCCGGTCGTCGTAGGCACCAGCGACAGGCTCGAAGCGCGCGCGCGGCGGAGATCCTTGTGCATCTGGTCATGCACGCTCTGGGTGTTGGTCGAGCTGTGGATGGTCGTGATCATGCCGTGCGAAATGCCGATCGCCTCATGTACGACCTTGACCACCGGCGCCAGACAGTTGGTGGTGCACGAGGCCGCGGTGACGATATGGTCGCGGGCCGGATCGTAGCGCTGGTCATTGACGCCCATGACGATGTTCAGCGTATCGCCACCCTTGACCGGTGCGGCGACGATCACTTTTTGCACGCCGGCCGCCAGGTAGGGCGACAGTTCTTCGACCGTGCGCCACTTGCCGCTGGCTTCAAGAACGATGTCCACTCCGGCGTCGCGCCAAGGGCCGCCAGCAACATCCCTGGCGGTGCTGTAGCTGATCGATTTTCCATCGATCAGCATCCGTCCGTTGCTGCTCCCGACATCGTGCCGCCAGCGGCCATGGACCGAATCGAATTCAAGAAGGTGTGCTGCCGACTCCACCGGTCCGTTCGCTTCGTTGATATGCACGAACTCCAGTTCCGGGTAGTCCCATGCGGCGCGCAGCGCCAGCCTGCCGATACGACCAAAACCATTGATGCCAACCTTTACAGTCATGTCCCTCTCCTCCGAATGATGGGTTGTGCTCGACTGGATTCCCCGCGAGCGGATGATCTGAATGTGCAAAACTATTCTATAATGCTGGAATTATAGAAACAAGTAAACTCCCTCGTTGAGCCGGCAACCGCTTCGTCGTGTGGCCGACAACCGCGACGGGTCTCCGGAAACCTGCACTCCACCAAGCCACGCAGACGTCAGCCATTGCTTCACCTGAACGAAGGTCTCAAATGCGCACTGCAACGAACAAACTCAACGTCCTTGACCGCTATCTGACCGTCTGGATCTTTGCGGCCATGGCGCTTGGCGTCGGCCTGGGGTTTTTCTTTCCCGGGATCGAGGACCTCATCAATTCCTTCCAGGTCGGCACGACCAACATCCCGATCGCGTTCGGGCTGATCCTGATGATGTACCCGCCTTTCGCCAAGGTGCGCTATGAGGAACTCCCGGATGTCTTCGCCGACCGCAAGGTGCTCGGCATCTCGCTGATTCAGAACTGGGTCATCGGGCCGCTCCTGATGTTTGTGCTGGCGATCCTATTCCTGCCTGACAAGCCCGAGTACATGGTCGGGCTGATTCTGATCGGCCTGGCGCGCTGCATCGCGATGGTGATTGTCTGGAACGAGATCGCCAAGGGCTCGACCGAATATGCTGCCGGCCTGGTGGCCTTCAACTCGATCTTTCAGGTGCTCTTCTATAGCGTCTATGCCTGGCTGTTCGTCACCGTGCTGCCGCCACTGTTCGGGCTCTCCGGTTCCGTGGTGGATATCTCGATCGGGCAGATCGCCGACAGCGTTCTGATCTACCTCGGCCTTCCCTGCGTCGCCGGCCTCCTGACGCGGGTGATCATGCTGCGCTTCGTCTCGAAGCAGTGGTATCAGGAACGTTTCGTTCCCAGGATCAGCCCGATTACGCTCGGCGCCTTGCTGTTTACCATTGTCGTCATGTTCAGCCTCAAGGGCACGCTGATCGTGACCATTCCGCTGGATGTGGTACGCATCGCCATCCCCTTGCTGATCTACTTCGTGCTGATGTTCGTACTCTCGTTTTACATCAGCCGGAAGGTCGGGGCCGGCTACCAGAAATGTGCGACCCTGTCATTCACCGCGGCAAGCAACAACTTCGAACTGGCGATCGCCGTCGCGGTGGCCGTTTATGGGATCAATTCCGGCGCCGCCTTCGCAGCCGTCATCGGACCGCTTGTCGAAGTACCGGTCATGATCTGTCTCGTCAATGTCTCGCTGTGGTTTCAGAAACGCTTCTTCGCCAGCGAAACCGGCTGACTTCCTCGCCTGGCTTCCTATAGCCAGGCGGCAATTCTGGCGCGATCCGGGATGCCCCCTGCGTGAACCACCTGGCCGTCGACCACCACACCGGGGGTGGACATCACGCCGTACTGCATGATCTCGCGCAGATCCTCGACTTTGCTTAGCCTGATGGCCACGCCTTTCTCCGCAGCGACTTCCTCAATCAACCTGACCGTACTACGGCAGTTGGCGCAGCCGGTGCCGAGTACCTTGATTTCTCTCATGAGGATTTTCCTTTCGAAATCTCTTGAAAACAGGGTGAATGAAATTCCCGTTACCGGCCAGGCGAGGAAAAGGGGGAATGAGCAGTCTTCTACAGTACGAGATTGAAGACGTAGCCGACCAGCAGGATGCCGCCGGCAACGACGCCAGCGAAAGTGACGATCAGGCGCATGCGCAGCACCTTGCGCAGGATGATCATCTCGGGCAGCGACAACGCGATGACGCTCATCATGAAGGCGAGCACGGTGCCGAGAGCAGCCCCCTTGCCGATTAGCGCCTCGACGATCGGGATCATACCAGCCGCATTGGCATACATCGGCACACCGAGCGCGACCGCTGCCGGTAGCGACCACCAGGGCGCTTCCTTACCCATGAGCGACGCCATGAAATCCTCTGGCACATAGCCGTGAATCGCGGCGCCAATGGCGATACCCGCCAGGATGTATGGCCAGACCTTGCCGACAATTTCCTTGACGTGACTCCAGCCCGCACGGAAGCGGCCGACCCAGGTAAAACTCTCGCCAGCGAGTTCCGGCGCCGTTCCGGCAAGAATGCCCTGCACCCAGTCTTCCAGGTAAGGTTCCATCTTCAGCTTGCCGATCACCAGGCCGGCCACAATGGCCACCAGCAAACCCAGGCCCAGATACAGCGCGGCGACTTGCCAGCCGAACAGGCCGAACAGCAGTGCCAGCGCCACCTCATTGACCATCGGCGCCGAAATCAGGAAGGAAAAGGTCACGCCGAGCGGTACGCCGGCCGAGAGGAAACCGATGAAGAGTGGCACCGCCGAGCACGAACAGAACGGCGTGACGATGCCGAGGGTCGCCGCCAGGACGTTGCCGACACCGACCCGTTTGCCCGAGAGCAGCGCCCGGGTACGTTCAGGCGAGAAGAAGGTCTGGATCACGCCCATCAGAAAGACGATGCCGGTAAGCAGCAGCAATACCTTCGGCGTATCGTAAAAGAAGAAATACACCGCCTCGCCCAGATGCGTGCCGTGAGCGAGGCCCAGGGCGGCAATCACGGCATCGGCAAACTCGGTCAGGTGGCGATAGATTGCCAGCCAGACGACGCCGGCGACAAACAGGCCGACGCCCCATGTCGTGACGCCTTGGTCTGAATTCCTGGTCAGGATGGGGGAGCTCATCAGCAAACTCGAGCAGAAGCCGCTTGACCGCCTGTCTGTCCTTGCGTATCGGCATGCCCTGGAAGGCATTGGGCCGGACACGTCCGGTCAGGTGCATAACCACGTCATCGGCAAGCTGGGCGATGCGGGTCGGATAAATCAACAATGTACCCATCCGGCGCCGCGCAGTCAATCGGCACAGGCTGCCTGCAGTTCCTGGTGGATCAGCGCGAGAACGTCTGTCCGCCGATCGTGCTGCTGTTCGGTCAACGCCGGGAAAGCCGGCCAGCCCGGATCGTCCCACTCCAGCCCGGCAAACTGGCGACTGGCCGCGTAACGGGGAATGACGTGAAAGTGCACCTGGTGATCGACCATCATCAGCATCAGGTAGTTGATGCGATCGTTGCCGAAGGCCGACTGCACTGCCCGCTCGAGTTTCCCGAGCAAACCGGAGAGATCAGACATTTCTGCAGCCGTGACCTCCGAGAATTTCGCGGCGTGACGATTCAGCGACAAGACGCCGCAGCCCAGGGTCGCCTGGCCAGGTCGCACCGACCACGACCAGGCAGGGGTACTCGCCACCAGCAGCTCGTCAACCCGGAACTTCGCGCGAAACCCCGCAAGCCTCTGTGATCCGTCCATTGCTGCTCGCTCCTCGATTCAGAAAACTGTAAAGGTAACAGAAGTTCCGGGAATTCCTGCCACGCCGTCGCCGCCATATCCGGCAGAATGTGTCAAACTTGCCCGGATGCCGGTTTCGGCCGACATCCTGCCCATCCACGCCCAGAAGAAGGAACGATCATCATGGCCAGATACGGTTTCGTCGCATCGGGCGGCGGCTATCGAAGCTTTTACAGCGAAGGGGTGCTGGTATGGCTGAAGCGTAACGAAGTGCCGATCGTGCATATCGCCTCAACGAGTTCGGGAAACAATATTGTCGTAGACTATCTGCTCTGGGACTGGCAACACGAAGAGCTACCGCCGGTCCTGACGCGCACCGTCCGGCTCAACGTCACCGACATTTTTCATATCTTTGCCAATTTTCTCGGCTTGCGCCCGCAATTGCTGCCCACTGGCACACATCTGTTCACCGTCGACAAGGACAGTTGCCGCAAGTCACTGCTGCTCGATGACGAGCGCCGCCGCGAACTGCTGGCAGAACATCTCGGGACGCTGCGCTGGAACATCCGCGCGACCAATCTCAACCAGCGCCAGGGGCGGTTCTTCAATGTCAATCAGATCCTGGAAAGGATTGACGATGCCAGTCTCGATGTATTCATGAACGCCTTCCTCGCCGGCATCACCACCCTCCCCTATTTCAAGGCGATCATCATCGATGGCGATTACTATATCGAGGGTGGCTACCTGGACAACACGCCACTGCGGACTCTGTTCGAAGATGATGAGGTCGACGAAATCATCGCCGTCGATTTTACAGATTACGACTACCAGCGCGAACTCGACCGGCTCTACCACTCGAAGTCCTTGATTCTGCCGTTCAACAGCATCGATACGCATCTGCTGGTCAGCGACATGCAGCTGACGCTGCCCAACACACGCATCTTTGCGCAAGCGACCTTGATCAACGAGATGCTCAAGGCGATGGGAACAACGAGTGCCGAGATCGGCGGCAGGCGCTATTACGCCAAACCCTTGCACGTGCTGCGCCCGAAGGGCCTGGAGAGCATGACCATTTCGCTCAAGGACAGCAGCGCCCAGAAACGCTATTTCGAGCTCGGTCAGCAGGCGGCGGCAGCGCTGTTCGAGACGGCGTAGCCGATGGCCTATCGGCCGTTCGCCAGCCAGCGGTTGAAGCCGGCCCGCGCGCTGTCGATGAGTTCGCCAGCAGTCAAGCCAACCGGTCCACAGCCACTGGCGACGAGTTCGTCGGCCGCGGCGCCGTGCAGATGCACCGCCGCCAGGAGGGTTTCGAGGGCTGGCCAGCCTTGCGCCAGAAGTGCCACGATGAAACCGCTGAGCACGTCCCCGCTGCCGGCGGTCGCGAGACCGGGATTGCCGCTGGTGTTGACGAACCAGTGACCGGCAGGCGTGGCGATGACGCTGCCACAACCCTTCAGCACCACCATTGCCTGGTAACGCTTGGCAATGGCGAGCGCGGCGCCAGCACGGTCGGACTGGACGAAGGGGGTATCGCAGCCAAGCAGACGGGCAGCCTCGGCTGGATGTGGTGTCAGCAGCGTTGGCGCCCGGCGCACCACCACCGCCTGCTGCAAACGGTTCTCGCCTGCCAGCAGATTCAGCGCGTCAGCGTCGAGCACGAGCGGAAGGTCGAGAGAACTGGCTCGTTCGAGCAGCGCCACGGCTTGGTCGCTGCTTCCCATGCCCGGCCCGCAGGCCAACGCGCTGAGGCCAGCGGCAAGCAGCGCGTCCGGCTGGCGAAGCATCAGTTCCGGCTGCACCGGGTCGATCGCTGGCGCCTGCCGATCGAGCAGTCCAAGATAGACTCGTCCACTGCCGAGCCGCAGCGCTGCCCGACCGGCCAGAAAAACGGCGCCGACCATACTGCTCGCACCACCGAGAAGGCCGGCGCTGCCATGGCTGCCCTTGTGGCTGTTTTTGGCACGTGGGCGCAGGCAATCGACGAACAGATCGGTGCCGATCGTTCTTGCCGTCGCCTTCGCCAGCCGCTCGGCGTTCAGGTCAAGCGTGGCGACCGAAATCGAGCCGCAATGGTCCGGGCCATCGGCAGTGAACAGCCCCGGTTTGGCAGCGATGAAAGTGATGGTGTGACTGGCACGAATCGTCTCACCGCAGAGTTTTCCGGTATCGGCGTCGAGACCACTCGGACAGTCCAGGGCGAGCAGCGGGCAGCGGTCGCGTGCGGCGAGGGTATTGGCCGCCAGAACGAGTTCGCCATGAAAACCGCCGATCGGGCGCTGCAGACCGATCCCGAACAGGCCGTCGATGATCAGCGCCCAGCACTGGCCGGAGGGAATGCTCTCGAGCACGCTGCCGCCGTCGTCGATGAAGCGTCGGCAAGCGGCTGCGGCATCCTTCGGCAAACGGCCGAGTTCGCCGACAAAGACCATGCTCACGGCAAAGCGACGTTCGCGCAGGTGGCGGGCGGCGACAAAAGCGTCGCCGCCGTTGTTGCCCGGCCCGGCAAGAACCAGCAGTGCCCCCCCCTGCAGGCGGCACAGCGAAGTCGCCAGATCAGCGGCAGCCAGCCCGGCGCGCTCCATCAAGGGCTGGTCGGCAGCGACCGTTTCGATGTTGCGCAGGTCGGCGGCGCGATAGAGTGCTTGTGATCGAAGGCCCGTCTTCATGACCGGATCCTAGCCCAAATTATCAGTATGGAACAGCTTCACGGGTCACTGCGCGCAAGTCCTGGCCAGATTCTAGTCCAGCCGCGCGGCGCCCGGAATCATCCACAACCATTGCATGCGACCCGGGAGCGCTTGCCGGGAGACATCGGGCCAGAGTACCCCCCGGGTCGGCTATAATCGCGCTGTTCCTTCCTTGTACGCAGCTCGCCTGCCCTGCCCGCCCACCATGGCCGATCTCCTGTTTCTCCGCGGCGCCCCCGCATTCTCGTCTTTCCGCCTGCAGGGCCTGCAGCAACGTGTGGCGGCCGTCGAGCCAAGTCTGAGCATCGTGGCTGCCGAGCATTGGCACTTTGTCAGCACCCGGCAGCCACTGAGTGACACTGAACGCCGGCAGCTCGCGGCCCTGCTCGAAGAACGACCTGCCGCAGACGACACGCCAGGCGAACTAATGCTCGTCACACCGCGTATAGGGACGATCTCGCCCTGGTCGTCGAAAGCCACCGACATTGCCGTCAATAGCGGACTGCACGCCATCGAGCGCATCGAACGCGGCATTGCCTACTGGCTCAAGGTCAGGCGACGCAAGTTGTCGGCCTACGAGAAGGAAGCCCTCGCCGCCCTGCTTCATGATCGCATGCTGGAGACCGTTGTCCATGACTTCGCGCGCTGCGCCGACCTGTTCCGCCACTTTGCCCCGCAACCGCTGACCTGCGTCGATCTGCTGACTGGTGGTCGTGCCGCGCTCGTCGAGGCCAATGCACGGATGGGGCTGGCTTTGTCGGAGGACGAAATCGATTACCTCGTCGGGCTTTTTCTCAAGGTTCAGCGCAATCCGACCGATGTCGAACTGATGATGTTTGCGCAGGCCAATTCTGAACACTGCCGGCACAAGATTTTCAACGCCTCCTGGGTGATCGACGGGCAACCGCGCAGCGAAACGCTGTTCGGGATGATCCGCGAGACACATCAGGCGCATCCGGATGGCACCATCGTCGCCTATGCGGACAACTCATCGGTCATCGCAGGCGCCAGCGTCCTGCGCTTCCACGCAGGCGCTGACGCCCGTTATACCTATCACGAAGAGCTGACGCACATTCTCGCCAAGGTCGAGACGCACAATCACCCGACTGCGATCTCCCCGTTCCCCGGCGCCGCGACCGGCTCGGGTGGCGAGATCCGCGACGAAGGCGCCACCGGTCGCGGCTCGAAACCAAAAGCCGGCCTCTGCGGTTTCTCGGTCTCCCACCTCCGCATCCCGGATTTCCTGCAGCCCTGGGAGCGCGTCAGCGCCGACTACGGCCGCCCGGCCCGTATCGCTTCGCCGCTGGCGATCATGCTCGAAGGGCCGATCGGCGCTGCTGCCTTCAACAACGAGTTCGGCCGCCCGAACCTGGCCGGTTATTTCCGCAGCTACGAGCAACTCACCGGCAGCGGCGACGAACCGCTCGTGCGTGGCTACCACAAGCCGATCATGCTCGCTGGAGGCGTCGGCAACATCGCCGCCAGCCAGTCGTTCAAGGCCGACACGCTGCCACCCGGCACGCTGCTGCTCCAGATCGGCGGACCAGGCATGCTGATCGGCCTCGGTGGTGGCGCCGCCAGTTCGATGACCACCGGCAGTAACGACGCCGACCTCGATTTCGCTTCGGTGCAGCGCGGCAACCCCGAGATTCAGCGGCGCGTGCAGGAAGTCATCGACCGCTGCTGGCAGATGGGTTCGCCCGACGGTGATGGTTCCACACCCGGCGACGGCAATCCGATCCTCTCGGTGCATGACGTCGGCGCCGGTGGCATCTCGAATGCCCTGCCCGAACTCGCGCATGGCACCGGCAGCGGCGCGCGCTTCGATCTGCGCGCCGTGCACATCGAGGAACCGGGCATGTCGCCGGCCGAGATCTGGTGCAACGAAGCCCAGGAGCGCTACGTGCTGGCGATTTCGCCCAGCCGCCTCGCCGAATTCTCGGCACTCTGCGAACGCGAACGCTGTCCGTTCGCCGTCGTCGGCGAGAGCACTTGCGAAAAGCGCCTGCTCGTCACCGACAGTCATTTCGGCAACCATCCGGTAGACATGGACATGGACGCGCTGCTTGGCAAGCCACCGCGGATGACGCGAGTGGTGACGCATCTGCCGCCGCTGAGCGTGCCTTTCGATGCCACCGATGTGGATCTCAAGGAAGCCGCGTATCGCGTGCTGCGCCTGCCGGCAGTCGCTGACAAGACCTTCCTGATCAGCATCGGCGACCGCAGCGTCGGCGGCCTGACGGCACGTGACCAGATGGTCGGACCCTGGCAACTGCCTTGTGCCGACGTTGCGGTGACCCTGATGTCTTTTCACGGCTACCGTGGCGAAGCCTTCGCCATCGGCGAACGCGCGCCGCTGGCGGTCATCGACGCGCCCGCTTCCGGCCGCATGGCGGTCGGCGAAGCGCTGACCAACCTCGTAGCCGCCGACATCGCGACCCTCGGCGAGGTCAAACTCTCCGCCAACTGGATGGCCGCCGCCGGTTTCCCCGGCGAGGATGCTCGCCTGTTCGATAGCGTGCGTGCGGTCTCCGATCTCTGCCAGCAAATCGGCATCTCGATTCCGGTCGGCAAGGATTCGCTGTCGATGCGCAGCGCCTGGCAAGAGAGCGCCGGCGCCGGCAAAGACCGCCAGAAACAGGTGGTCTCGCCCCTGTCGCTGATCGTCACCAGCTTTGCACCGGTACAGGATGCACGCCGGACGCTGACCCCGCAACTGCGGCTCGACGCCGGTGAAACCGACCTGTTGCTGATCGACCTCGGCGCCGGCCGCCATCGCCTCGGTGCTTCGGCGCTGGTGCAGGTGTATCACGCCACCGGCAACGAGGCCCCCGACGTCGACGATCCCGCCCGCCTGCCCGCCTTCTTCACCGCGATCCGCCAACTCGCTGCCGCCAATCTGCTGCTCGCCTACCATGACCGCTCCGACGGCGGTCTCTTCGCCACTGTTTGCGAAATGGCGTTCGCTGCCCATTGTGGCGTTTCCATCGACACCGACGGCCTGTGCTACGATCCGCTGATCCACGACGTCGACGGTAACGAAAAGCGGCCCGACCTGCTCGGCGGCCGTTCCTTCGAAATGCTGATGCGCGCCCTGTTCTGCGAAGAACTCGGCGCCGTCGTGCAGATTCGCCGCAGCGAAAGGAGCCAGGTCATGGGTGTCCTGCGCGCAGCCGGCCTCGGGGCCTGCTCACAGTTCATTGGCGCCCCCAACCCCTGGGATCAGATCCGCATCATTCGCAACGCCAGGGCAGTACTCAGCGAAGCACGCATCAACCTGCAGCGCGCCTGGTCGGAAACCAGTTTCCGCATGCAGCGCCTGCGCGACCACCCGGAATGCGCGCAGCAGGAATACGACCGGATTCTCGATGCCGGCGACCCCGGCCTGTCGGTCACGCTGAGCTTCGATCCCGCCGACAATGTCGCTGCGCCGTTCATCCACCGTAGCATTCGACCGCAAATCGCGATCCTGCGCGAACAGGGCGTCAATGGACAGGTCGAAATGGCCGCCGCATTCGACCGCGCCGGCTTTGCCGCCATCGACGTACATATGAGCGACATTCTCGCCGGTCGCATCGCGCTGGCCGACTTCAAGGGCCTCGTCGCCTGCGGCGGTTTCTCCTACGGTGACGTACTCGGCGCCGGTCAGGGCTGGGCGAAGACGATCCTCTTCAACAACCGCGCACGTGACGGCTTCTCGGCCTTCTTCACACGTCCGGACACCTTTGCCCTCGGCGTCTGCAATGGTTGCCAAATGCTGAGCGCACTCAAGGACATCATCCCCGGCGCCGACGCCTGGCCGCGTTTCGAACGCAACCGCGTCGAGCAGTTCGAAGCACGCTTTACGATGGTCGAGGTGCCCGAGTCGCCATCGATCTTCTTCGCCGGCATGGGCGGCAGTCGCCTGCCGATCGTGGTTTCGCACGGCGAGGGGCTGGCCGTCTTTGCCTCGGCGGCACAGCAGGCGAGCGCGCTGGTCGCGATGCGCTACATCGACAACCTTGGTCAGCCGACCGAAGTCTATCCCTGCAACCCGAACGGTTCGCCGGAAGGTGCCACCGGCTTCACCACCGCCGACGGTCGTTTTTCGATCATGATGCCGCACCCCGAGCGCGTCTTCCGCAGCGTCCAGATGTCCTGGTACCCGGCTGACTGGGAGACACGCGGCTGGGAGGATTCTCCCTGGTTGCGGATGTTCAGGAATGCGAGGCGCTGGGCCGGATGAATGATCGGCGGACGACGGGCGTTTGTGTCCGACTTTCCAGGGTTCTCATCCCGAACCGAGGTTAATGCTACCGCGCCACATCTCGACTCTACACCCGCAGTCCACAAGCAACTCCGGCAGCTAAAAGAAGTTGTAATTGAGCTGGAAGTTGATGCCCTTATCCTGAAGATTGCCGCCGTTGCTGTGGACAAAATTGGGATGATCCAGGCGTTTGGCAAAGCTTAAATCCAGGCTCAGACCTTCCCAGCGGACGCGGGTGAGCAGACCCATCGAGCTCAGCGTATCGGCGGGTTCACTCTGGTTTTTGCCGCGACCGTAGTCATAGAACGGGATCAGTGACAGGTTGAATCCCTTGCCCGGGTTGCGCACCAGCGGATAATCGAATTCGACATTCACGATGGCTCCGATATCGCGGATCATCTGGTTTTCGCGATAGCCGCGTACCGTATAGACACCGCCGATCGACATCCGGTCAAGCGGCAACAGACGGTCCCGGGTCTGCTGGAGATTGCCGATCAGGATGAACTGGGCGCCATTTTCCAGGACTCGCCGCGCATATTGCGCCTGGCCGAGCCAGATCGTGTAGTGCCTGTCCGGTTGCGGCGTGCCTGCGGGTAGCCCAACGATTTCCTGAGCATTGTTGCGGGCCGAAGTGAATGTCGAACGCAGCGCCAGTACCTGACTTTCGGACCGATAGGCGTACTCCTGCCAGAAACGCCAGGCCGACACCCGGGTGACCCCGTCGGGTTCTCCCGGGATGAATGAAAACCGCCGCCCCGACAGGGTGGTGGTGTTATTCCTGTCGACGCGGTTGACCCCGAGGGTCAGCTTGTGCTGCAGCGTTTCGGCAAAGACCTGACTGAGACCGAAATCCCGGGTATCGAGGACGCTTTTGATATCCAGATCCTGCAAGGGTTTTTCGATGACCGTCGAGTCTTCATGATCGAACTGAAATGAAAACCGAGTGCCGGTCTGGTTCAGAGGCATCTGCCAACCGACACTGTAGCGGCCGTTCGCGCCACCCTGCGTGGAGTCCTGCACGCTGCCATTGAGCACGTCACCCTGACCGGTCAGGTTTCGCACCCAGCCGCTGAGGCCATAAGCGTTGGAACCGATCGAAGGTGGACGGTAGTTGTTGGCGAAAACCGAGAGCTGGTACGGGCGCGCCCGCAGCACTTCGACGTCCAGAATCGCTTCGCCGAGGTGGGCATCGGGGATCAGGCGGGCATTCAGGCGTTCGAACAGCGGGTCGTCAAGCAGCAACTGGAAACGTTCGCGCAGGGTATCGACGTTCAATGCCCCATCACTGCTCCTGCTGAGCCGATGGCGGAGATAGTTTTCATTCAGGCGCTCCAGGCCATGCAGGCGGACTTCGCTCAAGCGGCCCTCGATGATGTCGAAAGTGACGGTGTCGCCGTCGATGGCCTCCTTGCCCAGCAGGGCGCCGGAATTGATGTAGCCCCGATCGGCGTAATAACGACTCAGCCTCTGCCGCAAATCCTCCAGTCCCGCCGCATCGAGCGATCGACCGGCATACGCTGCGGCAACCGCATCGAGTTCGCTGGTCGGGATGACGCGATTGCCACGAAAACGGATTTGATGAATCAATACCGGCTCGCCAGCCGCTCCCGGCGCGGGAATCGCTGGCTCCGAGGAAACTGGCGGCAATTGAAAGCCCTCACCAGGTTTGGCCGGAAGGTATTCCGGGCGCGTCGGTTCCTGGACGTTGAGATGGTCAATCGCCTCGGCCGCGAAAGCGGCTGGCGGCAGCCCCATCAGTAACCCGAACAGTACAAAGGGGATGAATGTGCAAGTCGCATGAGCGCGCATGGGAATTTTCCGGGGCATCAACTGGCGCACCTCCAGGAGGTGGAGGCCAGTCGCGGATCACCCGGCGAGGGCGGCAGTATGCGATCAGCAAGCGGGGTTTCCGCGAACAACGGAGCGGGGCCGAGCAGGTCGCGGGCAGAGGGGGCGAAGCCGCCGCGGCCGGTCTGTACCAGCGAACTCCCGCCGGTGATCCGGCAGGGGTGGTGTCCCAGTCCGCCGCTATCGAGCAGTTGCACGTTGAATCCGGTCAACGCCCCCGAGATGTCCAGCAAGGGCGTGCTGATCTGGACCACCCCGCTCACCCCGGTCGGCGCGGCGGCCTGGATGACGTTGAAGCTGAAGACTCCTGGCTGAAAGATGTAAGGCGTCTGCCCGCCGATGAACAGGGTGTCACCGCTCGGCACCAGTGCCTGCACGTCGATCTGTACATGGCCGCCGGCGGCATTCCTGGCAGCGGTATTGGCCTGGATGAAGCCGGTGTTCATGATCAGCGTATGCGCCTGGACATGGATGTCGCCACCGTTGCCCGCCACCCCCTTGACGGAAGTGCTGATCTGCGCGTTGTCCAGCAGGATCGTGCCCTGGCCACCGGTAATGTCGATTGAACCGCCGTTGCCCTGGTTGGCGCTGGTGGTGATGCCGCTGTTGTCGAGAGCAAGCCGTTGGCTGAAATCGACCTGCACCTGGCTAGCCGCGACATTGCCGGTCGATGCAGCGGTGATCTCGGCGTCCTTGAGAAGAATCGTCGGCGCGCTCACGGCCAGCGTGGTGGGGATGAGCGCGCCAGGGTTCGCGACCGTCGCGAAGTTCTGGACCGATAG